>PYIK01173944.1_pt1 | contig 11476 bp, 11 predicted proteins | sample 3578011 | NCBI WGS metagenome assembly PYIK01 (sample SAMN08408022, study PRJNA431606) | Marine metagenome isolate SA_KN192-05_S13_70m, whole genome shotgun... | biome: marine; feature: oceanic pelagic zone; material: water; isolation source: 70 m water sample, 0.2-0.8 um fraction ... | reverse complement strand
TGAAAAAGGCAGAAAAATGAAGAAAAAAAATTTGCTAGTTTTCATTATTTAATTTAGAGATGCAAATATAAATTTTTAAAGTCTTATATTTTTGTTCTCCTTTTTAAAAATATTACTTTTGACGATTCATTTTTAAAATATGAGTATCTTCTTAATCAAGGCAATTCAGTTTTTTCTTTCGCTATCGATCATTGTTCTTTTACATGAACTAGGACATTATATACCGGCTAAAATTTTTAAAACCAGAGTAGAAAGATTTTTTTTATTCTTTGATGTGAAATTTGCCTTGTTCAAGAAAAAAATTGGAGATACTATCTATGGGATCGGTTGGCTGCCACTTGGAGGATATGTAAAAATCGCTGGAATGATTGATGAAAGTATGGATACAGAACAAATGAAAAAACCTCCTCAACCATGGGAATTTAGATCAAAACCCTCATGGCAAAGACTAATAATTATGTTAGGAGGGATTATTGTTAATCTGTTACTAGGATTTTTCATTTTTATGATGATGTTTTTGGTTTGGGGGAAAAATACTCTGCCAAATTCCTCTATCCCCTTAGGTCTGGGTGTTTCTGAATTAGCAAAAGAAATTGGCTTTGATAAAGGTGATCAAATCCTCAAAGTGGATGGAAAAGTTATTGATATCCCAACTAGTTTAAGTAAAAAATTCTTTTTAGAAAATGTGAATGAGGTAGAAGTTCTCCACTCTGATGGGAGAAAAGAAGTTTTAATTATCCCTGGTGACATTGATGAAAGAATGTTTGAATCAGGTGAAATGGACCTTTTCTATGTTCGAACACCTGCAATAATTGATAGTGTTTTGCCAAATTCCCCAGCAGAAATCTCAGGAATTCAAGTTGGCGATAAAATAACTTCAATAAATAATACTCCTATCACAGACTGGTCAGATATTCAGAAATGGAAAACAGAAAATGATCTTAATGAATTTAATCTTACAATTGAAAGAAGAAGGGCTGAAGAGACTTTAAAAATAAAACTTGGAGAACAATCATTGATTGGTGTTTTTCCTAAATTTATTGAACTTGAAAATGTTAGTCTTTCCCTTTTTGAAAGTATTTCAGAAGGCTATAATTATGCTTATTCCACATTATATGGATATGTTGCTTCGTTTAAGTTTATCTTTACTAAAAAGGGGGCCCAACAGTTAGGTGGCTTTGGAACAATCGGAGGTTTATTCCCAAGTGAATGGGATTGGAGAGGATTTTGGTCTACAACAGCATTTATCTCTATAATATTAGCTTTTATGAATCTACTTCCAATTCCTGCTTTGGATGGGGGTCATGTAATGTTTTTAATTTATGAAATGATTACTGGTAGAAAACCAGCTGACAAATTTCTTGAATATGCTACAACTTTAGGTTTTATTTTATCTTCGTTGTTATTCACAGATATATCAAGTTCATCATGCACTTGTATATGCGGTATGATACCTTCTTTGTATAAATCAATATTTCTTTGTTTGTATTGTTTTTTACCTTTTCGATTTCTTTTTCTTCTTTTGCTCAGCTTGATAAAGTTAAAATAGAAGATTTTGTCTCCGAACATAGTGGCTTTGAAGAAAATGAAGATGGTGAAATAGTGCCAATAAACATAAAGGAAATAAATAAAAAAATTCGTTTTTTTGTTGAGGAACAGTACCCAAACGTTGAACTTACCAGAAATATTATATGGGACTCATACACAACTTTTCTCAGTCCCTCAGATAAATTTCATTTCCATGTTTTCATTGTTCAAGTCAAAGTTCACAAGATGGTTAGTGGAGAAAACGATCAAATAATAGTTCGTCGTAAACAAGATATCGAGAGATTAAAATATCTAGAAGTTATTTACAATCCTTTTACCAATAAAATAACAAGTAACTTCAGATGGTTTTCTGATGATGAGGAATTTTATGCGCAAGAAGAAGAAAATAAAACTAAAGACCCAGATCTAGAATCTTTAAAAATTGCTAATCAAGATCAAAAGGCAAATATCCCTGTATTTGTTAATGAACATGAGGGCTTCATAGAAGAATTAAAAATTAGAGAACTCAGTGAGGATGAAATAATTCCTAAAAATGTAAAAGAAATAAATACAAAAATTCGCGCTTTTGTAAAATCTAACTATTCCAATGTTGAATATTCAAGAAACATAATTTGGGATAATTATAACACTTTTTTAAGTCCATTTGATAAATATCATTTTCACACTTTTATAGTACAGACTAAAGTTAAAGATCTGAAAAGGTTAAAATATCTTGAAGTAGTATATAACCCCGTGACTGAATCTGTAAATAGTGACTTTATTTGGATTGATGAAGATGAGGAGTTTTATAGAGAAGATACTGCTCAAGAAAAAACTGAATAGAATTCTCCGTGTTTCTCTTTAAAAACCTAAAGAAAAGTTTCCTTTTAATATTATTGATAACTCCTTTTCTTGGATTTAATCAATTAACAGAAGATGATTATTTGAATCAAGCTAGGGGCTTTTTCCAAAGTTTTCCTGAAAAGTCAATTGAAATTTTGTCAAAGGGTATTGAAAAATATCCCAGCTCTGCTGATTTATATAGATTAAGAGCATTTATTAAACAAGTTCGATCCATTGAAGACCCCAGAGAAGATTATAATAAAGCATATAGTTTAGATAGCATCCCTTATCAAAGAAGTGGATACCCCTCTCCTTATCTGTTTTTAACTGATGAAGATGAACTTGATTATCCAATGGATGTAGAATTAGAATTTATTTTAAAAGATATCTATGATTTTGATACCAGAAATACTCAATTTTTTACCAAGTTTGATTGGGCTGCTTACTCAAAACATGACACTGTTTATCAAACTATTTCTGGTAAAATGACAGATCTTGTTGATTTAAGAAAATTACTAAACCTAGATTATATCGAGTCAGATCAAACCAAAATCACTGATTTAGAATTTTATTTTTGGCAAAAGAAAAACAAAGATCAAAAATTTTTTGAGCCAGGATATGAAGGAAAGTTTAGTCAATATTATGGCAGTGTAGAAAACAGCTTTTATCATAACTGGGATCTTAGAGATTATCCATTTGATGAACAAAAAATTGTCATAAGATTTATCGCTCAACAAGATTCTTCAATTGTAAGATTAAATGAATCAAAAGAATTTCCTGCGAGTTTTTCCAAAAATATGATTGGTCTAAAAGATGGATATAAAATTGATAGGATTAATTATTTTAATACCTATGTTTCAAGCGGGATATATGATTTCTTTTCTCCTACATCAAGTATGCGCTATCAAATCTTCCCAACGGGAAACTTTGAAATAGTAATTTCTAGAGATGGGTCATGGCTTTTTTTAAAACTTTTCTTAGGATCAATTTTATCATTTGTTATTTCATGGATTGTATTTATTATTCCTCAAAAAGAATTTGAATCTAGAATCAGTCTTACAGTCGGAGGTATATTTGGCGCAATAGGTAATAGATATTTTGTTGAATCAACTATCCCAAGTGTTCAAATATTAACTAAAGCGGATATGATTAATAATATGATTCTATTACTTTTAATTGTAAATGTTTTTATTGTTATCATTCAAAACAATGATAGAATAAATATGGGAGCTTTTGAAAAGAATAAATTCGCCATGATTTTTTCTGGTTTAACATTTCTAATAGCTAATATTCTAATTGTTCTCTGGTAAAAAACACAAAACATAAAAGGAGAAATTTCAATAAATTTATTATATTCTTGTGTTTGTTAATAATGAGAAGATTCAACGGTGAATCTAAGCAGCTATTTAGTTTCTAAAAATGGGAATGATTAATCATAAATTACGGGTTCACACTTCCAGGGAAAACTTATCTAAAAAAGAACAGTTAGCTCATAAAATTGCCAATGTGGTATGTGAAGATGTTGAAATTTCCTCTGAGGTTGAGAATATGGTAATCAATAGAATTATTGATAATGCTTCAGTTGCAATAGCTGCTCTTGAGAGAGATCCGGTAGCTAGCGCCAGAGCGATGGCAGTAAATCATCCAAGACATGATAATAGAGGCGCATCTATTTTTGGAATGCCTAATGATCAAAAATTTCATGCAGAATGGGCTGCATGGGCAAACTGTACTGCCGTTAGAGAGTTGGATTATCATGACACTTTTCTAGCAGCAGATTATTCTCATCCAGGAGATTCTATCCCTGCTGTTATAGCTGTTGCTCAGCAATTGAATAAATCTGGCAAAGATTTATTAAGAGGGATCGTTGCATCTTATGAAGTTCACGTTAACTTAGTTAAAGCAATTTGCTTACATAAACATAAAATCGACCACGTAGCTCATTTATGTCCTGCCCAAGCTGCTGGTGTTTGCGCAATGTTAAACTTAGATATAGAAACTACATACCAAGCTATCCAACAAGCATTACATGTTTCAGTATCAACAAGACAATCAAGAAAAGGAGAAATTTCTTCTTGGAAAGCATATGTCCCAGCTCATGGTGCTAAATTAGCTATTGAGGCAGTTGATAGAGCAATGAGAGGAGAAGGTGCTCCTTCCCCTATCTATGAAGGTGAAGATTCAATATTGGCTTGGATCTTAGATGGGCCTGATTCTGATTATACTGTCCCCTTGCCTGGTCCAGGTGAAGAGAAAAGAGCAATATTAGAAACCTATACTAAAGAGCATTCAGCTGAATATCAATCTCAAGCTTTAATTGATATGGCATTTAGAATGAGAAAACATATTTCTGATTTCTCCCAAATCAAAAATATTTTAATTGAAACTTCTCATCATACACATAATGTAATTGGGACAGGTGCAAAAGATCCTCAAAAAATGGATCCAAATGCATCTAGAGAAACTTTAGATCATTCTATAATGTTCATCTTTGCTGTTGCGCTATTAGATGGGCGGTGGCATCATGTTGATTCCTACGATAGAGGCAAAGTCCAAAATCCTGAAACAATTAGTTTATGGCATAAAATTTCTACGATAGAAAAGCCCTACTGGACAGATCTTTACCATGCAAAAGACCCAAATAAAAAAGCGTTCGGAGGAAAAGTTATTATTACTATGAATGATGGAAAGATTATAGAGGACAAAATCGAAAGAGCTAATGCACATCCTGCAGGGAAAAGACCTTTTAAAAGAGAAAACTATATTGGTAAATTCGATATATTAACTAAAGAATTAATAACAAAAAAAGAGAGGAACAGATTCATAGAATTAGTTGAAAATTTAAGAAATTTATCAGCTGAACAGGTTAAGGAAATTAACGTTCAAGTTGCTGAATTATCTAATAGTACTCTTGATACTAAAGGTATTTTTTAAAGCATTAGTTAAATCTTTATTCTCCTTTGAATAAAAAATGTACATAAGTAGAAAAGATAAATAAGAATTAAAAAAAATAAAATGATTATAAATAATAAAACCCATCAAGAAAAAAGAGCGGATTTTAGATCTGCTTTAAACACTGGAAAACTTTTGGAATTTCCAGGAGCTTTCAATCCAATGGTAGCTATGATAATTGAACAATATAACTTTGATGGAGTCTATTGCTCGGGGGCTGTAATGGCAAACTCCCTGGGCTTACCTGATATTGGATTAACTACAATGTCTGAAGTAACACAATTTGCAGGAAATATTGCCAAGGTAACATCTTTACCCACAATTATGGATGTAGATACTGGATTTGGAGAAATGATGAATATGGTTCGTACAATTCAAGAGATTGAAAATGCTGGAATTGCAGGTTGTCATTTGGAAGATCAGGTCAATCCTAAAAGATGTGGCCATTTAGATGGTAAGCAATTAATTGATAAGGGTGAAATGGCTAAGAAAATAAAAGCTGCTGTAGACTCTAGAAATGATAATAATTTCTTAGTAATTGCTAGAACAGATGCCAGAGCGGTAGAGGGGTTTGATTCTGCAGTTGATAGGGCAAAGGCTTATGTTGATGCTGGGGCAGATATGATTTTCCCTGAGGCGATGGAATCAAAAGCAGAATTTGAAGCTTTCAAAAAAGCAGTAGATGCTAATTTATTAGTTAATATGACAGAATTTGGTAAATCTGAATTATTAACAAGAAAAGAATTAGAGAATCTAGGAATTAGCATAGTAATATATCCCGTAACTACGCAAAGATTAGCAATGTTCGGTTTAGAAAAAGGGCTTAAAACAATTAAAGAAACTGGAAGTGCAAATGCTGTTTTGGATATCATGCAAACTAGGTCAAGGTTATATGAAATATTAAACTATTCGGGATATAATAATTTTGACAAGAGTTTATATAATTTCAAACTTAAAAAAGGACAATAAAAATATCCTAAAATGACTGGGAATATTAAAGTAAACAAAGGATTGGCAGGAGTTATAACTGATGATACATCCGTATCGAAGGTAATGGCTGAAACAAATTCTTTAACATATAGAGGATATGCTGTTCAGGATTTATGCGAGAAATGTAGTTGGGAAGAGGTTGCATTCTTAATGGTTAATGAAGAATTACCTTCATCAAAAAAATTGGCTGATTTTATTGAAAAAGAAAAAGGATACAGAAATATCTCTAAAGATTTATTAGATGCAATCCATAAATTTCCTAAAGCAGCTCACCCAATGGACACTTTAAGAACATGTGTTTCATACTTAGGTATGGAAGACAAAAGAATTTGGGATAATTCTTTGGTTACAAACATGGATAAGTATATCCAGATGTTAGCTAAGATTCCAACTATTATTTCTGCTACATACAGGTGCAAAAAAGGGAAAAAAATTATTGCCCCTAGGAATGATTTAAAAGCTTCAGAGAATTTCTTTAACATGTGTTTCGGTAAAATTCCTGGAAAGGAAGTTATTAAGGCCTTTGATGTTTCATTGATTCTTTATGCTGAGCATTCTTTCAATGCTTCTACTTTTGCGTCCAGAGTAATTACTTCCACTACTTCTGACATATACTCTGCTATTTGTGGAGGAATTGGTGCGTTAAAAGGCCCCTTGCATGGAGGCGCTAATGAGCAAGTAATGCATATGTTAAAGGAAATAGGTGAAGTTAAAAATGCAAAAAAGTGGATATTAGATGCGTTAGCAAAAAAGAAGAAAATAATGGGTTTTGGACACAGAGTCTACAGGTCTGGAGATTCAAGAGTTCCAACCATGACTAAATATGCTGAAAAAATGGCTTCTATTACTGGGGGTGAGAAGTGGATACAAATTTCTAACATCCTAAAAGATACTATGATTAAAGAAAAGAATATCTACCCTAATCTAGATTTCCCTGCTGGACCAGCATATTATATGATGGGATTTGATATTGACATGTTCACTCCGCTTTTTGTTATGTCAAGAATTACGGGATGGACAGCTCACATTATGGAACAAACAGCTGATAATAGAATTATCAGACCATTGTCTGATTATATTGGATCTGCTCAAAGAAAAGTTTTGTCAATTGAGGAAAGAAAAGCTGGAAAAGTCTAGTTTTTACTTATTTTTCTGTTTTGAATTTAAGTACATTAAATAGAATGAAGCCAACATCAATAAAAATCCTATAAAGAAGACTCCCATATTATTTTTGATTAAATACTTTTTCATTTATTAAATATAAAACATATGATTTGCATAAGAAAAGCATATGTTCTGAATATGGATATGCAAATAAATTATATAGTCCACTCTACTTTTTATTTTAGTTTTAATATTATATTTGCCAACTGTTATTTGACATTCTAAATTGACCTGTTTTTAAGATATTTGTGATTACTTTTGATATTTATAAAAGGAATTACAAGTTTTAAAAGTTAAATCCTTTTGAATGAATTATAAAGAGTATATATTCCTCCTTAGCTCAGTTGGTTAGAGCATCTGACTGTTAATCAGAGGGTCCCTGGTTCGAGCCCAGGAGGGGGAGCAGGCGAAACCGCTACACTACACTAACAATTTAAACCCTTCATTTTGTGAAGGGTTTTTTCTTATGATTAAGTATGAAAAAACAGCTTATAGTTGAAATTAAATATATTTACAATTGATAATCATAAACTTACTCAAATGAAAAAATTTAAAACTCTTTTTATAATCGCTTTAATATCTAATTTATTATCTACAGTACCCTTAATTCTAGTCACACTGAATCCAAGTATGATGGAGGAAATGGTTTATAGTCAATTCCCTGGGATAAATGATGTTGGAAAGGAAGCATTGAATTTAATACATTTTGTTTTTGCTATTATTGCTCTTTCAATGGCTATTTCACTAATAGTATCAATAGGGATCAAAGTAAAAGAATCAGCCCAAACAGCTGCTTTAATACTAAGTATTATTCATTTAGGCTGGATTCTCCCAGATTGGATAAATATGCTCATGGGAAATGCGCATCCACCAGTTGGTGTAATGTTACTGGGTTCTGTCTCATTTTTGGTATTAACATATGCCTGGAAAAAAGGAGAGATTTAAGAAATATTGGCTTTCATATAAATTATTGATTAAAGAAAGATCAGGATAGTCATACAATTTTTCTGGAATACCGAAGACTAAAAATAATTTTTAAAAAACCAGGAATAGATTCTCTTGAGATGAATCGTTATGGAAGAAGAAAATACTCCTGGTTTCTAAAGTACCACATTAATCATAAACTATTTAAATTATGGTACAAAATTGAGTAGTTTAAACCAAAGCGCCTTGCTTTGACCTTTTTCTAAATCTAGAAACACGTAATTGGGGAACAGGTTTTTTTCTTCTCAGCATTCCCGTTATTGCGTCAGCATGGCCTTGATTAGGCTCTAACGCAACCGTGTAAGTTTTATCTTCCATGGTCATAAATTTAACGTTAGACTAATGCAACCTTTATTTGTCACAGGGTACGTTGTACACCACCCCGCTCACGATTTGTTTATACACCCCGTGTTGGCTGGTGTGAAAGTATTATAAATTTAGGTAAAAAAAAATAAACGTTAAATACAGAACCTCTTATAGGGGATTTGAGTCATTAAATAATTACTATATTTGATATAACAAAAAACTAATTTGATTAAGTCTTTTATTTCATATTTTCTTGTTGGAATTTTATTTGTTCCCTCGATTTTACAGGCTTTTCATCTCCATAATGATCATAAAGAAGAAAAGTTTTGCTTTGAAAATGATCTACATTATCACAGTGATGATCAATCTTGTTTGTTTGAATATACTTTCAACAACCAATTATCTGATCTAAAGAAATATTATTCTTCAGAAAATTCTCCTGAATTTTTAGCTAAAAGAATACCAAATAAAACTAATTATTATTCTATAAACTATTTTTGTCTAACTGATGAAAGAGGTCCTCCATATTACATGATTACCTCAAAAGTTTAAAGAAAATAATAGTTCAAAAACAATTAATAATTTTAAAAATTTTAAAAATGAAAAAGTATATATTCTTATTTTTTATGTTAGCCGGTTCAGTTTTAATTTCTTGTGAAAAAGATGATGATCATGATGATCATGATGGCCATGACCATGGTATGAACATTGATTTCAAAAAGGAAAATGATGCTGATTACTACGTATAAAATAATCCTAATCAAATAATAAAAACCTCCAATTTTAAATTGGAGGTTTTTTAATATTTATCATTACAATTAAAACTAGTCGCCTCCTAAATTTCTCAAACAGAAAAGAAAACTCTTTCAAAAGAAATAACAAATAATTATATTTGCAGTCCAAATTAAACGGGCTTGATTAAAGTTTTTATCTCATATGTGCTTTTTGGAGTTTTGTCACTCCCAACTACGATGCAGTTCGTGCATCTTTTCAATGGTCATATGGATGAACATTTTCTTTATGGAAATGATCTAAATGTTCAAAGCGATGATCAATCTTGTTTGTTCGAATACACTTCCAATAATCAATTATCAGATCTAAATAAAATTTATTCTTCAGAAACTTCACTTGAATTTTTTTCTGAAATAGTAGTAAATGAAATTATTTTTTACTCAAAAAATTATTTTTGCCTAAGTGATGAAAGAGGCCCTCCCATTGCTTAAGATTCTCCCAAAAACTTAAAGCAAATAATAATTTTAAAAATAAACAATCATGAAACTAAATTTTAATAATATTAATTTATTGACATCAAAAAAATATATAATAATCTTTTCTATTCTTTTTATTGCACAAAGCTGTTCTAAAGATGATCCAGAGGAAATTCACGAGCACGAGGAAATAAATAGAGTAAGTCTTACCTTTTCTGAAGGATCAAATAGCCAGACAGTTACATGGGATGAAGGTTCAACTATACCCACGATAAATATAGACGCAAATAAAACATACCAGGTTGGTTTTTATGTATATAATGCATCTAATCCAAATGATGTGGAAAATGTAACTGAGGAGATTATTGAAGAAGCAGATGAACACTTTATTTTTTATGAGTTAGCTGGTGTTTCAAATTTGTCAATTCAATCTGCAACAAATGATGTGTCCGATTCAGATGGCATTGCTATCAATATTAATACCACTTGGACAACTGGAGATGCTGAATCAGGAACTGTTAGGGTTTATCTTATCCATGGGCCAAGTAGTAAATCAGGTACTACAAGGTCTCAATTTGGCGGTGGAACAGATGTAGAGGTTAATTTCCCAATCTCAATACAGTAGTAAACTCCTAATTTATCCTAAATTTATTTGAATTTCAAAGCCTTTTAAAGGCTTTGAAATTTGAATGAAAAAGTATTTCATTTTGAAAAAAGTATTTTTATTCATCCAAATATTTTTTTGCGTGCATTCTTATTCCCAAGAATGTAATTACTCTTTTTATGGAGAGATTTTTGATCTTCATTTAAATGATAATTTATCTGATGCAAAAATTGAACTAGAAGGTAAAGAAATTGAAGTCTTTTCAAATGACATTGGAGAATTTGTTATTGAAAATCTTTGTAGGGGAGAGTACTCAATAATCATTTCCCATCCTAACTGTAAAACAATAAATGCGAAAATTTCAATACCAAGAAAAGAGGTTAAAAAATTTTATTTAGAACATCATCTAACAGAGCTTGAGGAAATAATAGTTATGGGAGAATCTATTGTGAGTGAAGGCATATCTAGTATTGAATCGTTAATGACTAGTGAAGAAGCATTGCGGTATAAATCAAAAAGTTTAGGAGATGCAATAGAGCAGCTATCTGGAGTCTCTTCCTATAAAACAGGAAATTCAATAGTCAAACCAGTATTACATGGGCTAACTGGAAGCAGAATAGGCATAATAAATAATGGCATACGTTTACAAGATAACGAGTGGGGAGTTGATCATGCACCAAGCATTGATTTAAGTAGTATCGAAAGTATTCAATTAATAAAAGGCGCTGGAACTTTAAAATATGCTGGAGACGCAATTGGTGGTATAATCAAAATTAATTATGATAAAAATTTTGTAGAGGATTCCTTGTATGGATATAATAGTTTAGGATATAATGATAATGGAAAAGGAATATATTTCATATCCAAAATTGTTAGATCATCAAATAATGGGAATAAT
>PYIK01073312.1_pt1 | contig 11498 bp, 10 predicted proteins | sample 3578011 | NCBI WGS metagenome assembly PYIK01 (sample SAMN08408022, study PRJNA431606) | Marine metagenome isolate SA_KN192-05_S13_70m, whole genome shotgun... | biome: marine; feature: oceanic pelagic zone; material: water; isolation source: 70 m water sample, 0.2-0.8 um fraction ... | reverse complement strand
TATTTTTCAATCTTAAACTTTTGTAATATATTAATAATATTCTTCTCCGAAATAATTTTTGGATTATTGTCTAAATGACGTTTATCCGTAAGAATAGTTTTTGCAGCATCAGCTACGTTTTGTTTCAAATATATCCTCTCAAATTTTAGTTTTTTTGTAATACGCTCAAATCTTTCTGTAAACAATGATGAGTTAAATCTATGAGCTTCTAATGTTGTAAATGCCAAAGCATGTCCGTGACTATACCCTTCATTAGAAAATACGTACGATAAAGCATGACCTAAAGTTGTTGAACAATTTCCAAATCCTAATCCTGTAATTAATGATCCCATTGGTAAATTTTCATATTTTTCATTTAATATTGCATTTTCTAATATATTGAAAGCAGTACTACACAAATATTTTGTATATTCATTTCCACTTTTACTATCAAATCCTTCTGAACATTGTGCACACGCATCTATTGCTGAATTTTTTATTATTTGCATAGGGGAATTTTTTATAAAAAAAGGATCGACAATTGCAACATCTGCAAACATTTTATCATCATGAAAACTTGTCTTTTTTCCATTAACTGTTAAAACTGAAATTCTTGTTACTTCACTTCCACTTCCAAAAGTTGTTGGAATTAAAATTTTCTTTTTCTGTAATTTATGTCCAACAAACTTTGCCACATCAAGTGAACTCCCTCCTCCTAATCCTACCACACAATCAATATCAATATTTTTAAATTTTGAAATTATTTTTTCAGCTGTATCTAATGAAGGATTTGGTTCTACGTCATCAAAATGTAATTGATTCTCTAAATTTGTATATTCTAACCAACCCCTTCCACTTGCTCCTTTAGATGTGATCACTAATGAGTTATCAGAATATTCAAAATCCCTTGCAGAATTGCTTCCAAATTTAATATTATTTGGTTGTTTGATAATATTCATACATTATAATTGATGGGATGTTTTTTATAACTTACAATTGTCATTTTCTTAATGAATCAGTCTGAAAATCTAGTGAATCTATTAGAGAAAAAATCCATCGTTAAAGTTTGTGGTGCATATGATGCAATGTCTGCTAAATTAGTTGAAGCGAATGGGTTTGATGCAATATGGGCAGGAAGTTTTGCAATTTCAGCGATCCATAATGTTCCTGATGCCAGTATTTTAACAATGACTGAATTTTTTGATGCTGCATCAAATATGGCTCAATCATGCGAAATACCTGTTATTGCAGATTGCGATACTGGTTATGGTGATGCAAATAATGTACGACATTTGGTAAAAAAATATGAAAATGCAGGTATTGCTGGTGTTTGTATTGAGGATAAAACATTTCCTAAACAAAACAGCTTATTGAAAGATGGTAATAATCAACTATTATCTGAGAAAGATTTTGTTGCAAAAATTCTTGCTGCTAATGATGTAAAACAAAATAAAGCATTTTCCATTATTGCTCGCGTAGAAGCGTTAATTTCAGGAATAGGGATGGAAGAGGCTCTCAAAAGAGCATATGCATATGAAAAAGCAGGAGCAGATTTAATCTTAATTCACTCGAAAAAAATTTCACCTGAGGAAATTTTTGAATTTTCAGAATCATGGAAAGGTAGTTCCCCTTTAGTTGTTATTCCTACTACTTACTATTCTGTGAAAATTGATGAATTAATTTCTCACAACATCAAGATGGTAATATATGCAAATCAAACATTACGTGCGGCTCATTTAGCAATGAATAATTTGCTTAAAAAAATGAAAGATGCAAACAATATGGATGACATACAAAATGAAATGTCATCTATGGAAGAAATTTTTAAACTACAAGAAATGTTTGATATCAAATCCCAAGAAAAAGATATTGAAGAGAAACTTCGAAAATTAGGTTATATCTCTTGACAAATTCATTTCAAATTAAAACCTTTAATTTTTTTCAAAAAAATGATGTTAAAAATTTTATCGGAGTTCCAGATTCGACTCTCAAAGAGTTTATTTCATCTGGATTAAAAAATAAAAAAATTATTGTTACTACCAGGGAAGAAGAAGCTATTGGCATCGCAACTGGTATGTGCATGTCTGGTAGTAACTCTCTTGTTTTCATGCAAAATGCGGGATTCGCAAATTCCCTTAGTACAATAACATCGCTTGTAAAATTATATAAAATTCCAATAATTTTCTTGATTGGCTGGAGGGGATATCTCAAAGATGATGCTCCTGAGCATACAATGATCGGAAAAATACAACCAGATCTGATTAAAACAATTGAATTACCTTCAAAAATTCTTTCAGAAAATAATTGGGAAAAAAATTGCAAATGGGCTCTAAAGAAAATTAAAAACAATTCTCCATGTGCATTGATTGTAAAGAGGGAGTTTCATGATTAGAAAACAAGCCATGAAAATTGTACTAGAACAAATAGATTCATCTCCAATAATTTCTGCAAATGGATTTATGAGTAGAGATTTATTCGAATTAAAAGAAAAAAATTCTAATTTCTACATGATTGGTTCTATGGGATTGGCGTCATCAATAGGTCTTGGAGTAGCATTAAAGAATCCTAGAAAAAAAATTTTTATTTTTGACGGAGATGGAAATATTCTAATGAATTTAGGCTCGTTAGTCACAATAGGAACTTTACAACCTAAAAATATGATTCATATTATATTTGATAATGGTAGTCATGAATCTACTGGGGGCCAACCTACTGCATCTAATAAAATAAAAATATCGGAATTTGGAAAAATTTGTAATTATAAAGTATTCATAACAAAAGATGAAAAATCTCTAAAAAGCTGTCTTAGAAAGATCAAAAAAATCAATCATTCTGTAATGATTATAATAAAAATCTCTAAAAGTAATGTTAGAAGTAAAAGAGTTTCCCTAAAACCTGAATTTATTAAAAAAAGATTCATGAGCTCATTAAAAGAAACACAATGAAAGCAATAATAATTGCAGCAGGAATTGGTTCACGTTTGGGTGATTTAACAAAAGATTTACCAAAACCTTTGGTTGATGTTAATGGTAAATCTATTCTTCAACGGCAGATAGAAATTTTCAATAAATTTGGAATTGATGAAATATTTATTGTAACTGGTTACAAACATGATAAAATTAAATTTTCAAATGTTAGCTATATTTATAATTCTGAATATCAACAAACAGAACAAATTGGAAGCTTAATGAAAGCAAGGAATCAGATATCTGGAGATTTAATAATTTCTTTTGGAGATATTTTATTTGAAGAAAGCATTTTAGAACAATTACTTGAAAAAAAAGAAGATTTTGTTTTAGTATGTGATCCTGATTGGAAAAACTCATACGAACAAAGATCAGATAATCCTCCGACACAATCAGACTTTGTTGCTTTGGAAAATAATAATATAAAAAAATTCTTTAAAAATTCATTAGAAATTAATGATTCTTTTTCTGTGGTTGAATTTATTGGATTGATGAAACTTTCATCAATTTCATCTACTATTTTCACACAAACTTATGAAAACCTAGAAAAATCTCATAATGGTAAATTTCATTTTGCTTCCTCTTTCATGAAGGCAAAATTAATTGATTTTTTTGAGGAATTACGATCAATTGGTACTGAAATGCATGCCCTAAATATCAATGGAAAATGGTGCGAAATTGATACAATTCAAGATTTGGAAATTGCTAAAAAATTATTTAGAAAATAGTATTTTTCATCTATAACATAGTCAAATTTCTGAATATTGTTTATATATGCATTTTATCAAGGAAAGTTCTTTGAAAAATAACGTGAAACCATTGAAAATCTATTTGGGTGATCTTACTTATGATACTGTAACAATCTCTGCAGAATCAATTCCTTTGAATATAGGATTTGTTGCAGCATATTGCAAAAAACAATTTGGAGAAAATGTAGAATTAACTCTTTTCAAGTATATTGGAGATTTGGAAAAAGCAATTAATGAAAACCCCCCTGATATACTGGCATTGAGTAATTATGTTTGGAACAGAAATCTAAGCTATGAAATGTTTTCAATGATGTCTGAAATTGATTCTGATACATTATTGGTGTGGGGTGGCCCAAACTTTCCAATTGATCTTCCTTCTCAAAGGAAATTCATGAAAAAATATTCTAAGATTGATGTTTATGTACCTGTTGATGGGGAAACAGGATTTGCCAATACAGTTGAACGAGCTTTACGTTCTAGGTCCCACTCTGAAATAAGATCTACTGTATTATCTGAACCAATTGATGGTTGTGTTACACGAGGTGAAAATGATGAAATAAAATACACGATTCCAATAATTAGAATAAAAACATTAGATGAAATTCCTTCTCCTTACACTACAGGTTTACTAGATAAATTTTTTGATGGAAAATTAACTCCTATGATGCAAACAAATCGTGGTTGTCCATTTCATTGTACATTTTGTGCAGATGGTAAAGATGAAGTAAATAGAGTTACTAGTTTTGGATTAGAACGTGTAATTGATGAACTAAATTATATTACAAATCATAAACATGAGAAGACACATAACATGATTTTTAGCGATTTAAATTTTGGTATGTATCCTCGAGATAGAGAAATTTCTAAACATCTTGCAAAATTACAAACTGAACACAATTATCCTGATTTTATCTATATTAGTACTGGTAAAAATCAAAAAGAAAAAATAATTGAAGCTATAAAAACACTAAAAGATTCAATGCCTCTATGGATGTCTGTTCAATCTCTAGATCAAAATGTTTTGAAAAACATTAGAAGAGATAATATTAGCACTGATCAAATGTTAGCATTACAGCCTGCAATTAAAGATGCAGGATTACAAACAAGAGCTGAAGTTATTCTTGGTTTGCCTGGTGAAACTCATGAAAATCATATGAAAACATTAAGAGATTTGGTAAATGCAAGAATGGATGAAATTCAAGTTCATACATGTATGATGTTAGATGGTTCTGAAATGGGAACTCCCGCTGAAAGAAAAAAATGGGATTTGCATACAAAATTCCGTGTTCTACAACGTGATTTTGCAAAATTAAGTAATGGAAAAACTGTTCTTGAATTCGAAGAAGTATCTGTTAGTTCTCCACAAATGAGTTTCGAGGAATATGTGGACATGAGAATTCTTGCTTTTGTTACATATGTTACAAATCGTGGAACTGTGTATGATCCAATAATTAAATTTTTGAGAGAGCAAAACTTGGATGTATTTGATTATTTTTGTAAAATTAAAGACGATATACAAAACGCTCCACAAACAGTCCAAAACATTTTCCAACGTTTCAAAGATTCAACAATAAATGAATTATGGGATTCTCCCGAAGAAATAATTGAAAATTATCAAAAAGATTCTGAATATCAAAAACTTTTGGATGGAAAAGAAGGAATTAATGTAATGTATAATTATCTTGCAGAAGTGACAGCTGAATCAATGGATGATTGGGCTGGATATATTCTAGAAATTGCATATGATTTCATTAACGCTTCAGAAAAAAAAGACATCTCTTGGAAAGCAAAATTTCAAGATGTCTCGAATTTTTGTCGTGGAACTGCCCATAACACATTAGGAACAGACAGAATGCAAACTAATCCATCTTTTGAATTCAAATATGATGTCATGAAATGGTTAGAAGAGACTCATGATACCAATTTAGATAATTTTTTACTAAAGTATCCTTATAGAATCAGTTTTGAATTAACTGAAAAACAATTCAAATCTGTTCAAGATACGCTTAATGCGTACGGTGATACCATGGTTGGAAAAAGTAAAGCACTTCGAATGATATCTAGCACTAATCTATGGCGTCACCCTGTTATTAAAAAAACTGAAAAAAATTATTCTCAAATAGAAAATCCAGGTTCAATCGATAGTGTTTGGTATGATCACGACTAAATTATTTTTTTTGTAATTCGTAACTCAATGCAGCACAAATTGTGTATGATCCTAATATTTTTCCATCTTTAATCATTTTAAGAAATTTTTTAAATTTCATTTTTTTTACAGAAAGTAATTCACCTTCTTCCAAATTTGGTTCACTAATTTTTATTAAATTTGTTGCAATGTAACAATCAATAATCTGTGTATTATATCCAAGCTTTGGATAAAATCTCATTAAATGTTTAATTTTCTTTGCTTTGTATCCTGTCTCTTCTAATAATTCTCGCTTAACTGCTTTCAACGGAGTTTCCCCATCATCTACGTTACCAGCTGGAATTTCTAACACATATCCTATTGGGAATCTAAATTCTTTCACTAAAATGATTTCATCTTTTTGTAGTGCTAATACTGCAACCGCATTTCCTTGTTCAACTATTTCATGTCTTATTTTTAACCCTGTTAGATTTGTCTCAAAATCTACAATATTGATATTTTTCCCCTTGAATTTTTTCTTTTTAATAATATTCATTTCAATAAAATATTCATTATCTAAAGTGATTTAATCATTCGCCTATATCTCAAGTTATATTATTCAAATCCATTATAATTTCATGAAAGCAATTATAGTTGCAGCAGGAATTGGATCACGTTTAGGTGATTTGACAAAAGATCTACCAAAACCTTTGGTTGATGTTAATGGTAAATCTATTCTTCAAAGGCAGATAGAAATTTTCAATAAATTTGGAATTGATGAAATAATAATTATTCGTGGTCCACATAAGGAAAAATTTAATTTTAAAAACGTAACTTATGTGGAGGATATCGATGTTTCTAATCATGATCTATTAGGTTCGTTAATGACTGCAGAAAAAGAAATGAATGATAATATGATAATTTCTTATGGTGACATAATTTTCGATGAAAATATTTTATCACAAATTCTTAGTTCTCCTGAACATTCTACTCTTGCAGTTGATTATGACTGGCGAAAAAACTATCAATACAAATCTGATATCTTATTAGATAAAGTTTCAGTTGTGACATTAGAAAATAATTCTATTATTGATGTTGGTTATTATGAAAATTTTCAAGATTCTAAAAATCTTGTTTTTGGAGAATTTATTGGACTCATGAAAATATCCAAATCAACGGCAATTCAATTAATTGAACAATATAATCATCTACAAGATTGTCATCAAGGTAAATTTCATGATTCTCCATCAATACAGTTTGGAATAATAACAGATATGATAAACGAATTATTAAAAAATGGAATAAAATTTTCATCCACAAAAATTTCTGGAAGATGGTGTGAAATTGATACTCCTGAAGATTTAGAAAACGCTAAAGAATTATTCAAAAATTAATCTAAGGGCTAACCAAACCTCTTTTTGATAATGGAATCTCTTCATCATCTTCTGTTCTATATCCTAAAATTATTCTTAGATTTTTCCATAATTCATCTTTAATCGGAATCTCTTCGTCTATGAGATTCATATTTTCATCGGGGTCATTTTTTAAATCATAAAGTTCTTTTGTATCATTATATTCATTGTAGATTAATTTCCATTCTGATGTTCTTATTGATTTTGTATTAGGTTTTTTTGGAGGTGCATTATCATTTAGAGGATTTGCTGTTTCTGAAAAAACATATCGTTCTTTGAAATTTTTATTTTTTATTGCTTGCAATAGTGAAATTCCATCCATCTTTTCATATGATTCATCTTGCTTTATTCCCAAGTCATCTAATATCGTTGGAATAAAATCTACATGGCTGACTTGTTGTTTAAATTCTTGTGAGGGTAAATCTGGAGAATTATAATTTGCAAATGTTTTGATTGTATAATCATAACAATAACTTCCATATGCCCTTTCGCCTATTTTTTCACCAATACTAATTCCATGGTCAGAAATTATCAAAACTATTGAATTCTTAAACAAATCTAAGTCTAGAATCTTCTGATAAACTTCCTGTAAATAATTCTCAGCTTTTTGAAACAAATTATTGTATCTTTGTTTATTTTTAGATTTATTTTCAAAATACTCTTCACTAAAATTATTATAAACTTTCAAAACTTGATCTCTAATTCCGGTATGAATTCCACTATAATGTAAATATAAAAAAAACTTCTTTCCATTAGAATTATGTTCTTTCATTTTTTCTAAAAGTTTTACATGCTTTGATTGTAAATTTACATCGCTTTCATCATACACTTCATACATATCAAAATTTTTTTTTGGTAGAACTAAATCTGATATTAAATCTGCGCAAGTATAATAGTCATTTTCATGTAAATAATCTACAAGAGTTTTAAAATTTTCTCCCTTGAATCTACTAGAATGCCAATAACTATAACATCCATTTCGATTTCCATATGCTCCGCTAATGAAGGCATGTATTGAGGAGTTTGTATATGGAGCATATGTTATTGACTGTGAAAAAAATATTGAATTTTCACTGAATTTTTTCATTACTGGGGATTCTCTTGCCCAATCCAATCTACCTCCATCTATACATATGATGATGACATTTTTATCCAATAATACTTCGGATTGAATTATCTATATCATTTTTGCTAATTTATACAAAGTTTGACTAAAATATACAGTATTGTTGTGGATTGTATGAATCGTAAATTGACTCGTATAATTGATGATCAAAATTTATCTTGGGATGAATCACTAATTACTTCAAAGAATAAATTCTTAGTTTCATTAAGTTCATCTACAATAACTACTCTCTTAGAAAATCGCTCTTTACTGCCATCTGATAATCTAGAAAAATTTGATTTTCTTAAAAATGAAATTTTAAAATTTAAAGAAATTTTACACTCTGGATGTGGATTTTTCATTATTGATGGAAATAATTTTCAGAATTTCTCTAAAGAAGAACTACAATATGTTTATTCAATAATTTCTCAATTTCTAGGAAAATTATATGTTCAAAACATCAAAAATGAAAAATTTGTCTTGATTCAGGATGAAGGTAAATCTATGAAAACTGGAGGAAGATATCATCAAACTAAGGAAGGCGGTTCATATCACACGGACAGTCCTCAGTGGACTGATGTACCTGATTTTGTCGGATTATTATGTATCAATCCAGCAAAGAAAGGAGGTATTAACAAATTTCTTAGTGCATATTCTATTCACAACGAAATAAACAAGAAAGATCCATTTTTACTTGATTTACTTTACTCGCGATTTTATTTTGATAAAAGAGGCGAATTCGCTGAAGGTGAATCTCCTACCGTTTTTGAACCTATTTTTTCCTACATTGATAACAAATTACATTTTAGATATTTACGTAATTATATTGACGATGGACATAAAATTCAAGATAAAAAACTAACCGAAGATCAAATTAATTCTTTAAACATTATTGATAATGTAACACAAAATGAAAAACTCTCTTTAGATTATGAAATGAAATCTGGTGATATGGTTTTCTTTAACAATCATAGAATTCTCCACGGTAGAACAAGTTTTGAAGATTTTGAAGATCAAAACCTAAAACGTAAATTGGTTAGAGTTTGGATTAAAAACCTAAATCACATATAGCCTAGTCTTTTCAATTCATCTTGAATCTTCTTAGTTTCTTCCTCGGAAATATCTTCTAATTCCTTAGTTGATAATGATTTTATATGATCAAGATTTTTTTCTAATTCTTTCATAATTTCAGGTAAGGTTTGAATAATATTCTCATTTTCAAATTGATCTGATTCTAAATCATACAAATGTCGATTTTTTGTATGATTATTTGAAGATCTAAGAAATTTATATTTTCTAGTTCTCAATCCTTCTGCATCGTCTTCTTCAATATTTTCGTGAGGCATTGTATGCAAGTAAATCGGTTTTTCTTTCATTTCAAGATTATTTATTATTGGTTTGAAACTCTGACCATCAATGTTCCTTTTTTTATTTTCAATTCCTATCAAATCAAAAATTGTAGGAAAAATATCCATATTGCTCATCAATTGTGTAATCTTCTTTTTCATAATTTGCGGTCCTGAAATAATTAATGGAACATGAATAATTTCATCATACAATGATTGTTTAAAGTAAGGTAATCTGGAACGTTCTTCATACCATGATAATTCTTTAGATGCTTTTTTTAATCTATAATTTCTTACTAAATTTCTTGTTGATGAAAAAATTTTACCTCCAATTTTATGAGTAGATTTTGGCATTAATTTTTTTCCAACCTCCAATTCTTTCTCAAATCCAGGTTCAAAATCAGTAAATCCTTTATTATCAAAAGGAATGAGTGATCCATGATCTGATGTAATCACAACAATTGTCTTATCAAGTTCAATCTTTTCTAAAATTTTACCAATACCAAAATCTATTGATGCTAACATTTTTTCGTATGGACTTGTTCCGAACTTGTTGTCATAGAAATCAGAGATACCATATGGTGGTTTTTCTTGTCTTAATGCAGAAATATCTAATAAATGAAGAAAGCAAAACCATGGAGTCTTCTCTTTAATGGAATTTAATAATTCTGAAATTTCATTTTTTGTTTCAGAAATATGCTTTACAGGTGGTCCTGCATAATACGTTTTATTCATGTTCTGAAATATTTCAAGTATAGGGTTAAACGATGAAACATTTGGTATGTGGCCAAAAATCTCATATCCATTATTTTTTAATTGGGATAAAAAATTATTTTCAGTTAATACTACTTTTTTTGCTCTTAATCCAGTTTTTGTAGGGTAAAGTGAATTAAAAATACAATTTAATGACATTGTGGTGCCGTCAACAGATGTAAAACAATTTGTAAATGATATACCTTGATTCATTAATTTTTTGATATTTGGTAATTGTACATCTTCTAGATCTGTTAATATTTTATCAGCTCTTCCACCATCTATCAATATGAATAAAATATTTGGCTTCATGTCTAATTTTTTCTTAAGTTACATTTTAAGCATTATTCTCACATCTAAAACCTCAACAACTGTTATAAAATTTGAAAAAAAGTGAGTTTATGAAGAAATTTTTTCTTTTTTTACTGGTCTTAATTCTATTTTATCCAACAAATGTTTTTGCACTGGAAAATTTCTCTTTATCTGATATATCTTCAGGTGATTTTTTTGGTCATGATATAGAATCTATTGGAGATATTGACGGAGATGGTATATCTGATATTGCTGTAGGAGCTCCATATGATGATGATGGTGGTCCATCACATGGTGCAGTTTACATTCTATTCCTTAATTCTGATGGCACTGTAAAGGATTCTCAAAAAATTTCTTCAACTGAAGGAAATTTTCAAGGAGTTATAGATAGCGGTGATTGTTGGGGTAATGCTATTACAAGTCTGAATGATTTTGATGGCGACGGTATTACTGATATTGCTGTTGGAGCTCACAAAAACTATTCCCCTGGAACTGAAATGAAAAGAGTTGGTGCTGTACACATTCTACTATTAAATTCTGATGGCACTGTAAAATCATCACAAGAAATTTCAGATACACAAGGTAATTTTGATGCACTAAATGAGAATGATATTTTTGGAATTGATTTAGTTAATTTATCTGATATCAATAATGACGGTATTACTGATATTGCTGTTGGAGCTCACGGTGATAGTGAAAATGGTTTTTCACGGGGTGCAGTTTACATTCTATTCCTTAATTCTGATGGCAC
>PYIK01281989.1_pt1 | contig 11499 bp, 6 predicted proteins | sample 3578011 | NCBI WGS metagenome assembly PYIK01 (sample SAMN08408022, study PRJNA431606) | Marine metagenome isolate SA_KN192-05_S13_70m, whole genome shotgun... | biome: marine; feature: oceanic pelagic zone; material: water; isolation source: 70 m water sample, 0.2-0.8 um fraction ... | reverse complement strand
GTGCCTTTTATAAATGCTGTAAAATCAAATGCACCTATCAAATTAGTTGATATTGCTATGGAATACGGAATGGGTGGAACTACTTGTGTTACATCTAACGCTTCTGGAATTACAAAAGCAAACGCTACTGAATTAGAAGGTAAGAAAGTTGCTGTTCCATTAGGAACAATGGCTGAATACGTTTTTGATGAAAGTATGAAAGTTGTTGGTGCGGACAGAAAAAAAATGGATATCATTCAAATGGACCCTGAGGAAGGAGCCGCTGCGTACATTCCTATAATGTGCAGTGAAATTACGAACCCGATGATCTCTAATTCATGCCCTCCATCGTTCATATGTAATGGAGTCATTGTCATCACACCTACCATGACAATGTGGCCTGTAGCCATCGAGGCTACAGCGAGCTTCCCGATTGATGACCCTGCGATAGATGTGAGCGCCTCTTTAAATCCCCGCTCTTTTTTTGAAGTCCCTAATCCGCCTGAGACGACTAGAGGGTCAGGACGTAACCACAGGTGGATGATTGTTGCAGAGATTGCGAAAAGTATGGCAGAGATTAGGTATGGTCCTGCTAATTCAGGAATACTGATGATCTTTGCAAGCCTTTTGGCAGGGCCGAAACCGACTGTAGGTCCTAAGACTGCACCAATTGTAGAAGACCAAACTAAAGTTCCGATAGCTCGTGCCCTGTGTTCAGGGGAGGCGAGATCTGCTGCTGCAAAACGTGCCGCTAAGCTAGAAGCGCTTCCAACGCCGACCCCAAGAAGACCAGGAATCAAGAGAAGATACCAGCTTGTAAGCGCTGCAATCATTGCGATGAGCGAGCCAACTGATGCAGTTACGTACCCCATTAAAAGCCCTGGGCGCCTCCCATAAGTTACCATCAGGCGCGCCAGCCATAAGGTGGCAAATGCCGACCCCACTGTTGCACTGGCTGCAGCAAGCCCTCCGAGCGTTTCAGAGTTCGTTAATTCTTCTCCAAGCACAGCAGCAGCCGAATACGCAGCAGTCATTCCAGCCCCAGCAGGTATTAATCCAGCTACTAGAGTTCTCAGAGTGCGCTGCTGGAGTAGAGAAATCTCGTCAGTATTCTCTATTGCCATGAGGTACTCGAATCAATTATTCCGTGCGAACAAACCGCCATCAACAGGTATCGCAGCGCCAGTTATATATGAAGCAGCAGGCAAAACAAGCGATAGCGTTATGTGGGCGACTTCTTCCGGATCCCCAAACCGTCGAAGAGCTGTTTTGCGTCGAGCAAAGGTTTCTTTAGATTCTGAAGGTATTTTCTCAGTCATCCCTGTGTGTATTGGACCTGGGCAGACTGCATTTATTGTTACACCCGATGGTCCAAGTTCAACAGCTAATGCTTTGGTTAAACCAACTACACCGTGCTTGGAAGCCGTATAAGGACTAATTCCAGCAGAACCCCCGAGCCCTTCGGTACTAGCAATGTTCACAACTCTTCCTTGCTGGTCCCGACGGAGGTCATCAAGACAGGCTCGTATTAGGCGCATCTGAGCATCAAGGTTCACAGTAAAAGTAGCCTCCCATAGATCTTCGAAATCTGGGCTATCAATTGGTCCTCCTACGCTAATACCGGCGTTATTAACCAAAATATCTATAGGCCCTAAATCAGATCGAACTTGATCAACTAGTTCGGATGCAGCTTCTCGCCTCTGAAGATCAACGACATACTTTTTTGCTGTTCCTCCTGAATCTTTGATTTCGTTGAATGTTTGCTCAAGTCCCGTTTGATTAACATCGCACAGAGCAACCAAAGCACCTTCATCGGAGAATAGATGAGCCGTTGCACGGCCCATTCCGCTGGCTGCCCCAGTGACGATAGCAACTTTTCCTTTAATTGATCTGCTTAATTCGCCTAATGGACCCATGTGAAAGATCCTATAAGCAAATAGAGGTCCTTTGCCCTTAGGAACATTAAACATGAACCCGTAGGAAGGTTCGAGAACCTAATTTCCATAAGGCGAATTCGTAACTGAGAAGGTGTATGGTGGCCTAGCGAACCGAAAGCTTAGCTAACTAGGCTATTCAGAATTCGGGAGGATTTTGATGGATGCAGAAACCACGTTTGTTCCCCGAAAAGCTTGGCTTACATTAGCTATAGCTTCCGTGGCTTCGTTCATGATCGCAATTGAGACTTCGATTATCTCATTAGCGTTGCCTCAATTACGAGCTGGTTTTCCAGATGCATCAGAAACAAAACTGTCATGGGTGGTTAATGCATACACCATCGGGGTGGCGTCACTTCTCTTAGTTTCTGGGTGGCTCGCTGACCGTTACGGAAGAAAAAAATTATTCTTTGGTGGGTTGTTCATCTTTTGCATAGCTTCATTTGCAGCAACGTTATCGCCCTCGGCAAACTTCCTCATTACGGTACGAGTGTTCCAAGCAATCGGTGGGGCAATGCAATACCCGGCTGGACTCGCACTTCTTCTTGCGGCTTTTCCGCCATCTCGTATACAAACAGCTATTGGTATATGGGGGGCAACAGGTGGACTTGCCGCTGCACTTGGTCCGACAGTGGGAGCGTTACTTGTTGACGCTTTTGATTGGCAGGCAGTGTTTTTCATTAATGTTCCCGTAGCAGCCCTAGTTCTGGTATTTGGTCCTCGGTGGGTTGAAGAAAGCACTAGTGCCGCCGCATCCACACGAGTAGACCTATTAGGTGTCCCGCTTGCGTCAATTGGTGTTGGTACAGCTATCTTCGCGATAACTCAAGGAGATAATTGGGGATGGGGATCTCTAAACCTTCTTACAACTTTCCTAATTGCTGCTGTTCTAGTACTTGCGTTTGTAGTTAGATCTCGTAAGCATTCTGGGCCTTTATTTGATCTTAAATTATTTCAGATACGTTCTTTTAGAATTGGTAGTATTGGCACCGTTTTCTTTATTGTTGCTTTTTTTTCATGGCTTATTTCTCTTCCTACCTTCCTTCAGGGAGCATGGGAGTGGTCTGTGTTAAAGACCGGTTTTGCTATAGCTCCAGGCCCGATGCTTTGTGCCATGATTTCTCCACCTGCAGGGAGAATGGCAGAACGAGTAGGGAATGGGCCGCTACTTACTGTTGGCGGGCTTTGTGGGGCAGGGGGGCTACTTTGCCATTTATTTTGGACAGGACTGGAGCCGGATTTTTTTAAAGGTGTTTTATTGCCTGGCCTCCTTATTGGGATTGCGGCTGGGTTAGGTTTTGCCCAAATTATTGGAACAACTATGAAAGATGTCCCCCGAGACCAATTCGCAATGGCCGGAGCAGGACGGACAACTATTTTCCAGCTTTCTTTAGCTTTAGGCGTTGCCCTTGCCTTTACAATAATTGGTAATCCTGATCGATCTTCCAATGAGGTTTTAGACGGCCTACAAATAACTTGGCTTATGGGAATAGGTTGCTATCTAGTCCAAACCATTCTCTTTGCTAGTTTTTCTTTTGTCGAAAAGTCAACCCATAACGGAAGGTAGGTTCTCTTTTATAAAACAAATAAGGATCAATCGTATTGTTATGTCCATTTGGGATTTTGAGGCTTGAAAGTCAATTCAAAAAACTTCTCGGCGAGTTCATAAATCGAAGTTAAACAGGCAATATTTTACCTTTTGAGTTTAGGCCACTAATCTTCAGGTATCGCATTTTAATAATTCAATTAATTTGATAGTTGTTTCGCCAAAAGGGGGGGGAAATGAATAAACGATTACTACAGCTACTAGCTGTCTTATTGAGTTTCGTTCTAGTTGTCGCAAGTTGCGGAGGTGATGACGATGGTTCGAGTGCAAGCTCAACCGAAGAGTCTTCAGCTTCTTCAACTGCTGCTGAGGAAGAAGCTCCAGCCGAGGAAGAAGCTCCAGCTGAGGAAGAAGCTCCAGCTGAGGAAGAAGCTCCAGCTGAGGAAGAAGCTCCAGCTGAAGAGGAACGAACGGCATCAGATGTTGGAATCACGGAAGACACCATCAAAATAGGTGTCATTGTTTCCGACTTACAGGGATTGATAGATATCGGGTATCCGCTTCCTGCAGCACTTGATACAGATCATTTATCTGAACGCTTTACAAAGTATTTTGATGAGTGGAATGATGCCGGTGGTATCAACGGAAGAATGGTTGAAGGGGTACAAATCACATGGGACCCTCTAAGCCCAGCGACAATGGAACAATCCTGTACAGAAGCAGTGCTTGATGAGCAAGTGTTCATGGCTATTAATGCATCTGGTTTCAGCCAGGCATTTATTCCATGTTTTACTGAAGATAATGACACGACCTTCTTCTACGGGGAAGTTGCATCACAAGCAATGATTGATGCAGCACCAAATCGTTTGTTCTCGCTGAATCCTCCATCCGAAATCGCTGGAGAAGCAGGAGCACAACTGATAGTGGATCAAGGCCTAATTCCAGCCGGTTCTAAAGTAGGTATCTTAGACTCAACGAACCCGCCAATCGCAGCAGCTGGGGAGTCAGCAGTAAGTATTCTTGAAGGAGCTGGATATTCAACGACCACGATTACAGTCAACACACTAAGCGGTGATAACGCTGCAGCTAACGCCGAAGGTGCAGCTGCAGTTGCACAGTTTACGGCAGAAGGTGTAGATCATGTTTTTGTTATCCTTCCATTTATTTATGCATCTGGATTCTGGGGTGAAGTTGGAGCGTTAAGTCCTTCATGGGATCGAACAATACTCGATTCTGCATCTTCGAATTGCACACCATTTGGAGCCAGCCGAACTGATCCAGCAGCAGAAGGAGCTATCTGTGTTACGTCATATGACTCTTATGCAAGTCCAGATGGTGGAGTTGGAGACGATGATGCTTTCGAAGCGCAATGTCGTCAAGAATGGATAGATCATTTCCCAATCTTTGAAGGTAAGAGCGATAAAGGAGCGCCATCTGGTGAGGTTGGATTGGAAACAGCTGACGGAGAACTTCTCAATTCAGACTATGCACCTGGTGAGTGCACTATGCAGTATTTGATTAAAGAGGCTCTTGAAAATGCTGGGGTTAATCCGACGAGAGATTCTTTCGCTGAGGAAATGCGTAAGCTGTCTGGACCTCAGGCCTTCCGCTCCAATGGAGAAGGCGCTTTCGGTCCTGGTAAGAATTACTTTTCAACGCAGATGCAAGCAGTAGAATTCACACTTGCATCAAGAGCTACTCCAAAGGGAGCTGATGGAACATTTAATGGATGTCCCGCTCCAGTTAACTGTTGGATACCTGTTACCGGTGAATGGTTTAAATTCGATAACTAAATCAAAATTTAGATGAAATGAGGGGCAGCGAAAGCTGCCCCTCATTCATTTTTGTGTAAATCAAAACGTGTTTGATTAGGACTAATGGTGTATTCAGCAAAAGTTAGGCTGATCCATCTCCGCTTCGCTGAATAGCACGTTCGTCAGTCCCGAGGTATGAAGCGATGACATTTGGATCATTCCGCACGGTTTCAGGTAATCCCTCTGCAATAACTGAGCCTGATTCGAGACAGTAGATCCTGTCACTAATCGACATCACCATAGGCATATCATGTTCAATCAGAAGAATAGAGCTCCCTAGTTCTTTTCGTATAGCTCGGATGAGAGGACCAAAAGCTTCGGTCTCTTTTTGGGCAACTCCAGCAGTTGGTTCGTCAAGAAGCATCAATTGCGTATCAAGAGCGATGAGCGCTCCAAGCTCCACAATACGTCGAGTTCCAGTAGATAATTCAGAGATGAGCTGATCGGCATACCTCCCTAATCCAAGGTAATGAATGATCTCTTCGGCTTCGACTTTCTTTCTCCGTTCTACAAATGGTGATGGTGGAACTCCGAGCATCGACGGTAGAAGAAGTGATCGTTCACGCGCTTCTAGCGCCGTCATTATCGTCTCTCGTGCGGTAAGGCTTCCAAAGAGCTTCGCATTTTGGAACGCTCGACCAATACCTTGCCTTGCCCGTGAATGACTTGCACGGTCATGGATGGACGTACCGTGAAGTGTAATTTTTCCTTCAGATGGAACGAATCCGGATATTGCGTTCATTAAGGTTGTTTTGCCAGCACCGTTTGTTCCTATTAGTCCGACAATCTCTCCTTGTTGAACATCAATTGACACATTAGACACTGCTAGTCGACCACCAAAACGAACAATCACATTTGATGTCTCCAACGCTGGACTTTTTGTATCAGTATTGGCTTTCCTCTTTGAATGGGACCAGATTGCATCTGACTGCCCTTTATATGAAGGTTCCCAATCAGATTTACTTGCCACCCACGTAAGCATGGTGTCACGTGCATTGTGCACGAGAGATATTAACCCTCCTGGGAAATACATTAAGACAACAAGCATTCCTAACCCACTGGAGAAGAGGCGAACCTGCGCGCTGCTTTCAAATACTGTAGGGATACCTACTAAAAAGACAGTTCCCAATACACCGCCTGTAATGGATGAGATTCCTCCGACAACTGCGATAGACATCACAAGTAGCGATTCGCTTGGTTGAAAGGCAAGAGAGCGAAGAGATCCAGTAGCAGGAACTAGAAGGCCTCCAGCCAAAGCCCCTATTCCTCCCGAAACTGCGAAGGCGATTAGCTTTGCCCGTGTCGGAGAAATGGTATAGGCCGACGCGGTCATTTCATTATCGCGAACAGCAATTAATGTTCGTCCGACACCTGATCTTCTAAGACGCCATAGAAGGTAGATAACAACTGCTACAGCCGCAACACATAAGTAGTAGTAAGCTTCTTTATCAGCTTTAAGGTCATAACGTCCGAATATCACTGGAGGTTTAACTTTTGCTCCTCCAGCAGGGTTCGTATTTAATCTTTCGATCGAGAGGATCCAACGACCAGCGACTAATGAGAATCCAAGTGTGGCAATCCCTAGATATAAGCCGCGTATCCGTAGTGCAGGAATTCCCACAATGATAGCTACGAGAATTCCCCACAACACACCAATTCCGAGTGCCAGAAAATAATTGAGTGATTCTGCGTAATAGGAGGTCATAAAGGCTCCTACTGCAGCGAATGCATATTGTCCTAGGGATAATTGTCCAGCCCAACCGGTAAGAACAACGGCTGAGAGAACGACCAGCATGACAACCATTACTCCTGCGAAAGCAATAAGGCGACTTGGTTTGTCAATCACCCATGGCAAGCCAATAATCGTGATGGCGAGGATAGCAATCCCAACTCGCGAAACCCATTTATACAAGGGGTACTGAACGAGATCTTCATGAGCAGATCGCAGTCGCGGGGTCAAAACCCAGGATTGTTCATTGGTTCTGTTTCCGCGATTAATAAACAACATCAGAAGCAGAAGAACTAAGAAGATAGTCAACAGATTGGAGCCATTTCCAATTCCCCAGTCATCAAGAAATCCTTTGCTTTTATTGGCGAGAACAAGACGGTTGATGATTCCGATGATGATTCCACCTAGTAGCGCCTTGGGAAATGATTGTAATTTTCCGAACATCGCCGCTGTTAAGGAAAATAATAGGAGCTCAGGGCCAAGACTTGATCCGACACCTCCAGCATCTAATTTCTGTACGGGTCCGATTAAAAGGGTTGAAACGCCAGCTAAAACACCTGCAATTAACCAGACCTGTGTAGATACTGACCTAATCGAGATCCCGGCAAGTTGTGCAGCACTTGGATTATCGGCTGCAGATCGGACAGCTAAACCAAATCGTGTCTTTTGAAGGGCATATCCAAGAATAATCGCTAATAAGGGAACAACAATGAGCACAGTAACTTGTTCCCCCCGTAATACAATATTCAGTCCATCTATCTTCCAAAGACCTTTGATAGGGGTCGGATAGTCCACGCGTTCATTGACAGTGGGTAGCCATATCTGTATTAATGCAACTAATTGGGCAACACCTAATGTCGCAACGAATAGAAGCAGTCTCGGCTTTGTAAAGAGTCTCCGAACTACTAAAAGTTCTGTAGCTGTAGAAACTGCTGCGCTTGCAGCGATTGCAATAATTGCAGCTAACCAATATGGAAGGCCATAGTTGACCATCAACATGCCCATAACGAACCCACCCAAAGTTCCTATAGCTCCCTGAGCAAAGTTGATGACACCGGTTGCTTTAAAAATGAGAACCAGTCCAATAGCTACCAGAGCATAGATAAGTCCATCAATGAAACCTTGGAAAAGTATTTCGTTGCTGTAAAGGATTCCTGCAACCGCTGACATCATGATTATGCCCCTTCCCCTGACAGGAAGACCGCGCGGAGAAGGTCATCGCGTTCGAGCAATTCTTGTGCTGGGCCTTGGAACTGTATACGTCCCCGCTCCATGAAGATTGCACGATCAGCGATTGATAACGCTACATTCACTGACTGTTCAACGATCACCATCGTAATTCCGAGCTCTTTCAATTGTTCAACAACTTTCAGAAGGTCCTGGACGACAACTGGCGCTAATCCGAGCGAAAGCTCATCGATTAGAAGGAGTTCAGGTTCGAGAAGTACGGCTTTCGATAAAGCCAACATCTGTTGTTGCCCTCCGGACAAAGATCCTGCCTTATCGTTTAGCCTGTCACTTAACTGGGGAAAGATTACGAATACCCTTTCCATCCGTTCAGCCCGCAAATGCTCATCCTCTATGAGCCAACTCCATACTTCAAGGTTCTCACCAACTGTCTGTCCGGTGAAAAGAGCTTCCCCTCCTGGTACTTGAACCATTCCGAGTGAAACCCTGTACTCGGGGTCAACGAGTGTGATGTCTCTTCCATTCATGCGGACAACGCCTCTGTCAGGCATTTGAAGACCAGCTATTGCTTTTAAGGCAGTTGATTTGCCGGCACCGTTGGTTCCTAGAAGCGCTAGAGTTTCCCCTCGGCGGATCTCGAGGTCAACATCGAAAAGGACCTGTAGGTTGCCATAGCTAACATTCATGTTTTGTACCTGTAGAACCGGTACCCGATCCGGATTCTCTTTTGCTCTCCGTTCCTCTTCTTGTTCGTTTAGGAGTTCTTCAACGACAAGTGATATATCTCTCTTCATGAAACGTGAACCGTACATGATTAGGACACCGCCCAATAGCGCTGCTGGAGGAACGACGATAGTAAGTGCTGTTCGTTCCCCATATGCATCGGAAAAGGCTCCCGTTAGGATGCCGCCGAAGAATCCCCCCATTAGGAAGATATAGACACCTACTAGAGAAAAGGCTTGTGCCCGCATTCTGTAAGGAACCACAGCAGATAACGTTGGTCCCATTTGCGTGAATGCCGCTCCTTGACAGGCGTTCCCGAGGGTGTAGAAAACTATTAAGATGACGATGTTTGAAAATCGAACTCCGATTGTTACGAAAATCCCGTAAAAGGTGACGAGTAAACCCATTAACCAGAGGGCCTTTCTCGGATCTTGTCGGAAAAGTTTGTCACCTATTTTTCCAGCGATTGGGATAGCGATAAGAGCTGCGGCCCAGCTAATAGAGATCAGCCACCCTCGCTTAAATGCGCCATAGCCGTAATACTCTTCGAGTAGAAGAGACATGGTTGTGGGGACAGCGACGAGAGCAAAGCCTAGAACTCCAATACCAACCACTAAGTAATAGAACGACCTGACATTTTTTAGACGCTGAAATGCTGAGGAAAGACGGACTGGAGGTTCTTCTTCTGCTTTTTCCAACTTTCCACCGAGAACAGCATCTTGTTCGTATGCTCCACGAACTGGTTCTTTCAAAAAGAAAATAGCTACCACGAGAATAAGAGCTGGAATAGAGAAGAGGTAGAACGCTATTCGCCAATCCTCTGGCCCGTCACCAGCTAACAAAACAATACCTCCAGCAATAAAAGGCCCAATCACCTGACCTATAGGCCTACCTAAAGCTTCAGCAGCAAAGATTCTTGCACGAATAGCTATTGGATACTGGTCGGCGATTAGTGAAGGAGAAATTGGAATTTTTGCTCCTGCCCCCAATCCAGTTCCTGCCCGGCCTATTGCCAGCTGAAAAGCGTTTTGCACTGCCCCGGTGAAAGCGACAAGGCCTGCCCATAATCCGGTTGCGATTGAAAGAACACTTACCCTTCGGTAGCGGTCTGCCATCCAGGCAAAGGGAATAGTTGAGAGAACAAGGACTACCCCTCCGAAACTTCCTAACCCCAAAAGCATCGTGTCAGAGATATTTAATGATTTTTGGATATCGGGTCCGAGCACAGTAATAGCTACCCGATCAAACTCCTCAACAATCGATAGAAGAAGTAGAACAAAAGCCATCGGAATCCCGCCCTTGCGCACTCCTTCTCTAAAGGTCATTTCCTCATCACCTACTCCAGGTAACAAGTCGTCAGGCAAGATGGTTTCAGCGGAAGCCTCTTCTAGGGCTGCTTTCCGCGCTTCTTCCTCTACAAGGATCGTCGCAGAGATACTTGCTGCATCACCTTGAGCTGATGCTTCGTCCACTATCCCCCCTGCTCACTAGCTTTCCTTACTAAACGTGAGCGTAGTAGAAACTTAGCGATATCTCATCTCCGCAGGGCGCAATGTAACTTATATTGCAGATTTAATGATTTCGGCAACATAAGTGGGAGTTTCTTCAATGGGTATTAGCGTCGCCTCTGAACTTGCACGTGGAGTAAATTCAATTACGCCATCAGCTATTCCCTTAGGTCCTACTGTCACCCGATAAGGAATACCGATCAATTCTGCATCCGCAAATTTCACCCCTGGGCGAGCGTGTCGGTCATCAAGCAAGACCTCTATGCCAAGATTTATCATTGAATTGTATATTTGCTCACCTATCCGGACATTATCCTCATCTTTTGGTTGGACTATGGTAACGACAACTTCAAATGGAGCAACTGCTAACGGCCATATGATTCCTTTGTCATCAAAATGGGTCTCCACGATGGTTGCCATCGCCCGCTCCACACCAATTCCGTAACTTCCCATAACTACAGTTCGACTTTTCCCATTTTCATCCAAGACGCTCACCCCAAATGTTTCAGCGTATTTTGTGCCTAGCTTGAAGATGTGCCCTGACTCAATAGTTGGGACAATATCCAATGGCTCCATGCACGTTAAGCACAGATCTCCGCTCTGGACTTCACGAAGGTCGACCCATTCGTCCACGTTGATGTCTCGGTCCACGCTCACACCAGAGAAGTGGAAATCATTTTCGTTTGCTCCCGTAACCATATTCATTCGACCCTTCAACGCATTATCGGCGTAAATCGGGCACCCTGAAACATCAACCGCACCTAATGAACCCGGTTCAGCGCCGAGAAAGTCCAGTGTTTCTTCACTTCGTGCTTGACGAATCAACGTGGCTCCCGTTGCATCAGCAAGTTTTTGTTCGTTGAGCTGGTGGTCACCCCGAAGAAGAGCCAACGTAATTTTCCCATCAATGACATACACCATGGTTTTGATTTGGTTATTAGCGAGATGCCCACTATCAGCAAGTTCTGCAATCGTTCGGATTCCAGGGGTTGCGAACTTTTCTGGTTCTTCTGGCCCGTCCTCATCGGCTACCGGTTCAAGGTATGAGACAGCTTTTTCTATATTTGCTCCATACCCG
>PYIK01244374.1_pt1 | contig 11554 bp, 8 predicted proteins | sample 3578011 | NCBI WGS metagenome assembly PYIK01 (sample SAMN08408022, study PRJNA431606) | Marine metagenome isolate SA_KN192-05_S13_70m, whole genome shotgun... | biome: marine; feature: oceanic pelagic zone; material: water; isolation source: 70 m water sample, 0.2-0.8 um fraction ... | reverse complement strand
CCATAGCTCTCGCCGGAGCAGTAACAAAAGTTATTCTCACTTCCGCAGAATCTGGATTTCGTATATCAGTAGATCAACTCGAAGCAGCAAAAACAGATAGGACGAAAGCCTTGATCTTTTGTTCTCCGTCTAACCCGACTGGGGCAGTTTACCCAAAGGATGAAATAGAGGAAATCGGTAGATGGGCTGCAGATAATGGCATTTGGGTTATTACCGATGAAATTTATGAGCATTTGGTCTACGGAGATAGTGAACACTTTTCAATGCCTACTCTTGTTCCTGACATCCAGGACCGATGTGTTGTTCTTAACGGAGTAGCTAAGACCTATGCTATGACAGGTTGGCGAGTCGGCTGGATTATTGCGCCTCCTGATATTGCTAAAGCAGCTTCGACACTGCAGTCACACCAAACTTCAAACGTTTCAAATGTTTCGCAGCGCGCTGCGCTCGCAGCAGTTTCTGGCCCTCTCGATGATGTAGCGAGAATGCGAGAAGCGTTCGATAGGCGCCGCCAAGTGGTGTTTAGTATGCTTTCCGAAACTCAAGGGGTTTCTCTTCTTGAACCCCAAGGGGCGTTCTACGCCTTTCCTAGTTTTGAAGGCGTTCTAGGTCGGTCTTTGCGGGGTCGGACTCCTGAGACAACTCTTGACCTTGCAGAGATACTTCTCGAGGAGGTGCATGTGGCTCTAGTTCCCGGAGAAGCGTTTGGAGCTCCAGGGTACGCCAGAATCTCATTTGCTCTTGGAGACGAGGAGCTTGAGGAAGGGATCCAAAGAGTTATGGACCTTTTCCAAAGCTAGTTAAGATGCAGTCTTCCAAAAGACTTCCCTACGGCAGCTGGCCTTCCCCTATATCCGCTCATTCCCTAGTTGAAGGGGTCTCGACCGTTACTGACATTTTTGTTGATGGAGAAGATGTATGGTGGTCAGAATCAAGACCGGATGAAGGTGGCCGGATCGCCATCATGCTTCAGCCCAAAGACGGGCGGCCTCATGAAGTTACCCCTCCTGATGCAAATGTGCGCTCAAGAGTTCATGAATATGGGGGTGGGGGATGGTTTGTTGCTGATGCCTTCCTCTATTACGTTGAATTCCGAGATCAACGTATCCGACGAATTTCTCCGGAAGGGAAGATTGAGGTCCTGACCCCTGAACCACCTGAGAATCAATCATGGAGATTCGCTGATAGTCGTATAATGCCCGATGGTGCTTCCATAGTGTGTATCCGGGAAGTTCACTTCCATCTTGATGATGGCGTAGTGGTAGAGCCAGATAATCAGATTGTTTCAATAGCGACCGATGGCAGTTTTGAAATAAGGGAATTAGTTGTTGGAGCTGACTTCTACGCGTTTCCTCGCCCTTCGCCAGATGGAGAATTTCTCGCATGGGTGCAATGGCTTCATCCGTCTATGCCATGGTACGGAACCGAATTGTGGGTTGGTCGATTAGAGGATGGAGACGTAACGAACGCAAAGAAGGTTGAGGGTGAGATAGATGAATCCATCTTGCAACCAGAATGGTCGCATGACACAACTCTCTTTTTCTTGAGTGACCGGACAGGGTGGTCAAATCTATATCGGTTTAGCCCTGAGGGGAGTGTTCTTGAATGCGGCGGCGATTTTGATATAGCTGGCCCCTTATGGACTCTGGGACAATCGAGATATGCGATTACCGATACCAAAGAAATTTTTCTCGCTGCCCGCAACACTCAGGGTGACTTATTGATTAGTAACGTAAAAGACACAGTCGTTAATAGCTCGGCGACTATCCATACGGTTAGATGCTCATCATCCGGCTCTCCAATAATTTTGGCTTCAACTCACCAAACTGGTCCCACAGTCATTCGAGCAGCGCCGCAAAAAAAAATAATTCATCATCCAAAATCTCACGGATTACCTGACGAGTTTCTACCGACTCCGGCACTCCATGCATTTCCTACCTCTGATGGGGGAGAGGCATACGCTCTCTTCTATCCGCCTGCCCACCCTGAGCATGCCGGGATAGATGGCGAAACCCCTCCTCTTCTTGTTCTAGCTCACGGAGGTCCCACTGGGTCGGCACGGAATGAATTGCAATTAGGCTTACGGTACTGGACTAGCCGTGGGTGGGCAGTTGCTGACATAAATTACCGAGGGAGCACTGGGTTTGGGCGGAGCTACATGGAGGAGCTAGATGGAGAGTGGGGCATAAAAGACGTTCAGGACTGCGTTGACGCAGCAGAGTACTTCGTGACAGAAGCGCTTGCTGATCCAAATCGTCTAGCGATTAAAGGAGGAAGCGCAGGAGGGTTTACCGTCCTAGCAGCTCTAGCATTTCACTCAACTTTCTCTGCAGGAGCTAGTAGATATGGTGTGGCTGATCTTGAAACTCTTGCACTTGACACGCATAAATTTGAGTCGCGATATCTCGATCGTCTGATAGGCCCGTACCCAGATGAGCGAAATACTTACGTTGAGCGTTCCCCAATTCACCATTCAGAAAAATTTACCTGCCCGATGATTATTCTCCAAGGAACTGACGATGCCGTAGTTCCTCAGAACCAGGCTGATCATATCGTTTCAGCATTAAAAGAAAAAAATATACCATACTCGTACCTTCTCTTTGATGGAGAGGGTCATGGATTTAGGAAGGCCGAAAATATTGTGGCTGCTCTGGAGGCTGAGTACTCATTCTTTTCCCAAATTTTCGGATTTCGAACTGCTGATGACATAAAGGAAGTTGCAATAGTAAGGGGTTCCTAGAGCTATTTAGCAACTGATAGTTGTCTACTCATTCCTAGAAGTGTTCCATCTCGAAGCCATATTTGCCCATCTTCTTCAAGGTAGCCATGGGAGATGTGGCGGGTTGCGAATCGTACGAGTACCCATTCGGCTGCAGGCCAATCAAGAGTGTTGATCTCTGCCCTTATATGAACAGTTAAGTCAACCGTGGGAACAAATTGTATTTTGGGATCCATAGCAAAAATAGGTGGAGGTAGAGCGTCCGAAATCGCAACTATTAAAGGAGTTCCTGTGAGAGTAGGTTCTACAGGTCGTATCCACCATGAAAGCTCTGCTTCTTGCCTTTGTTGTCCGATGGCTTGCTGTGTCAATTCTTCGCCCATGGCAGATCTCGTTTCCCACTGCTCTCGTAGTCGAATCGGATGCTCGATAATTTTATCGATCGGAGTGCATTTATCTGGGGAAGGAACTTTAGGCATTCTCAACTGAGGCGCAAGAGGACTTTCCCCTGCAGATCCCCATACCCCCGTCGCTAACAATAAGGTTCTGTCGTTCTGGACTAGTTCGAGTCTCAAAAAATCGACAAGTCGGCCACTGCGCTCTGTCTTCACAGTGATCCTAGCTTCCCCCAGTTTAGGGGGTAACAGGAAATGAGTTGTCAGGCTCCTTAGTTGCCGCTCTGGGGAATTGAGGTGGAGATTGCCAGCATTTGCAAATAATGCAGCTAAGTAGCCTCCATTAGGGCCTGCGACTATCCAGTACTTGTCATGAATCGTTAGGTTATATTCTCCGGTGCCAACTTGTTCAAGCGCAATGTGATCTTGAAATGACATTATTGGTGTAGTTTCCTTTGCTTATAGTTTCAAATATTGAGTGAAACTAGGTTCTTCCCATTCAGATACATGATTTTTTCAACTTCTTCCTGATTGAAACCCTGCAGGTCGTTGATGAATTCGGTAGGATCAGCTAGTCCTTCAGCGTGGGGGAAGTCAGATCCGAAGAGAATATGATCTACGCCCAAGAGGTCTCGAAGTTCCAAAAGGTCGTCTTCGTAGTAAGGAGCCACCCAGATATGCTTTCGAAATATCTCAACAGGGTCACTAGGGAATGCATAACTTGCCTGCTTATAAGCTTTCCCTAAGCGCTTTACTAGACCACTAACCCAATCCGATCCATTCTCAATAGTGCAAACACGTATTTTGGGAAATCTGTCAAATAACCCACCGCCTATTAGTGCTGCTACTGTATCTGCGATATTGGAGTAGGTGAGTAACCTTTTAAGAGGATCGTATCGGAACGCTTCAAACTCCGTAGTAAGTCCCCAGTGGGCAAACATAAAATCGTACGCAGCATCTCCCGCATGGAAAGCCACAGTTAGTCCTGAATCATTGACACGGTCCCAAAATGGGTCAAATGCTTTGTCGGCAGGACTCTTTTTCCCATCATGTGTTGACACTGCAGAAGCACGTAGATTGATCAGCCGAGCATCGTTTTCTAAGGCAAATTCCAGTTCTCCGATGGCATTATCTACATCTGCGAGCGTGATATACGGAGCGGTAAAGAGTCGGTTTTTGTAATTGAATCCCCAATCTTCTAGGAGCCATCTATTGAATGCAGTAAAAGATGCTACTAATGCGGGAATATCGTTTTCGAGGGCAGACTCCATCCCAACCCCTAATGTCGGAAAGAGAAAACATCCATCTAGTCCTTGCTCGTCAAGTTTTTTGATCTTAGCGTCTTTATCTCGGTATTCAGGTCGTTCAGCAATGGGTTCCAGGTCTCCAAACGCTTCACGAATATCTGAGACTGAAACTCTGCCTCGAAAGTAGGCGTCTAGGCATCCTGGCTGAGCTATTGGATCAAACGTCGGGTTTGGGATAAAGCGATTAACTTTTCCTCCAACCAGAAGTCTTCTTTTGCCGTTTATCTCTGACCATTGAATCCCACGACCTTTTAAATGAGGGTCCATATAGCGAGTGAATGCATCTTCGGCCTCGTAATAGTGATGATCACAATCAAACGCACTGAAATTCAAGTCAGCCACACCGATATCCTTTGCATGTAAATAGTGCTGGCGAAGAAATCACCAGATATGCCAAATACTTATTGTAAGTACATATACGTAAATTGTTGCCCTTATTAGTGCAAGACCTTCTAGATTAGAATGATGGCACGTGTCTTAATAACAGAGAAAATCGCCGACGCTGGAATTGAGCGGCTACGCGAAGCAGGACATGATGTTGATATAAAACTCAATTTATCTGAAGATGCCCTGTTAGCTGAAGTTAAGGACGCTGACGCTGTCATAATTCGTTCGGCGACAACTATCACTAAGGAAGTTATCAATAGCGCTGAGAAGTTGTTGGTAATTGGTAGGGCCGGAATTGGCCTTGACAACGTAGACGTTAATGCAGCTACAGAGCAAGGCGTCATGGTAGTCAATGCCCCAAAGTCAAATATCCTTTCAGCAGCAGAACATACAATCGCCTTGATACTTGCCCAAGCGCGCAATATCCCGCAAGCAAATTCTGCTTTGAAGAGCGGAAGATGGGAGCGCAATGAATGGACGGGCGTCGAACTTGCCGATAAAACTCTTGGAATCATAGGCCTCGGAAGAATTGGTAAATTGGTGGCTCAGCGCGCACTTGCGTTCGGGATGAATCTTGTTGCATACGACCCATTCGTTGCTGTCGAGAGGGCCCGTCAACTGTCGGTCCAACTAATGTCCTTGGAAGAATTAATACAGATTTCGGATTTCTTAACAATCCACGTAGCAAAGACACCCGAGACAGAAAATCTTATTAATGCTGAGCTGCTTTCCCACGCAAAGCCTTGTCTAAGGATAATTAATGTAGCCCGAGGTGGAATTGTTAACGAGGCTGACTTGGCTGAAGCGGTCACAGCAGGAAAAATTGCTGGAGCGGCGATCGACGTATTCGAAAATGAGCCGGTCACTGAATCTCCACTCTTCGCTCTGCCACAAATAGTGGTCACTCCTCATCTTGGAGCTAGCACTACTGAGGCGCAGGACAAAGCTGGAGAGTCAATTGCTGAACAGGTAGAGCTAGCTCTCCTTGGTGAGTTTGTTCCTCATGCCGTCAACGTGGGAGCAACCGAAGCTGCTGAAACGGTCCGTCCGTTCCTTCCTTTAGCAGAGCAGCTTGGGGCAATATTCTCAGGGCTTTTGAATGAACTTCCCGAGATAGTCGAAATAGAATTCGCAGGAGAAATCGGAGGGTACGATAATAAAATTACAGAACTCTCTGCTGTGAAAGGACTTCTTTCGGGAATTACCGATCAGCCTATTTCTTATGTAAATGCTATCGATGTCGCAAAAGACCATGGCGTTCAGATTCGTTCTGTAACCACTACTTCATCTGCGGATTACGTCAACACAGTTACTATTCGAGGAGGTGGCCATGCGATAGCAGGGACGCTTGTTGGGTTAAAGGGCGAAGCTCGAATTGTGATGGTTGATGATCACACAGTTGATATGCCGCCAAGCACGCATATGGTTATTCTTCGAAATGACGACCGACCAGGGGTGATAGGAAAAGTAGGAACCATTTTGGGCGAAGAGAAAATTAATATTGTTGATATGAACGTCGGTCGAAGCAAGGACGGCTTAGGGGCGTTAATGGTAATTTCAACACAAGATGAAGTCCCAAATGATATCGCTGAACTACTTATACAAACAGACGGAGTAACGAGGTGCTCGGTTCTGAACTTGTGACCTTAGTTCTCGTTTACCGTTGAGCAGGACGGTACCCATCGGATTCAGCATCCTCCGCTGAGGCGTAGCACCTGTCAGGGATTGTTCGCTCGTAAGCGTTGCCTCCGGGCACATGGTATAAGCCACTGCCATCTTTAGCTTTGACAGGATGTGAAGTAGGACAATCGCCACTAGCATCGCATATTACCCAATTTCGCGGCTCTAGAGGACTCCCATCAGTCGGCTCAGTCAATGTAGGGTCAGTAGGTTCCTCGGAATCAGTTAGGTTTATAGGAGGCCAATTAAAGTCACCTTCATCTTCGTCTTGATCCCCCTCAGCAGCCCGGCTTCGTAATCGCGACACGATAAAAGCAATTACGGCTGCTATGGCGGCGAATTTAATGAGTTTGCGAAGTATTTTCATATCATTCTGACTTTATAGGATTCTGAGCTCAATGCGACAGGTCGAATAGCCGATAAAATAGCATTCCAACCCTTGAACCCCATTTTAACGATGGGGTAGAGAAGGCGCCACCTCGGTGGCGCCTTCTCTTTTAAGTTCTTCTAGTCAATAGTGACTACTGATGCAGTTTCTAGCCCGTCAAGTAAGTTTGATTGGAGTTGGCCCCAACTCATAGTCCAAAGAACATCGTTAATTATGAGGCTTCGTTGGATCTGTAAGTTCCAATCGAAAGGCTGGACCCAGCATTCTTCAATACGGTCACCATCTACAGCTCCAATTTCTACAAGAACTGCACTGATTTCTTCACTCTCTCCACCGAACCAATTATCTAGTTCAGACAGGGGAATTGACTCGCACCAAGAGTCCTCATAGCCTCCAGTGTCAGTAGCGCTACAGAGTTGGTAGTAGTGGCTAGCATTTTCGATCCAAAATTCAATCTCTGTCCCTTCAAATTCATTAGCTGTGAGTTCACGGCAGTCACTTACTGGCCCCGTTGATTCGGCCTCATGGGTAATTTCACCTACATAAGAAATCTTCCCTTCGCCTACGTCAAGAAGTACAGCTCCGTTAACGTTTCCTGACCAGCTTTGCACGGGGAGTATTATCATCTGCCCGTAAATCTGGAAGGCTCGGTGATCCCATTCAGCTGGTGAATTAGCATCATTCATTGTCCATGTTGCCGTTTCGCGGGGGTCTGCCTTATCAGAAACGTCAAACAGGCTGACCTTTAGACCTAGAACACGTCCTTCATCGGTAGCGCTCTGTCCAATACCTACCACGTAGTTTTCATCAATTGGATGTAGGTAAGTTGAGAATCCCGGGATCTTTAACTCTCCGACTACCTCGGGGTCAGTTGGATCGCTTAGGTCTAAGACATAGAAAGGGTCGATTTGTCGGAAAGTAACTGCAAAACCGATGTCGTCTAAAAGGCGAGCAGAGTAGAGTGACTCTCCTTTTCCGAGTCCACCGACTTGCCCGACCTTTATCAGAACGCTTTCTTGTTCCTCAAGGACAACCAATTGGCTTTCGCTAAGGTTGCGTTCATCCCAGGGCGACCCAGTGGTGGTAATGATACGAAGATATCCGTCATGCTCATCCATTGAGAACTGATTCAATAGCGATCCTTGCACTATTCCCGAGGCTGCATATTGTGCCGGAGCTTCAGTGCTGATACTAAAGGCATGAATATCCGTTGAATACGACTCAGACCATTCATTGAAGTCTTCTTCGGAGATTTCGGCTTCTACCCATTTGGTAGTAGCAACATAGAAACGGTTTAACGAAGAGTAGACGGTTTGTCCACTTGCAAGGACGCCAACGCCACTGCCTTCCGTTAATCCATCCTCAATATTGAAACTTAAAACAGATACGACATCAAAGCCAGAAAAGCTCTCTGGACGGTGTAGATCTTCACACGCTAGAAGAGATCCAGTAGAAGTGGCCTCTCCTTTTGTAAGGGTAAAACGCGGGGTCCAGTCCTCAATTGTTGTTTCGTCGATGAGCTCTTTGTTGAATCTCGTTGCCCTATCTTCTGATCCCGGTGAACTTGGATAAACCCATTCAAGCTGGTTTGGGGCGCTATTAATCGCCATCCGAACCGTATTACCAACTAAACGTGCGCTGAGATACTGCCCTTCTATTTTCATTTCCCCAACAATCTGCAAGTTGTAAGGGTCTGATAGATCTATTTCGATTACATGTGCTATCGGAATATAGAAGCCTGGCATCACAGACATCTCAGCCATGTCTTCGTCCTCGCTAAGAGAGGAATCTATGGGACCGACGTCTTCGTACCCTCCGCCGTTGGTGAATAGAAGAGCTCGATTCCCAGATATAAATAGTTCATGGCCCCATCCGGCACTGATTTCTATCTGATCAGTTTTCGTTCCTTGTGATCCGTCAATCGCAATGTGGGAGAGAACACCATTGTTAACTATCAAAATACGATTTCCATCTGTTTTGATTATGTCAGGCTCGTCCACACCTATTTCTTGGACATTTGTACCGGTATAGGAATCCTCGCTTGACCCACCATCATCAGAAAAACTGCTGCCAGAATCTGATCCAGATGTTGATTCCGGTTCAGCGCTTGCTACATCCATTTCAATTTCAATTTCAATTTCTCCCCGAAGAAGCTCCGGCGCCCCCCAGAATGGTCCACCTTGATAATTCAGGCCGTAAGGGCCTACGCGTTCCCTTGCTTCTTCTTTTAAGTGAGAAAGCAGTTCATCACAGTCAGAAAAAGGGATAAGACTTGTCACAAGCTCGATGTTGTCAGGGCCAAGATCAATCGGAGACCCTGACGACTCAAGCTGCTCAGAATCAGAGCACGCACCTACAATCATTCCAAGAGATAACACGATGGGCACAAAGTATTTTTTCATTTTCCCCTCATTTACTTTTGCTTATGTTTCTCTGACGTTCACAGATTAGTTTCAGTTCCCGAATTTTCTCTTTTTATTTTTGGGAAGGAAGCCAAGCGGTTCGAGTTTTTTCGAATGTGCTTATCGACGCTTCATTAGTAAGAGTAATGCTAATATCGTCCAGTCCGTTCAGTAACCTGTGCTGGACAGGTCCATCAAGAGGGAATTCAACCTCCAAGTCGATTTCTGGGATCTCAACAAGCCTCCGTTCGACATCAATGACGAACTCGAGGAGAGGTTGTTGTTGGACTTCTACCAGAAGGCGATTTCCTATTTCAGGGTCGACCTCAACTGGAACTAGACCGTTTTTCGTAGAGTTATTTTTAAAAATAGGACCGAATCGGGGAGATATCACTGCTTGAAAGCCAGCTTGTTGGATCGCCCAGACGGCATGCTCACGGGAGGACCCTGTTCCAAAATTGGGTCCAGCAATAAGGATCGAAGCAGCAGAATATGCTTCGTCATTTAGGATAAATTCAGGATCATCCTTCCATTCTGAAAAAAGTCCTTTTTCGAATCCTGTGCGTTCAACCCGCTTCAACCAGTCGCTTGGAATTATTTGATCGGTATCAACGTCAGAACGATCTAATGGAACCGCCGTCCCTTGAATGATATGAACAGCTTCCATCAGAGGTCCTCTGGAGTTGCAAAATACCCAGCTATCGCAGTTGCGGCAGCAACACGAGGGGATACAAGGTGGGTTCGGCCGCCGCGCCCTTGGCGCCCTTCGAAGTTCCTGTTACTTGTACTTGCAGATCTTTCTCGGGGGCTTAGCTTATCCGGGTTCATGGCTAGGCACATAGAGCATCCAGGTTCTCTCCAATCAAATCCGGCACTTTTGAATATGTCGTCTAAGCCTTCGTCTTCAGCCTGCTTTTTCACCAATCCAGATCCAGGGACAACCAACGTTCTCACACCGGTAGACACTTTTTTCCCCTCAATGACCGCAGCGGCAGCCCGTAAGTCTTCTATACGGCTATTTGTACAGCTGCCGATGAAAACAGTATCAACCGGAACAGAAGTCATTAGGGCATCTGCCTGTAAACCCATATACTCAAGTGCGCGCTCAGCAGCTTCGCGATCAGCAATATCTTCAAAGCTTGTTGGATTAGGAATGGTTCCTCTGACAGGTATCACTTGACCTGGATTTGTTCCCCAAGTTACCTGAGGCACGATGTCGTCCCCATTTAGAACTATTTCTCTATCAAATACGGCGTCATCATCAGAATGAAGTTTCTGCCACTCTATTAAAGCATTTTCCCAGAGATCGCCGGTAGGTGAATTCGTTCTTCCCTTTAGGTATTCATAAGTAATTTCGTCGGGGGCAATTAATCCAGCTTTTGCGCCGAATTCGATTGACATATTACACACTGTCATGCGGCCTTCCATCGAAAGTGCCTCTATAACTGGGCCGCGAAATTCAGCTATTGCCCCAATTCCTCCACCCGTGCCAACAGCGCCAAGGACAGCCAGCACGACATCTTTGGCTGAAGACTCTGCGGGGAGTTCCCCCGTGATCGTTATAGCCATCGTTTCTTGGAGAGGCTGAGGAAGTGTTTGCGTAGCTAAGACATGCTCAACTTCACTCGTTCCTATTCCAAATGCTAAGGCTCCGAAAGCACCATGAGTAGAAGTGTGACTATCTCCGCACACAACGGTCATTCCAGGTTGCGTTAACCCTAGTTCAGGGCCTATTACATGGACAATACCTTGATTGGGGTGCCCCATAGGGAAATGAGTAAATCCAAACTCCTTCGCATTTGACCGCAATGTTTCGATTTGCTTCAAACTGATTTCATCTTCTATGGGCTGGTCAACATTTTCTGTAGGGACGTTATGGTCTTCTGTGGAGACCGTTAAATCTGGCCTCCTCACTTTTCGGTCAGTGATTCGAAGTCCGTCAAAAGCTTGTGGTGATGTGACCTCGTGAACAAGATGGAGATCAATGTATAAAAGGTCAGGCTCGCCGCTACCTGAATGGACCAAATGGTTATCCCATATTTTCTGACTTAATGTCTTTCCCATAACTCCCCTATGCCCTTGGGCTAGTTTACCCAATCTCGCTCGGATGCCTATCCGTTGGTGTCAAGAGATAGCGGAGATCCTTCATCAGTAGCAGATTGAGAGCTTTCACAAATAAGAACAGCTAGCGAACCAAAATCCAAAGTTGGGAGTTCATCAGCTCGAGCCCATAGTTGATTCAGAGGAGAAGAAGGGTCTCGGAAAGCTATCCATGT
>PYIK01245814.1_pt1 | contig 11573 bp, 13 predicted proteins | sample 3578011 | NCBI WGS metagenome assembly PYIK01 (sample SAMN08408022, study PRJNA431606) | Marine metagenome isolate SA_KN192-05_S13_70m, whole genome shotgun... | biome: marine; feature: oceanic pelagic zone; material: water; isolation source: 70 m water sample, 0.2-0.8 um fraction ... | reverse complement strand
CTCGCCGTCGATCATCGCAACGTGGATGAACGACTCGCCTCGTTCGATCCGCTCCCGGATGTACGAGGTCGCCAGATCGAGGTCGGGATCGCACTCGTAGAAGCGCCGATACAGATCGAACAACCGGCCGACCGCTTCGACATGGATCGACGTGGCTTGCTCGATCTCGATCATCGCCGCACAGTAGTCAGGCCCGCGTTGGCGTGCCGGTGACGTCGCTCCACACTGGTGGCATGTCCGGTTCCCCCACCGACCTCGAATTCGGCGTTTTCAGCGACACGCCTCCATGGGATCTCAATCCCGCCGCCACCGCCTGGGGCGGCGACGTCACCGCCCTGCGTGCCGCTACCGCCCGGCGCCTGCCGTCGCTGATCCGGCCACCGAAGGTGCCGCCAATCCGTCGAGCAATCACCGTCGTCCGAGTCCTGGGTGGCGCGCTGATCGCCTGGTTCTTGGTCGGACGACGCAAGGGAGGCAGCGACAGCCGAGCCGACCTCTCTCGTCGCATGCGCCATGGCGCCGAGACACTCGGTCCGACCTACATCAAGCTGGGCCAGATCATCTCCAGCGGCGAGGGCATCTTCCCCACCGAGCTCGTGCAGGAATTCACCGCCTGCCGCGACCAAGTGCCGGCCGAGCCATTCCACCTCGTTCGCCGAGTCGTCGAGTCCGACCTCGGAGCATCGCTCGAATCCGTCTTCGCCACCTTCGAACGAGAGCCGATCGCAGCAGCGTCAATCGCGCAGGTCCACGGCGCGACCCTCCGCGACGGCACCCCAGTTGTCGTCAAAGTGCAACGACCCACAGTCGACGACCTTGTACACAACGACCTCAAGGTCATGGCCTGGCTGTCGCCGTTCCTCGTCGGGCGTATCCCGGTGGCGTCGCTCGCCAACCCGCCTGCGTTGGTCGAGGTATTCGCTCGCACAATCAGCGAGGAGCTCGACTTCCGAGTCGAAGCCGCCAACATGATCGATGTGGCGGCGGTGTTCGCCGATCTCGATCAGCGACAGTTCGTGGTGCCTCGTCCTCACCCGGAACTCGTCACTCGTCGAGTGCTGGTGATGGAACGTCTCGACGGCTTCCGCTTCGACGACATGGAGCGTTACGAAGAGCACGGTGTCGACACCCTCGCGATCGTGCGGGCCAGCATGATCGGCTTCATGGAAGGCGCCCTGATCCACGGGATCTTCCACGGAGATCTCCACGGCGGCAATCTCTACGTTCGCCCCGACGGCAAGACCGCCCTGCTCGACTTCGGCATCACGGGACGCATGAGTGAGCTCCGTCGCCTCGCCTTCGTCCGTCTCTTGATCGGGGGCATGATGAACAACCCCGTCGACCAGCTCGCCGCCATGCGCGATCTCGGTGCCCTGCCCGATGACACCGACCTCGAGGCTGTCGCCCAGGACCTTGGCCTTCTCGACGAAGTGATCGACCCGACCACGATGACACCCGATCAGCTCACCGAGGAACTACAGCGGGTCGTCAAGGCGCTCCTGGGCTACGGAGCCCGCATGCCCAAAGAACTCATGCTCTTCGTGAAGAACCTGGTCTTCCTCGACGGCGCCATTGCCCGCCTCGCCCCCGATCTCGATCTCTTCGCCGAGGTCGCTCATGTCGCCACGTACTTCGCCACGACACACGGTGCTCGCCTCGCCGCCGAGGTGGGTATGGATCCGGAGGAGTACGCATTCGACCCCGACGGCATGAAGGCTGCGTTCGGTGTCGATGGCAGCGTCGAGAAGATGACGTATCGGGAGCTTCAGGCGCGTCGCGAGACCATTCGCAAACGCCTCCAGGAACGCGTCTGAAACCATCGATTTCCACAGGAGCAGTGCCGCGCGCGGACCGGTGTGCGCGCCTACGGTCGCCTGCGTGCGTCTCGTAGTGGCCCAGTGCACCGTCGACTACGACGGTCGACTCCAAGCTCATCTGCCCTCCGCCGTCCGGTTGGTGATGGTGAAGGCCGACGGCTGTGTCGCGATCCACGCCGATGGTGGCGCCTACAAACCCCTCAACTGGATGAACGCACCCAACCGTCTCACCATGGATGACGAGGCCGGCGTGTGGTCGGTCACCAGCCCCAAGGGCGAAGTCCTCACAATCACCTTCGAGGACATCTTGAGCGATGTCGCCCACGAGATGGGGAACGACCCGGGTCTGCAAAAAGACGGCGTCGAGGCGCACTTACAGCAACTCCTCGCTGACGACCCGACCTCAATCCAGGACGGCCTCAAGCTCGTACGTCGCGAGTACCCGACCGACATCGGCCCGGTCGACTTGATGTGTCGCGACGCCGAGGGGATCGCCGTGGCCGTCGAGGTCAAGCGGCGAGGAGAGATCGACGGTGTCGAACAACTCACGCGCTATCTCGAATTCCTCAATCGGGATCCTCTCCTGCGGCCGGTCCGGGGCGTGTTCGTCGCTCAGGAGATCAAGCCGCAAGCAAAAGTGCTTGCAGCTGACCGCAACATCGACTGGGTTGAGGTCGATTACGACGAGCTTCGGGGCATCGAGTCGCCGAACCTGAAGCTTTTCTAGAGGCATGTCACAGTAGGGTCTCCAGGCGATGCGCAACGCTCTCCTGGCCGTGGCGGCTGTCATGGTGGCGATCTTCGCCGGCTGGATCCTCGACGACAAGATCCTCGGCGGCGACATTGCGCGCAATACCTCCATCTCGGGTGTCGAGGTCGGTCGACTCGACATCGATGAGGCTGCCGAACTGCTCACCGACGGGCGTCTCACGGACCGTCCAGTTGAGCTACGACACGGCACGAACAGCCTCACCGTCACCGCCGCTGAGCTCGGGGTGATGGTCGACACCGAATTGGCACTCGCGGATGCGGCCGAGCGGCCCAGCCTCGTTGCGCAGCCGATCCGGTGGATTGGTTCGCTGTTCGAGAACCGCTCGTTCGACGTCCGCTACACGATCGACGTCGACGTGCTGGCCGAGGTGGTGTCAGGCAGCGACTCGATCTTCGACCTCGACTTCGGTCTTCCTCAGCTCGAACTCGTCAACGGACGCTTCGTCGAAGCCGATACCGCCATGTTGCCGGTCGTCGACACCGACGAGCTCCGCAATCGCGTCCTCGACGCAGCCGTCTCCGGGGGCAATGGCACCGCCGTGATCGAGATCCCGATCGCCGGCAGCGAGACCATCGACCGAGGGGCCGATGAGCTCATCGCCGAGGCCCATCGCCTCACCAAGAACGGCATTGCGCTGCGGGTCCCGGGGGTCACCATTCAACGCCGTATCTCACAGTCGGCGCTCCGCTCCTGGCTCGTGTTCGGCGGGACCGTCGGCGAACCCACGATCTCGCTTGACGAGCAGCTCGTGCAGTCGACGGTCGAGACCCTCTTCATCGACTTTGGTGAGGCCGGCGACGAACCTGCCTTCACCATCGACGCCGTCGGCCGCGTTCGGATCCTCGGCTCCTCCCCTGGCGCCGTCTGCTGCACTCTCGACACGCCGCAGCGAATTCTGGCGGCGATGGAGGCAGGCGAGCAGGTCGTGAAGCTCCGACCCCGCGAGGATCCCGAAGTACGGGGCATCGCGTGGGCCGAGTCACTCGGCATCGTCGAGGTGATCGGTGAGTTCACGACGTACTACCAGCCGAACCAGACCCGCAACATCAACATCCAGCGCATCGCCGAGCTCACCCAGGGGGCGGTGATCGAGCCTGGTGGCGAGTTCTCAATCAACGACTATGTCGGCCGCCGAACCCGTGAGAAGGGATTCGTCGATGCCGGTGTGATCTCCCACGGCGTCTTCACGACCTCGGTCGGCGGCGGCATCAGCCAGTACGCCACCACGCTGTTCAACGCAGCCTTCTTCGCCGGTCTCGACTTCGGCGATTACCAGTCGCACTCGATCTACCTCAGCCGCTATCCGTTCGGCCGCGAAGCCACCGTGAACTTCCCGAACGTCGATCTCGAGATCCTCAACACCACGCCATACGGCGTGCTGCTGTGGCCCACCACCGACGAAACGTCGATCACGGTCACGCTCTACGGCACCAGGTGGGTCAAGGGCGAGCAGACGGGCCAGACCGAAAGACGCCAAGGCGTCTCGTGCACACGGGTGACCACCGAACGCACCCGCACCTACCTCGAAGACGGCCGCACCGCGACCGACACCGTGTTCGCCCTGTACCGTCCGGAAGGGGTGCGTTGTGACGGCAGCCCGAGCGACCCGGCGGCCCGCACGACAACAACCACCACAACCACCACCTCCACGGTGCCACCGTCGACGACCGTCCCGTAGATTCGGGGCATGCCCCCCACGTCTTTCGACGGCGACGTCGCGATCATCGGTGCCGGCCCGGCCGGAACCACTGCGGCCGCTCTTCTGGCTCGAGCAGGCCGCGACGTCCATGTGTTTGATCGGGCGACATTCCCTCGGGACAAGTGCTGCGGCGACGGCCTCACCACGCTCGCGCTGCGCGAGTTGGAAGCACTCGGCTTCGACCCCTCGACAGTGGCGAGCTGGCAGCGGGTCGACGACGTTGTGATCCGCTCGCCCCGCGGCACCGAGCGTCGCTACGCCCTGCCCGAGGGTGAGGGCTACCACGCTGCGGTTGCCACCCGTGTCGACCTCGACAACGCCATGCTCAAGATGGCTCGCACCGACGGTGCTGTCATCCACGAGGGCATGCAGCTCACGGCGATCACCACGGATGAGGCCGGAGCCGACCTCGCCTTCGGCGATGAACCGTTCCGGGCCAAGTACGTAATCGCCGCCGACGGCATGTGGTCGCCTGTTCGCAAGTTCCTCGGCTTGTCGGTTGACGGCTACCGGGGCGAGTGGCATGCCTTCCGGCAATACTTCGAGAACGTCAGCCCGAGGGCCGCCTCCGAACTCATCGTCTGGTTCGAAAAGGACCTGCTCCCGGGCTACGCCTGGTCGTTCCCGCTCGAAGGCAACCGAGCCAACATCGGCTTCGGGATCCAGAGAGGAAGCAAGCACTATCGCGTCGGGGACATGAAGACGCTCTGGCCTGATCTTCTCGATCGCCCACACATTCGCGAAGCACTCGGCCCTAACGCCCGACCCGAGGGGCCGCACAAGGCCTGGCCGATCCCTGCCCGGGTCGGGCGGGTGCCGCTCACCGGGCCTCGCACCATGTTCGTCGGTGACGCCGCCGCTGTCACCGACCCGATGACCGGCGAGGGCATCGGACAGGCGATCCTCACCGGCCGACTTTCTGCCGAGGCACTGCTAACCGGTGACGAACCTTGTGCGCAGTACCGAGACGACGTTCGGCGCGAACTCGTCGCCGACGACCGTATGGCCCGGATCCTCATCCCGTTCTTGGCCAAGCCGACCGTCGCGGGCGCTGCCCTGAAGGCCACTGGCGCCACTGCCTGGACCCGTCGCAACTTCGCACGCTGGATGTTCGAGGATTACCCGCGGGCCATGATCGCAACCCCTCGTCGCTGGCACCGCGGCATGTTCGTCGGACCCGGGGCCTACTCGGACGCCGACCGATAGAGCGTCCTCGGTCCCTCGCCCGGCACCTCCCCCACCGCGGAAGGCCGTAGCCTCACCCTGTGCCCGACGCGATCGATCGATTCGACGACACTCTCGACGATGTCTGGGAGGCCCTTAGAGGCAACCCGGTGATTGACCGGATTTTTTACGCCGCCTCCGAGGCGGCCGACTTCTCGGTGCTCTGGCACACGCTCGGCGTCGCTCAGGCGATCGTGAAGAATGACCCCAAGGTGGCCATCGCCCTGAGCGCTGCACTCGGGGTGGAGTCGGCGCTGATCAACGGGCCGGTGAAGTCGATGTTCAAGCGGAGCCGACCGGTGCAGGACGCACCTCGCCCCTACAACCTGCGCCAGCCGAAGACGTCGAGTTTCCCATCCGGCCACGCCTCGGCCGCGATGGTTGCCGCCGCCATGCTGAGCCGTACCGGTGGTGGCGCAGCCTGGTACGCGCTGGCCGGTCTCGTCGCGACGAGCCGTATCCATGTTCGAATCCACCACGCCTCCGACGTCGCAGGAGGCATCGTGGCGGGCGCGTTGCTCGGAACGGCGGCGCGCCGGATCGCCGACGCGTTGACCTAAACGGTTCGGTTCAGCCCATCGGGGCTGGCTCGACCTGCGCCGCAGCAAGCAGCATGCGGAGATCGAGAAGCATGTCGGCCACCTCGGCCGCCGACACGAGCTCACGCCCTTGGAGATCCTTCAGGTTGCTGTCGATCAACTCGACGGCGTCGGCCACCGAAACCACGTCGGTCGTTTCCATCATGGGCGCACCCTAGACCACGCCTCCCACACGCGACCGCCGAGTTCCTGTGGAAAACGTCCGAGCGACCCAAAGGGCGTACGATCGGCACCATGCAGATTCAGGGAGCAGTCGTCGTCGTCACCGGAGCCGCAAGCGGTATCGGTCGGGCCATGGCTCGGCGCTTTGCCGCCGACGGGGCGTCGATGGTGTACGTCGCCGATCTCGACAACACCGGCGCTGCCGCAGTCGCGGAGGACATCGGCGGTGTCGGCGTTGGCATCGATGTCACCGACGAGGCTGCGATTGTCGCCCTCATCGAGCAGGTCGAACGCGACCACGGCCCGATCGACCTCTGGGCGGGCAATGCCGGCATCGTGTCGAACGGTGGTGTCGAACTGAGCGACGACGAGTGGAACGCGAACTGGAACGTCAACGTGCTCGCTCACATGAAGGCCTGCCGTCATCTCGTCCCTCGGTGGATCCAACGAGGCTCCGGCCACCTCCTCATCACCGCATCCGCAGCAGGCCTGCTCACCAACCTGGGCGCCGCTCCGTACGCCGTCACGAAACACGGTGCGGTCGCGCTCGCCGAATGGATCGCTATCACGCACGGCGATGCGGGCATCGGTGTCTCGTGCCTGTGTCCGCAGGGAGTTCGAACGCCCATGACCGAAGCGGACGGCGAGTTGGCGATCGAGGTCGTGAAGGCCATGGGCATGATCGAGCCCGAGGAGGTCGCTGAGGCGGTATCCGTGGGCCTGGCCAACGACGACTTCTTGATCCTTCCCCACCCCGAAGTCGCGCGCTATGAGCTCAACCGGGCCGGCGATCGTGGCCGATGGCTCGCCGGGATGCGCAGGCTGCAAGCGACGCTGCCGGGCTCGTGAGTCGGTGAGCTTGGATCCGATCACCACAGGGATCTTTCAGCACACGGCAGTCGACTGGCGAGACGCCAGAGTCGGAACATCGCTCGCCCCGGCCGAACGGTTCGCTGCGGCATTCGGCAACATTCCGGCGGCACCGGTGCTCGCCGTCGGTTGTGATCCGTGGCTTTTGATCCCCGGGTTGCCGGGCACCGTGATCGGACTCGACCCGGTCGCCGAAATGCTCGGACTGCTTGCCGAACACGCCCCTGCGGCCTTGCCCGTGCGGGCCGTCGCTGATGGTCTTCCGTTCGCCACCGAATCGATCGCCGGTGCGCTCGGCACCAAGGTCTTCGTTCAAGTCGACCGGCCTCACCTACCGATGGCCCTCGCCGAACTTCACCGAGTCGTCAAGGTCGGCGGGCCAATCGAACTCCAGTTCTTCGCCGGCGATCAGGATCTCACCCCGCTCGAGATGGATCCGCTGGGTGGTCGCCGCTTCACCGGCTGGCCGGCCGACCTCCTCCGCTCTGTGGTTGAAGGTGCGGGCTTCGACATCGAAGCGCTCACGATCCGAGAAGATGACCAGGTTGGTGTTATCGACATTACCGCTCGCCGGGCCCTCACCCTGCCCGACATCATCGGCCCTGGGATGCGCTTGCTGATCTGTGGGCTGAACCCCAGCGTGTACTCAGCTGAAACGCTCGTTGGGTTCGGGCGTCCCGGCAACCGCTTTTGGCCGGCCGCGCTCGCCGCCGGCATCGCCACCGTCGACCGCGAACCTCGACATGCCCTTAACCACCACGGCATGGGCATGACCGACCTCGTGAAGCGGGCCACACCCCGAGCCGACGAACTCACCACCGACGAGTACCGGGCCGGCCTCGAACGGGTCGAGCAACTGTGTGCATGGCTGCGTCCCGAGGCGGTTTGTTTCGTCGGGCTCGCTGGCTGGCGAGCCGCAGCCGACCGAACTGCAAAGCCGGGCTGGCAGGAGTCCGACCTGGGTGGCTCTCCCGTCTATGTGATGCCATCGACCAGTGGGCTCAATGCCCACAGCTCCCTCGCCGATCTCACCGACCACCTTTTCCGCGCCGCCACCGGACGGCGGTGAGTCTCGGGGCAAGCCCCTCGCCTCACACCCTCGGGGCAAGCCCCTCGATGGCCTGATCGATGTCGATGCCGGGGAACGGCAACAGTGCCAACGCAGGCGTGGTCACCCCGTTGTCGACATAGCGCTGGATGTGGGCCCGACACTCGTCGTAGCTGCCGTGGATGATCAACTCGTCGACCACATGATCGGGGATCTTCTCGAGCGCACCCTGACGATCGCCTGCCGCCCACTGCTCCCAGTGCTCACCTAGATCGTCGCTGCGACCCATCCACTCGTGGAAGGCCCGATAAACCGGAACGTTCAGGTAGGCAGCTGCTGCGAATTTGCCCATCGACCGGGCCGACTCGGTATCCGGCGTCGGGGCGACGAACAGTCGGGCGACAATCTCAGCATTGGGATTTTCCTCCCGGACGATGTTCGACACGGTGGCGGCGTTGTCGGCCGACAGCCAGTTGATAATGGCGCCGTCACTTTCTCGGCCCGCCATGCGCAACATCCCCTCGCGAAGTGCCGCCACGAGGATTGGTACAGGCTGCTCAGGCACCAGGCCGAGTCGGAAGCCCTTGATGTCGAAGGTGTCGTAGGTCTCGGTGACCTTCCCGCCGCCGAGCGCCGCCTTGAGGAAACGGACCATGTCGCGGGTCTGCTGGAATGGCTTCTCGAACGGGATTCCGTTCCAACGCTCCACGATGACGTTGGAGGACGAGCCGATGCCGAGCACGAAACGCCCCGGTGCCGCCGATGCCAATCCGGCGACTGATTGGGCCAACAGGGCCGGGCCACGCGTGTACGCCGGGAGGATCGCCGTGCCGAGCCGCATCGATGGGGTCCAGACGGCGCCAAGCGTGAGCGGGGTGAGGCCATCGGCGGCCATCGCCTCGGCGGTCCAGAGGTCGGTGTAGCCCAGCCGTTCGAGTCGTTCGAAACGGTCTCGCTGCTCGTGGAGCTGCTGTCCATCGAAGGGAACGGTCATGCCGAAGCGCTGCATGAGCCGCATCCTGACACCTCACGGCCGACAGTGTCACACCCCCTCGACAAGATGGTCCCATGACCAACCAGCTCCTCCTCATCGATTCCCGTCCCGCTTGGCGTCTGGATCAGGCCACTCGGGCTCAGGGGCTGCAGGGCGTCGCCAACGCTCGTGCTGTCCTTCGTTCCATCGAGGCCAAGCGGGCCGAAGCGGCCGCCGATACCGCCCCCGAGCTCACAGAGCTCGCGACTCCGCCTGTCGAGCAGCCCACCCTCCCGCTCGCCGACGCTGCCTGACGTCGCCATTCAGAGCCCTTGCCCCCGCACTGGCGTCGTGCGTCGTCTTCTGGCCGTGGCGGTGTTGTCGTTGCTCGCTGCCGCCTGCAGCGTCGACACGGCCAGCGGCGCTTCGGTCGCCACCGTTCCCGATCACGAGCATGGAGAGGCGAACGCCATCGTCGAGCGAGTGGTCGACATCATCGGCAGCCGCGAACGAGTGCGTCTGCTCGGGATCGATACGCCCGAGTCCGTGGCCGTGAACCGTCCCGAGGATTGCTACGGCAAGGAATCCGCCGCCTATCTCACCTCGCTCCTGCCGACGGGAACCGAGGACACCCTGGTTTGCGGCATCGAGAGCTGAGATCAATACGACCAACTTCTCGCCTACGTCGTTCGCAGCTCCGACCAACTCTTCGTCAACCTCGATCTGCTCGAGCGGGGCTATGCGGGCGTGATGATCTACGAACCCAACAGCTTCTTCCGCAAGCTCTTCGAGGACGCAGAGCAAGACGCCTTCCAGGCTGACATCGGGCTATGAGGCGTCTGCGGTGGCCCTGATGTACCCCTCGGTTAACGTCGCACCGTGACCTCACTCGCACGGGCACTCGGCCACAGCGACGACGACCGGCTCCTGATCCTGTCCGCCGACCTCATGGGGTCGACGTACGCCGCAACAGCGGCGGGCCTCAACGCCCTCCGCGACGGCTGTGCGACGACAGCGACGCTGATGATGCCCGGGCCATGGGCTCGCCACGCTGCCGACCATCTGACCAATGCCGACGGCCTCGACGTGGGAATCCATCTAACCCTCAACGCCGAGCTCGATACCTTCCGTTGGGCACCGCTCACCCACGCTCCGAGCCTTCTCGACGGCGACGGCGGGTTCCCCCGCACCCCCGAGGACCTCTGGGACCACGCCGACATCGACGAGGTCCGTCGCGAATGCCGGGCCCAGGTTGAGCGGGCGATCAGTTGGGGGGTCGAACCAACCCACCTCACGACCCACCTCTTGGCGATGCAGCAACGGCCCGAGTTCTTCGACGTCTTGCTTGGTGTCGCCGTCGAGGCCGAGCTCCCGATCCGACTCGAATCTGGCGACGCCGAAACCGCCGCCGGCTTCCCGTTCCGCCGCCTCGCCGCCGAAGAAGGCGTGTCGATGCCGGATCACTTCCGGCTCATTCGGGGCGGCACTCGAGCCCATCTCGAGGCTGTACTGGCCGATCTTGCCCCCGGTGTCACCGAAGTCGCCTTCGCTCCGGCGCTCGCCGCCGAGGAGATCCGAGCGATCGACCCGGCCGCAGCAGGCCGCTTCGATGACCTCGCCGTCCTGACCGATCGCGAACTCCGTGCTCGCCTCGAAGGTCTCGGGGTGACCTTGATCGGCTATCGCGCACTCTGCGACGCACAGCGCGCCGCTAGCTGAGTCAGTCGAGCGCCGCCAGCGCGCCGAACGCCACTGTCCGCACGTTGCGCAGGTCGATCAGCCAGGCCTTGTGGTCGCCTTCGATCTTGAACGACCCGTCCATGAACGCAGCGTCGGCCGTCGTGGTGCCGTTGAGCACGCCGGTGAAGGCGTCGTAGTTGCAGGAGATCACGACATCGGGATCGGTGCCCTTGCCGACGGCGAACTCGGTGACCACGCCACCTTCGATGACGGCATGGAACGTGACCTTGCCATCGGGAGACGACGACACGGCATACTGCACGGTCGCCGAGGTGTCACCGGCAGGCGGCAGCGCAACAAGCACGCGAGCGGCCGCCTCGAACCATTCGGGCGAGAGCATGGCGCTCATGTTTGTACGGACTTCGGACGCAGACCGGCGAACAGATCGTCTTCGGGCGTGACGGTGTCCTCGGGGCCGACGGCCAGGAGATATTCGTCGAACGGGTGGATCTGCTGATCGACTTCCTCAGGGAGCCCGAACCAGAACGCTGATGCCGGATCGATCTGAGTCGCGTGAGCGAGCAGCCCATCACGTCGGACGTGAGTGAAGCCATCGATCGGGATCTTGGTGGTGATCTGGTCGTCCTTGTCGGGACGCTCGAACCAGCCGTCGTCGTAGGGCGACTCAAGCCCGAGGTCAAGAAAGGCCTTATGGCGCGCAAGGATTCG
>PYIK01069250.1_pt1 | contig 11730 bp, 9 predicted proteins | sample 3578011 | NCBI WGS metagenome assembly PYIK01 (sample SAMN08408022, study PRJNA431606) | Marine metagenome isolate SA_KN192-05_S13_70m, whole genome shotgun... | biome: marine; feature: oceanic pelagic zone; material: water; isolation source: 70 m water sample, 0.2-0.8 um fraction ... | reverse complement strand
TCCAGCTATCACTAAAATGATGCTAAGAGGCTGAAATAGATGGAGAGTCTGTATGTCAATTATTGATTGAATATACAAACTAATCATAATTAAGACGATTACCCATGCTGAAAGATTGGTAAATTCCATTATATTAAATATAAATAAAATAAAAGCAGCAATTAATGCCTCGTGAATTAAATAGCTGTAGCTTATTTTGGCATTGCACGTTCGACAAGTTCCCTTGCTTAAAAGATATCCTACGAATGGAATAAGCTGCACAATTGTCAGTTGATTTTTGCAAAGAGGACAAAATGATCTAGGGTAAAAAATAGTAATTTCACTATTTTCTATTGGCAGCCTATAAATTAACATTGAAGCAAGACTTCCAAGAGATCCACCAAGCGCAATCAATAATAAATTAGTCAACACTAACTCCATAATTGATTTTTTATTTTTTTCGTGAAATCAAGAAGCATACGATCAATAGACCGATCGTTGGGATAGCGTAGAGAGTAATTATTAGAAGTTTATCAAGCATATATTATAGTCCTTTTGCTTTTGAATCTGGGCGTCTTGTATCTCCAAAACCATAAAATAAACCATTTTTAATTTCTATACTTTCTAATGCAGTTCCAGGCCCAGAAAAATATATCTTTTGGCCTAATGATTCAATTTCATTAGCATGTTGAATATCAAAACCTGTTTCTAACATTACAACATCTGGTTTCCATTGATGATGTATTCTAGGAACAACAGTTGCATCAGAGATTTCCATATTAAAAACTAGAGTATTTAGCAGAAATTGAAGAACTGTTGAAATAATCCTAGAGCCACCAGGAGAACCAGTTGCATAAATAGGCTTACCTTTTTTTAATACAATGGTTGGTGTCATAGAGCTTAAAGGTCTTTTAAATGGCTCAATTTTATTTGCTTCTCCACCAAGCAACCCAAATTGATTAGGTACTCCAGGTGCAGAGACAAAATCATCCATTTCGTTGTTCATTAAAATTCCAGTTCCACTAATCACTACACCAGACCCAAAGCCTGAATTCAAAGTGTAGGTATTTGAAACAATGTTTCCATTTTTATCAGCAACTGAAAAATGAGTTGTATCTATACTTTCGTACTCTAACTCAGATCCAGGAAAAATCTTTTCAGAGGGTGTGATCAAATTAAGCTTGATCTTCTTATATATTTTTTTTGCATATTCTTTGCTGATAAGTGATTGAACTGGAACGTCAAAAAACTCGGGATCACCTAAGTATTTAGATCTATCTGCGTATGCATACTTCATTGATTCTATGAGTAATGCTGTGTAAGTTGGAGAATTATGACCCATCTTAATTAAGTCAAAATTTTCTAGAATATTTAGCATTTGAATAATATGAACGCCACCAGATGAAGGAGGGCCCATGGTCACTATCTCATACTCATTAAAATTACCAAGAAGCGTTTCTCGCCAAATTGGACGGTAATTTTTTAGATCTTTTTTAGTTATTAATCCACCATTTTCTTTCATATAAGCATCAATCTTGGTTGATACTTCGCCTTCATAGAAACCTTTTACGCCATTCATGGAGATAGTTTTCAAGGTATTGGCTAGATCGGGTTGTTTAAGCCTCTGGTGCATTTGCACAGGATAATTTGAGTAAAAAATACTTTTAAAATTCTTAAATTTTGCAAGTTTTTCATATCGCTTATTGAGTGCATCAGCCATAAAAGGAGAAATTAGAAATCCATCTTCTGCTAATCCAATTGCAGGAGCTAATAATGTAGACCAAGGCAAGCTCCCAAATTTCTTATGGACTTCCCACATCCCATAAACAGTTCCAGGAACTCCAATCGATAAGATTCCTTGAGTAGCTCTTTTCTTATTTACAGATCCATCCGAAGAAAGAAACATATTCTTAGTTGCAGCCTCAGGTGCCATTTCTCTGTAGTCAATGCTAAAGCTTGCTTGAGAATCTTCATCAAACATCACCATAAATCCACCGCCGCCAATATTACCAGCTCTCGGCAAGACCACAGCTAACGCAAATGCAACTGCTATAGATGCATCATAGGCATTACCACCTTCTGCAAGGATGGAATGACCAACATTTGTAGCAAGGTAGTGCTGCGAAACAACCATGCCATTTTTACCAACTTCAGGATGAACAATTGCCTTTGAATTAAAAATAGTAGCTTCTATATTTGATACGCAAATTAAAAGTAGTAACAATAAGAATTTCATTTTTATGTTAGTAGGCCTCCATCTACCCTCAAATCAATTCCATTGATATGTATTGCATCTTCAGAAGCTAAAAATGCTATGGTGCTGGCAATTTCATCGGGAGACCTGTTGACCCCATCAATTGGCATAATCTTTTTTAGGAGCCTAGTATCAATATCTTTTGGCATATCTGGATTTGTTGACATTGGAGTTTTAATTGAAGCAGGACAAACACAATTAACATTCAAGCCTTCCATTCCGTATTCAACTGCTAGAGTTTTAGAAAAGGCACTGATTCCTCCTTTTGATGCACTGTAAGCCGCAGTCCAAGCATGAGAGCCAAGAGCAGCGCTTGATGAAACATTGACTATCGCTCCTTTGCTTTTAAGCAGCAATGGAAGAGCATGGCTGCACATAAAAAATGTTCCAGTAAGATTTACATTAAGAATTTTATTCCAATCATCTATTTCAACTTCATGAGAATTATCAAACCTTAAAATCCCAGCAACATTTATTAGAGCATCTAATCTATCTAGGTCTTTAAAAAAATTTTCAACATCGGCTAAGTTCGAAATATCCAAAACCTTAGAGGCCGCTTCTTTATTTTTTAACATAGATTTAGTTTTAATGAGTTCATCTTCATTAAGATCTACAATTATTAGAATTGCACCTTCGGCATCCATTCTTAGGGCTGTAGATCTTCCAATGCCAGACCCAGCTCCTGTAACTAAAACAACTTTATTTTTAAATCTTTTCATTGTTTTGCTTGGCTATGAATTAATTTTTATGTTAGTTGCTCTTTAGCAAAAGTTTTAGCCCATTTGTAATTTGCTTTTCCATTTGGAGCTCTTTGAACTTCATCAGTAAATAGAATAATTTTAGGCAACTTATATCCAGCAATGCTTTTTCTAGTATTTTCAATTAACTCAGCTTCATTAATCTGTTGATTATCTACAGTTGAGACCACTGCTACAATTTTTTGACCAAATTTTTCATCCGGCATTCCAACCACTAAACAATCAAAAACCGAAGCATCTTTTTTTAATGCTTCTTCAACTTCTTCAGGATATATTTTTTCACCTGCAGAATTTATACAATTACTGCCTCTACCCAATAGAGTAATTGTTCCATCTGCCTCAAGTTTTGCATAGTCACCTGGAAAACTATATCTAACACCATCAACTTCTCTAAATGTTTTAGCGGATTTTTTTTCATCTTTATAATAACCAACTGGAACTAGACCAGATGTTCCAATAAGACCTATCTTTTCAGATCCTGGAGAAAGAATCTCTCCATCATCCGCTAACACAATTACACCTGGATTGAGAGCAAATTTAGCTGTAGCAGGGGGGTTGTCTCTTGTTGTTACTGAGGCACCCATTCCGCCTTCTGTGGATCCCATAGTATCCATTAACTTCATATCATGATGCTCTAACAGCCCCTGTTTCACTTCGGCACTCCACATGACACCACTTGAAATAATTACCTGTACAGAACTTATGTCATAGGCACTACCATCTGATACGCCTCTATTTAAGGCATCAAGCATCGGCTTTGCAAATGCATCACCAACTATCACAATGTTCGTTGCTTTTTTGTTTTGAACTTGAGCCCATAACTGATCTGGATCAAAACCAAGATTGCTTGTAGTTATTGCAGTACCACCGAGAAGCAGGGGTAAGAATGCACCTAGCCACATACCCGTTCCATGCATAAGAGGACAGCCAACTAAACTTCTAATGAATGCATTACCTGATTTTGATGCTTCTATTCTTGATTCTAGGTCACTTAAATCTTCGGGAACATCGTAGCCCATTGCCTTAAGTGTTCTAAAAAGATAAACAAGGAACTCTCCTTGTTTGTACATTACACCCTTAGGCATTCCAGTTGTACCCCCGGTATAAAGCATATAAATGGTTTCAGGATCTCGATGAATCCTTTTCATGGGTGAATGCTGGTTCAAGAGATCTTCATACTTTAAAGATTGATCAAATTTTGACTCTGTGCCATCTGAAACTTCTATCCAAGCCTTTATATTAGGAAGAGATCCAGCAATTTCCTTTATTCTTGAGCTATAGCATGCATGATAAAAAACTGCTTCAGCATCAGAGTTTTCTAGCAGGTAGATTAGTTCTTCCTCAACATAACGGTAATTAACATTGATTGGGATTCCACCAACTTTAAAAATTGCATATTGAGCAATTAGGTATTCATTGGAGTTGTTTAAATACAGCCCAGCTTTTGAATTAGCCCCAAGCCCAGCCTCACTTAATGCAGATGCAATTTTACTTGCTCTGTCATCATATTCTTTCCATGTAACAATATCTTCACCACATATCAAAGCATCATTTTCAGGCACTAAATCTGAAACCATTTCCCAAACCGACGCAAAATCTAAATTCATTTTTTCTCTCCTTTAATTAAGGTTTTGACCTATTCTTCTTCCTGAAAAGATACAATCGGCAACTGATAAACCCGAAACATATATATTTGAACAGATACCCACAGCAGTTCTTCCTGCAGCATACAAACCTGGGATCTCAACATTTGACTGATTTAATACTCCACCTGTTTCCTCATTAACTCTCAAACCCCCTAAAGTTAAACAAGGTAAGGGCGCCATAGCTGAATCTATTGAAATATCCATGATATAGAAGGGGCCTTTAAGCTCCTTCATATCTTTAGAATTTTTTTGAAATTCACAGCTGGTTTCATTTCTAGCTGCAGCATTATATTTTTTTACAGCATCAGCCAGGTTCTTTTCAGGTATGTGATAAATCTTAGATAATTCTTGAAGGGTCTTTCTTTTTTTGGCATTAAAGTACATCAGTACTCTTGCTGAGTCCCTTTGAAATGGAAGAGACGCAGCTGCTTCTTCCTTTGCTTGAGCAAAAAGCTCTTGATCTAAAATTAAATAAGCTTTGCCATCATGATCCTCGCACATCGCATCTCCAAGAGTAGCACCATAAACCATTTCATTTCCAAATCTTTCTCCATGCTTGTTTACCACAAGGCCTTGTGCAAAAGCCATTGGCGGGTTAATCATTCTCCATGCAGTTACTCTATCCATATGATCAGTTTTTCCACCCACACTTTGACCAAGTCTTATTCCAGAGCCAGTATCATGAGAAGTCCCTAAAGGCATTCCATCTTTATATTTAGGCGCATTATCTTCAACCATCTCTCGATTAAAGATAAATCCACCTGCAGATAAGCACACTCCTTTGTTGGCTTTTATGTGAACAACTTCTCGGTAATTCTTTTCGATTTTTTGAGCACGATTAACATAAATTTTGCCTATAAATTGGGGAATAAAAGCTCCTGGCATATTTTGCGGAATCAGCATTTGAAACGTTTCGGCTTTAGACATGAGTTTTTTATGTTTTTCTGCAATTTTTCCAGAAGGAAGCATTAAAGCTTTTATTCCGAGCACTCTTCCTTCTGTTGATATCACTAAAGAGCGTGCTTCAGTCTGAGGAAATATTTTCAAGCCTTTTGATATTGCTGATTTCTTTAGAGGGTAAAATATCGTACCTCCTACGCCTATGGGTTTAAATGGACCTTCTTCATATCCTCTATGCCCCCTTGGAGCTGGAGTGGCTTTTTCCATATAACTTGGCACAAGGGAATTGTCTGAATGATAAAGAAAATAACCTGCACCTGGATAACTGGTTTTAGTTTGATAATACTGAGAGTTAAATTGAACACCATTATCCATTAGCCATTGCGTGTTTTCTGCAGAGGTCTCACAGAATCTTTTCAAGGTACTTTCCTTAACTATATCTCCTGTTTCTTGAATTAAATAATTGAACATATTCTCAACTGAATCTTCTATCCCAGCTTCTTTTTGTATAGGAGTACCTCCACCGGCATAAAAAATACCTCCACTGCGAGCTGTTGCGCCACCTCCTGAGGTCTTGTCAATTCCGATTACTGAATGTCCCAGATCTAAAGCTTCATTTGCAGCTGCAATGCCAGCTCCACCAAGACCAACAATAACCAGATCAGCTTCGTCATTCCAGTTTATAACATTAGGGTTAGAAACTATTTGAGCAGCTTCTATCTCAGAATGCCATTTTAAATCATTAGGGTTTATTTCAGTTTCCAGCATTTAAATCTCCTGTTTTTCCACCATCAACTACCAAGCTAGCACCTGTAATAAAAGATGCCTCAGGGCCAAGCAAGAAAATGATAGGATGAGCAATTTCAATGGGTTTAGCAATTCTTTTCATAGGAATTGTTTTAATTGTCTCATCCATCATTTCTTTAACCGGAATCGCTCTTTCTGTTGCAGGCGTAAGTACAGCGCCTGGAATAACGCAATTAACCCTAACATTAGGTGCAGCTTCAACAGCACTGGCTCTAGAAAAATTAATTAATCCTGCCTTTGCAGCACCATAGGCTGACATGTAGGCAACTCCTTTTAATCCAACTACAGAAGCTAAGTTTACAATAGCTCCTTTCTTCGCTTCGATCATCCATGGTAAGACTGTCTTTGTTGTTAAAAACACCGCATCAAGATTTGCTTTGAAGTTTGTTTTCCAAGCAGATAGATCTAGATCAATAATTTTTCCTGTATGAATTGATGGGGCATTATTGACCAATCCATCAATTGTTCCACAAGATTTATATACATCTTCCAATGAATGTATAATTTGTGATTCATTACTTACATCAACGTTATGCGCAATAACATTTGATGATATTTTTAATAACTGTTTTTCAGCATTTTTTAGGTTTTCCTTATCACGACCAGTAATAATTACTGTTGCACCTTTTTTTAAACATAGTTCAGCGGTTGCATACCCAATGCCCGCACTTGCGCCCGTAATATAAATGATCTTTTTATCAAATGTTTTTTCCATATCCCCCCTATGAAAAAAGTTAGATTTTTATATTAAAACCTAATGAGGCATACCAATAGTCATCCATAAATTTTATGTGATAAGGGTCTGATTTGTAACCTAGAGTTAAACCAAAACCAATATTTTTATATGCAGTTAAATAGTCCACTTTTGAATGAATTTCTCTTCCACTAGGATCAAGATTAAAACTTATTGAATTAAACAGAACATTCTTTTCTTTGGTTCTATAGGTAGGAACATTTAGTTTCAGTTTTCCAGATTCTAGTCGGATAGGTTGATCTATAGTTACTATCAACGAGTCATTGTTATTAAGAATTGATGATTTTAAGAACCCAATTCCAAAAGAAGATGAGTATAGGCTTGATATAGATTTAATCATCCCGAGTTCATTAGAAATGCCGTTAGATTGACCCCAATAAAATGATCCAAATAGTTTGCCCCCCATCAAATTTATTGAATTGGAAATACCAATAAATGAAGTCAGTTGATTTTTGCTTCCATTAAATGCTCCTGACCCACTTAAACCTAAGCTTGCATCATTTTCTTTCATTAAGCCTAATTGCACCGAAGGCAAATAGAATTTTGGTTGAATTTCCAAAAGAGCAGTGGTGCTTGAGTTTCTTTTGCCAAAAATTTCGTTTGTTTTAAATTTGTTTCTGCCTGCTGAAATTGCAACAGCAACATCAAAGCTATCATTATTTTTTAATATTGAACCAAAAGTAGTTCCTGCAGCGCTAAAATTTAACCATGGGTTGCTAAATTGAGACCTTAAATTGCTTTTGACCCTTAATTCTGGGTCCTGAAATATTCCTAACGGCCAGCTTCCATTTAATCCATGACTGAAGAATAAATCGTCAGCATAATCATAGTAAGAAATATATTGATTTATTTCTTCTCTTGCCTTCAACAAGTAATAGGGAGTAACGAGTTCTTGAGAAAGGCTTTGAGTTTTCATTCTGCCAATTCCAAATTCAGCGTCTCCTGAGGATACAGTATGCGAAATAGGGGTTTGTATGTTATTAAACCCATCTATATTTACTATTTGATTTCTATAATCAGAGGCTAAACTGCTTAAGGATCTTCTAAAAGGCGCATCTAATTCATCAAAAAATATAACTGAATGATTACTTAAGCCATTGGTGATTGAGTCACCAAATGAAGGGCTTGTTAATTGTATATTAGAAAATATTGCTGGCGTCATTGGACCGGATAAACTCAGTGACATCATTGCACTAACTTGCCCAACAGGTTCTGTTGCGGCATTGAGGTCCATCAGACCTTGCCCATATATCTCTCCATCTTCATAGATTCCATTTTTATTAGCAGTGCTAAATAATCGATAAACAATCTCATCGTTACCAAGCTGTCCTTCAAAATGGTCTGCAATAAGTGCAAGACCTCCAGATACAAATGGAGCAGCAAACGATGTTCCGCTTGCTACGGCGTAACAAGAGTTATTTGTTATACAATTGTTGTAGTTATCATCGTTGGTGTTCCCAATATAAATTCCTGTGTCAGAAGCTGAAGTTGGGTAAGCAAGAGTAATTTCTCCGCCAGGCGCAGCAATACAATAATTTTGAGCAACACCACATCTGTTGGAAAAATCACTAATTACTCCATTCTCATCAACTGACACAACTGCAATAGAATGCCCTTGGATTTCAGGAATGTAATGAGCCATTCCTGGAAAAATTTCAGGACTTGAATAATCTGCACCTTGTGATGCATAACCACCTGCATTTCCAGCAGCCCAAACATAAATTGTTTTTTCTGAATTAGGTGTGCCAACTTGTGACATTTCTGCAATAGTGTTTGAAAAAGCGTACCTTACTTGAGCTTCAGTATAATCATTGATATTGCCTGAATAACCATAACTATTATTAACTATATCAACGTCATACTGATTATATATCTCAAATAATTGACTGAAAAAATTATCTATCCCCGTAAAATCTGGAGCACCTGTAACGTTTCCTGCTCCATCATCATCTCCAATATCAACTGGATCATAGGTTGGATCTGGTTCAGCAAGCTGAATGGCTACGAATAATACATCTGCTTCAAAAGCCACCCCGTGCATTGGCGTGATGTCTGTTTTATCTTGTTTTCCAGCTGCAACTGAAGCTACCATGGTTCCATGTCTTTTTTGTCTTGTGTTGGGAGTGTAATTTGAGTAGCTAAGTGCGCTATCGTTCGATAGCCTTGTAGTGCTAATCTCAATATGGGAATTATCCAATCCAGAGTCAGTAATTCCAATAGTAATACCTGCTCCAGTTGCACCTCTAGCATAAGCATATGATGCATTTATCATATTTAAACCCCATTGGCTTTGATACTCATAATAACCCTCGAATTGATCCTTCAGTTCATCAAAAGAAAGAGTTGGAGGAGTTGCGGGTGGGGTAGGAGTCTGCGCAACTACAGGGGAATTATTGGAGCCACCACCGCCACCTCCACCACAAGAAATTAGAGTAAATAAAACTAATACCAGAGTTCTGTTTTGCTTCATAATAGTTTAGGATTTTGAGATCTTATTTAAATTAAAAATATGTCTGATAAATATAACGAAGTTTTAGCTAATCTAACAGCAGAAGATCAAATTTATGCATTTGAAGAAGTTACTCATTCTTCAGGAATTACTTACCGTGAATTTAAAAATACTCCTAAAACATTAGCAAGTTTTTTTGAATTTGGATTGTTATTTCCAGAATGGGAATTTATTGTTTTCAATGACGAGAGATACAGTTATCAAGATATTCATAATAAGGCAGCTCAAACAGCCAACGCTCTAAAAAATGCTGGCGTTAAAAAAGGCGACAGAGTGGCCATTTGTATGGCTAATAATCCTGAGTACATTATTTCATTTATGGCGGTGACTTCGATGGGTGCTGTTTGTGTTTTGCTGAATTCATGGTGGGTTCCTGATGAGATTACTTATGGGCTAGAAAACTCTGGAGCCACCGTATTAATTGGTGATGAGAAAAGATTGAAGGGTTTGGAAAAATTTACAGAACTCAAGAAGATTGTTGTTAGGCCAGTAAATGAATCAAATAACTATGAGGATTTTAATGATTTTATAGGCAGCCAATCAGAAAACTTCAGTGAGCCCAGTTTAGATACCCATGACAATGCGACCATCTTTTATACATCTGGTTCAACTGGCTTTCCTAAAGGAGTGCTATCAACTCACAGAAACATACTTTCAACATTGTTTAGTTGGGCTTTGGTCACAACTCTAAAAAGAGAGGTTGAAGATACAGATAATAATTCAGAATCTCAGTCTGTTGATGAGGCTCCTAAACAACAGGCAGCAATTTTGCATTGTGTGCCATTATTTCACGTAACCGGAAGTCACTCAGGTTTTCTGATGAGCATCATTGCAGGAAGAAAGATGGTCATGATGTCTAAGTGGGATCCAGGTGCAGCACTGCAGTTAATTCAAGATGAAAAGATAGGGGCAATAACAGGCGTCCCAACTCAAACTTGGGATCTTTTAACGCATCCTGACAGAGATAAGTATGATTTATCTTCATTTAAAGAATTAAGTGGTGGCGGTGCGCCAAGACCACCTGAACATGTCAAAAAATTGAAAGATGGGTTTAATGATGCAGAGCCTTCAATAGGATATGGGCTAACTGAAACTAATGCGGCAGGGACTCTAAACTTGGGCAAAGATTATTTGTCTCATCCAGGAAGTTGTGGCAAAGCCATTCCTCCTGTTACCGACGTAGCAATCATTGATGAGGATTGGAATTTTATTGAAGAGCCAAAAGCTGTGGGAGAGATTGTTATCAAAAGCCCGGCTAACATGGTCGGTTACTGGATGAATCAAGAAGCCACTGATGAAGTCTTTAACGATGATGGCTGGTTTAAATCTGGAGATCTTGGGTATATAGATGATGGCTTTGTGTATATCGTAGACAGAGTTAAAGATATGGTAATTAGAGGCGGAGAAAATATTTCCTGCATCGAGGTTGAGACTGCAATTTATTTACATCCATCAGTTCAAGAAGCAGCTGTATTCGGCATTCCAGAAGAGCGTCTCGGTGAAACTTTGTGTGTTGCAATATGCCTTAAACCCTCAATGGAATTATCAGAACAAGAATTAAAAGATTTTTTACACGACAAACTAGCTGCATTTAAAATTCCATCATTAATGCAAATTTCCTATGAGGAACTTCCAAGAGTTGCTTCAGGTAAATTCTCTAAAACACAATTGCGCGATATTTTTGTTTCTATTGAGTAAAATCAACCTTAATTGAATTAAATCTCACAGCAATATAATGTATAAAGGACTCATCGTTCCAGGATCAACGTTTATATAAGGATCAACTTTTATAAGTGATACTGATAAGCCTCTTGCTTCAAGAAGAGCACCAATTGATGCTGCTGCGATACCCTTTCCGAGTGATGAAACCACTCCTCCAGTAATGAAAATGTACTTAGTTTTGGCCATCATTAAAATTGGTCATGATGGGATATTAGAATAACAGATTAATCTAATGTTTTATATACTTTTTTTACTCGTGATTTCACACTTGTCATCAGATAATAAGAAATAAGATCATTTGAACTAGCTATATTTGTAATTGGTAACTGACCTAGTAGTATTGTCATATTCTATTTTTATATTCATATTCATATTTGATATTTTAATATTTAAGTCTTTAG
>PYIK01070787.1_pt1 | contig 11760 bp, 7 predicted proteins | sample 3578011 | NCBI WGS metagenome assembly PYIK01 (sample SAMN08408022, study PRJNA431606) | Marine metagenome isolate SA_KN192-05_S13_70m, whole genome shotgun... | biome: marine; feature: oceanic pelagic zone; material: water; isolation source: 70 m water sample, 0.2-0.8 um fraction ... | reverse complement strand
CGCCCACTTGGTTGTTTCTGAGATCAACGGGCCACACGATCAGGGAACCCTCACCGAAGGTTCAGGAGGCCAATAGTGCATCGACGTGAAACTCGGCAAAGCACCCTCGGCTGGTGATGTCGATGTGTGGATCCGGACTCATCATTCATGGGGCAACGCATGGGGCGGTTCGACACGGTATGTGACGCCGTCAGGGTGGGGTGTCGCTGTTGACACCGGACTAACCTTCGACGCTGAGAACTGGAACGTCGACCAGCAGTATTGTGTGACCGTTGACGACGATGCTTTTGTGAATGGCAACTGGGACGAAGCGACCCATGGGCCGAGAGCCGTCCAGAACGCTGACGGTTCATGGTCGACAACCCCGTGTGATATTTCAGCCGAGCATTGCTACGGGCCCTCGTTCAAGGTGTACCCTCGTTCCACGACCGCAGCTGAATACGATTGTGGAGCCGCCGGAGCGACATGCCCGTCCGGCGTTACTGATGATGCTGACCTTGTGTGGTTGTGGTGGACAAGAGTTATCGACGATGAGTGCTGTCTCGGCTACACATACGCCGATACGGCCGGTAACGCCTGTACGCAAGCTGATCCGTGTATGTTGACTGAGGGTGTCGCAGCCACGATCAATATCCAGCATGCTGGCAATCCGCATTGGGCTATGGGTGGCCTCGGTGGTATTAGCTCGATGCCGGACGGTAGGTTCCCTGCAGGCCACGACCCGGGAAAAGGCATATCGGATACGAACTGCACCCAAACAAGCGGCGGCCACTCATTCACGTTGGCGAACTGGGCGACAGAGGTCGGAACACTTACATGGGAATGCGCGGATAATGGCGTGGTCGAACATCCACAACCCGTGGAGATCCGCCTTGAAACCACCGGCCTGCTCGTCCCATGGGTAACAATAGGGTGCGGTGCCGACGATGGAGTGGTTAACAATACTGGGGCATGTCAGCACGAACCCGTCTTATATTTCAATAAGGTCGACCCGAACCTGTCTGAAACAGGAACCATTACCGCATTCGGCGATAACGATGACTGTTCGAACCAAACCATCCCCTACGACAACACAGGCAATATTTCCCTTACTTTGGAGGTGACCCATAACGGAGTTGTCGTCCATACAGCAACGATCGCTGCGGGAGCGTCGGGAACCCTCAATGACGATTACACCTCCGCTGTCGATGGCAGCTTTGTCGTATCTCTTATCTCCACCTACGACGGTGACGTCATAGCTACCCGAACCAAGACCCTGAACTGTGCTGATGACGACGGAGATGGGTACGCGGGTGACGTTGACTGTAATGACAACAATGCGTCTGTTCCCGGAGCTCCTTCCGGCTATCAGCTGATGCAGAACCAAAACGGCACACCACAATCTGTCGAACTTGTATGCGGTACACAGCTCAGAGGTTTCCCAGCGTCAATCATTAAGGTCGCTCCCCTACCTGACTGCGCCTACTGGGAATTCAATAGCCCTACTCGTATTATGGTCCGTGTCTTTATCCTGTCGGAAGGCAACGGTAACCCAGCAGCAACTGTCGTAGCGGAAAAGAGCGGCTCGGGACTTCACCAGCATGATTACGGTTTGTTATGGATTGGTTCGCAGATAGACCATGACGGCAATACGGGTGTTGGCGCTAACAACAGGTGGAAACCCCGAGGGTTTGGTGGAAACGACGTATACAACGATCCGATCCGTGTCGGCTATAACCCAACCAACAATAAGTTCTCTTGGTATGACCCTGACAGTGGTGGTACGTGGCGTGACGGTGACTTGGTCCCTGACGGGTATGAACCCTATTTAGCGTTTGTACATAACGGCCATAACTCGAACAGGACCATCCCGACGGTTACTACGGTGACTGACACCTGTGCTGATACGGATGCTGATGGAATTTACGACTTTGATGAGGAAGCCGGCTGCGAAAACGACGCTGACTGTGACGATGACGGTGTACAGGATGGCGATGAAGTAGCGGGATGTATTCAGGACGCCGACTGTGACGATGACGGTTTAGGCGATTTCATGGACCTCAATGACAGCGACCCTGACCAAGATGATGACGGAGTGCAAGACGGAGATGAACTCGGTGGATGTGTCACTAACGCTGACTGTGATGGTGACGGTGTCCAAGACGGAAATGAACAGGATCCGTCATGCATCCAGAACGCTGACTGTGACGATGATGGCCTTAACGACGCCGACGACTTAGACGATCTAGACCCCGACCGCGATAACGACGGGGTGGAAGATGGAGATGAGGAAGCCCCACAGTGTCGGACTTTGGTGGACTGTGACGATGATGGCCTTAACGACGCCGATGATCCTGACGATACAAACCCAGATGTTGACGACGACGGGGTAAACGATGGTGATGAACCTGCGGGATGTATCACGCTTGCTGATTGTGACGATGATGGCGTCGACGATGGTGACGAACAAGACGTCCTGTGTATTACGAACAATGATTGTGACGACGACGGTCTCGGCGACCCAGATGACGACGATGACCTTAACCCTGATCAGGATAGCGATGGTGTCGATGACGGAGAGGAACAAGACCCGTCATGTGTGAACGTCGTTGACTGTGATGATGATGGCGTGAACGATAATGATGATGAGGATGACCTTGACCCCAACATCCCTTTGGTGGCTCCCGACGACACTGACGATGATGGCGTCACCGACGATAACGAACAGGATCAATCCTGTATCGATGACGCTGACTGTGACGATGATGGCCTCGGCGATCTCCCTGATGAGGATGATCTTGATCCGGACCAAGACGACGACGGTGTCGAAGACGGTGATGAGGAAGGCGCCTTATGCCGTCAAGACCCTGACTGTGACGATGACGGAACTGGAGATGCCATTGACCCTGATGACACCGACCCGTCGATCCCGGTCATTGTCGATGAAGTAACTGGAGATGCCCAAGATAGTGATGGGGATGGCGAAGCGGACACGGTTGATGTTGGGGATGGTGAAGAGGTCGGAATCATCGAGGTTGTAGAGGATGATACGTGCCCGAACGAGGGTGAGGCCCGTGATTTGTCTGGCGAGTGCATTCCGTTAGAAGAGCCCGGTGCCACCGATGACAACAATGACGTCGCTAAAGGCCCCAGCACTGGAGGTGAAGTTACGCCAACCCCTATCGTCGACGTGAAAGACGACGAGCCAATCTACTACCGGGTGTCCTGCACGGATGCTGAAGGTATTGAAGTGATCGTATTGGTAAACGAGGACGCTGTACCAGTGTCAGAAGTAGCTGAAGGTACCCTGTGCCCGGTCACCGCTGAAGATATCCGTAACTCAATCGGAACTGACGGCGAATCAACCTTGGACGAAGTTACCCTCGTAGCGACAACAGATTCGAGGAATCTCGTTAGCCGGTTCTTTGACCTTCCGTGGTACGCGTTGACCATGATCTTCTCCTTCGGTGGCGCTGCAGTAGCTGCGCTTCCATGGTGGTGGAGATTCCGTTCGCTCTTCGCTGCTCTTGGCGGGTCAACCGGGCCGTTCCTGTTTGTGGCGTGGCGGCGCGGATGGTACTGCCAGCATTGTGAGAAAAAAATAAAAGACAAAGACGTCGACGCGTGTGAGCATTGTGGGGAAGATATCACGAGCGAAACAGGCCTCGAACCGAAACGCGCGTTCTCATTCCCCCAATATCTGCGTTTGGTGTGGGCAAACAGGGAGAATAAAGAAGTGCTTGAACGTCTCAAAACCGACCAAGATTATGTTTACGCCCTGCTCGCCGATTTGGAAAAAGCTGAACAAAGCTAAACTGCTGTATTGGGCATGGATAATGTGAACCTAATATGTGTTCTTGTCAGAATCAGCCGTTACATTCGTATTGGCCACTAACAAAGAGCTCACTATGAAAAGACTATTTCTGATCGCCCTAACTACGGTCATACTTCTAAAGGGGTACCTGTGAAACAAAAGCTAGTACTAGTATGCACTATTCTCATTTCCGTATTGCTGTTATCTGCGCCTGCGTATGGTCAAGCAATGGACAATATGAATGACGAACAATTCACTACACATACTCTTGTCATAAGTGATTGCAACGAGGATCAATCTAAGGACGTCACGTTCACGCTCGGCGATGCTGTGCCTGGAGATAACCAGCAGGTTACTTTCATTTTTGCTTACGGCATCTATGCCGAGTCAGTAACGTACAGTGAGGGGCCAACGAACTTCACAGACCACGGAACGTTCACAACTGGTCCTCATTCGGTCCCTAACGGTCAAGCCGTAGAGTTTGCTGTTATCTATGTTGATGGTGGCATTATTTACCTGTATTACCACTTCGAGGACATTGACTGTCCTGCACCTACTCCCACCCCTGTTCCGACACCTACTCCTACACCCACTCCCACGCCTACAGCTACACCAATACCGACTCCTACTCCGTCAACATACATATACGTTGACCAACTAGATAAATGGATTGACTGGGCCGACTGCACTGAGGACGATGACTTTGATGGTGTAGTTAACTGTAACGACTACTTCCCAACTGACCCTGACAAGTGGGACCCGCCAACAGAAGAAGCGGAAGACGTTGCGACCACAGATGATACTCCTCCAGTAGAACCTACTCCTGAGACGGAAGCTACTCCTGTGCCGACTCCTGAACCTCCAACTCCTAAAAAAACCCCAACGCCCGAACCTGAACCGGCGCCGGAACCCGAACCCGAACCCGAAGACGAAGACGAAGACGAAGACGATGACGATGAAGAGGTTGCTGTTGAAGAAAAAGGCGACGGTATAGGCCCTGCGACCTCCGACGATGATGGTGACAGTGGAGGTAATGGAAGCGCTATCGCTATCGGCATTCTCCTCCCACTCTTTGCTCTCCTGGCCATAGCTGCTCCGGCGATTCCATGGTGGAGGAGATTCCGTTCACTGTTCGCAGCCTTAGGTGGAGCTAGCGCACCCCTAAACTACGTTGCATGGAAACCTGCATGGTTCTGTCAACACTGTGACGCCAAGTACACCAAGAAGCAATGGAAGAAGAACTTAAAAACCTGCACCGAATGTGGAGGAGACCTTTCGGAAGAAACAGGACTAGAACTCAAACGTGCCTTAACCTTCCCTCAATACTTACGTATGGTATGGCAAAGCAGGGGAAATAAAGAAGCACTTGAGCGTCTCAAAACCGACCAAGATTATGTTTACTCGCTTCTCGCTGATTTAGAAAAAGCCCAGAAGTAGTCCGGCGTTAGTTTGTTGGGGATACTTTCTGGAGAAATTGGAGTAGGGCCTGGTTGGTTTGTTCAGGTTTTTCCTGCTGGTTCCAGTGTCCTGCGCCTTCGATAAACGCTAATTCGACGTCATTGACGTATTGGCCTTGGAATGCCAGCATCGGATGGTTTTCATCGACAGGGCCTGAACTTGCCAGCACCATATCTTTGGTTCCGGCCATGAACAGGGTCGGGACAGTTATCGGTCCGTGTTGCCATGGTTTAGTGAGTTCCCAGTTTCGGTGGAGGTTCCGGTACCAGTTCAATCCGCCGGTGAAACCGCTTTTCATGAAGGCTTGGGAGTAGGCGTCGAGGTCGCCTTGTGTGAGCCATGGGGGAAGCCCTTCGGGGATATTTCCGTCGAGGAATCCGGTGCGGTCTTCGCCGGTATCGATTTGGGTGAGGTCGATGTCGCCGGATCCGAGCCAGAGGATTCTTCGCATGGTGTTGATCGGGTCGGCGTCGAGTTCTTTTTCGGCTTCGCCGGGTTCTTGGAAGTAGAGGATGTAGTGGAAGCCATCTCCGGTGTTTGCTTTGAGCATGTCGATGAGGCTCATTTCTATTGGTGGCATGTAGGGGACGGACATGGCGGCGATTCCGTTGAGGAGGTCGGGTCGGAATTGGGCGAACGCCCAGGTGACCATGGCTCCCCAGTCGTGGCCGATGACGGTGGCGGGGCCTCCGCCGTAGTGGCGGATGAGTCCGGCGATGTCTGCGGTGAGGTGAAAGATGTCGTAGTCGGTGATGTTTTCTGGGGCATCACTGGTTGCGTATCCTCGCATGTCGGGTGCGATGACTTTGTAGCCTGCTTGGGCGATGGCGGTGATTTGGTGGCGCCATGAGTATGAGGTTTCGGGGAATCCGTGGATGAGGACGACGAGGGGTCCTTCGCCTGCGGTGGTGATTTGGAGTTCGGCGTCATGTGGTTTGACGCGTTCGATGTGAATGTCGGTGTTAGTCATGGTGTGTGTCTTTCAGGTAGTTGCGGATAACGACGGTGGCGTCCAGTCGGTTGTCGCCTGCTTGTTGTGATTGTTCGAGTGATGTCAGCATCATTTTAGCGAGGGGTGTGTCTGCGCTGATGTGTTCTGCTTGATTGATGACGAGGTTGAGGTCTTTGTGCATCCAGTCGACTGCAAAACCGAAGTCGAATTCGTCGTTAATCATGGTCTCTCCCCGATTTTGTAGGTACCAGGATCCGGCTGCGCCGTTTTTGACTGCTTTGAGGACGTTGTCCATATCGAGATCTGCTTTGAGTCCGAATGCGATTGCTTCGGCTGCTCCTTGGATGGCTCCAGCGCAGAGGATTTGGTTGACCATTTTGGTGAATTGGCCTGATCCTGATGGGCCGATGAGGGTGATGGTTTTTCCGTAGCTTTCCATCACTGGTTCTGCTTTTGCAAAATGGTGGTCGTGTCCTCCGCACATGATGCTCAGTGTTCCTTGTTCTGCTCCGGATTGGCCCCCTGATATGGGTGCGTCGATGAAGCCGATGTTTTTTTCGTCACATGTTGTTGAGAGGTTTTTTGCGAGAGTTACGGATGCTGTGGTGTGGTCGACGATAATTGCGTCTTCGTGTAGGGCGTGGATGGCGCCGTTGGTGCCGGTGAGGACTTCTTCGACATCTCGGTCATTGCCGACGCAGGTGAAGACAAAGTCTGCTCCTTGCGCGGCTGATGAGGGTGTTTCGTGCATTGTCCCGCCATATGTGCTGGCCCATTTTTGTGATTTGCTTGTGGTCCTGTTGTAGACGTGGACGTCGTGGCCTGCGGTGGTGAGGTGTCCCGCCATGGGGTAGCCCATGTTGCCGAGTCCGATAAACGCGCATTTTGCCATATGCTACTTTCCCATAATTTCTTTCCTATACCTAGTCCAATTCGCACTTGCGCGCTGTTGAGGTAATCTCGTGTGGGGAGCGAAGATGACTGAGTCGAACGACATACTTGTGGGAAGCCTCGCGGGAAAGACGATCGGACGTGGACTTATCGTGCTTCCCGGTCAGGGAAACTCGTTGGCTGCTTGCACTGATGCAGGGGTGGTCGTGTTGGATGTGAGTACTCCACGGCATGCGAAAAAGATGCTTTCCACCTTGCGAAACTTCACCGACGATCCGGTGCACGCCCTTATCTATTCTCATGGCCACCATGGCTACAACTCGGCCGTAGATCTTTGGCAACAACATAATGTCGATCGTGGGGAGGCTTCTCCGAGGCTTGTCGCCCATGAAAATATTCTCAAACGATACGCGAGGTATCGTGAAACCAGTGAACTTCAGGCTCGTCTGGCGTTGATGCAGTTTCCGGTGGGTATTCCGGTTGAGGCGATGATGAGTTCGTTTGCTATGCATGATCCGACGGAGACCTTCGCTGACTCGATGGATCTTGTTGGCGGGTCGCGCCGTGTGGAGTTGCTGTGGGCGCCGTCGGAAGTTGATGATGCTCTGGCCGTGTGGTTTCCCGACGACGGTTTGCTGTGTGGTGGTGCTGCGACGCCGGGGATCAGTATCCCCAATATTGGTACGCCTTTGAGAACCCAGCGTTTCACGATCCGCTGGGCTGAAACTCTGGACCGCTTAGATGCTCTGGGCGCTGAAACGCTGATGACCGAGTTCGGCCAGTTGGTTGAGGGGGCGGAAACAGTGCATATGGTGTTGGCGAATATGTCGGAAGCGTTGCGCTGGTGCCGCGAACAGGTCGTGGACCGGATGAATAGGGGCATGGGCGAGAGTGAGATTCTTCATGACATTGATTTTCCAGCCGAGTTGTTTGAGAAGCCGTGGATGCTTCCGATTTATGGCGACCCGACCTATATTGTCCGTGATTTGTTCCGCGAGGAGAACGGCTGGTGGGACCGGAACCCGACCACTCTTCATCCGTCAGTGCAGGCCGAGGCAGCTGACGCTGTGCTTTCTGCTATCGGGGATCCGTCTGCTGTGGTAGTGAAGGCGGAGCAGCTCCGAGATGAAGGCCAGGTGCAGTTGGCGTTACACGTGATTGATCTCGTGGCGTTAGCTGATGGTGAAGACCCTGTTGTGGTTCAGGCTCGAGAGCTGAAAGCGGAACTTTGCCGCCTGAGGGCTAAAGAAGTGACCGCTTTCGTTTCGAAATCTTTATATGAGTCAAGTGCCCGTCTTCTTGAGGAAGGTGGGGCAAGTTGGGCCGGAATCAATTAGGACCGATCCCGTTTCTTCACTACGCTCATTAGAAATGTTGAAAGAGGAACTATGAATCTTGAATCAAAACGGATCATCGTCACGGGATGTGCCAGTGGTATGGGGGCTGCGACTGTGCGCGCCTACACGGGCGCCGGAGCCACTGTTGTCGGAATGGATATTGTTGAAGACGCTGGTAGTAGCGTCTGCGCTGACGCTACCGGTCCGGGTTCGGCGATCTTTCTTCCGGTTGATGTCGCCGAGTATGACAGTGTCCAAGAGGCGTTCGGTAAAGCGGTGGGGCACCTCGGAGGACTCGATGTGCTCGCCCACCCTGCAGCCGTTCATAGTGCGGGGGCTGCTGAAGCTATCCCAGCCGCTGACTGGGATCGGATCTTTGGGATCAACGTTCGCGGGACAATGCTCACCAATCAAGCCGCTCACCCGCACCTTAGGGAAGCCGGAGGTGGAGCGATCATCAATTTCGGGTCTATTTCTGGCCAGCGGGCCGAATCAGGAAGCGCCGCCTATTCAGCAACAAAAGGCGCTGTGCATGCCTGGACCCGAAGTGCCGCTGGAGCGTGGGGTGCTGACAAGATTCGCGTGAACGCTGTCCTTCCCGCGATCGCTACCCCCATGTTCCGACATGCCTGGGAAAACTCCAGTGAAGAAGAACAAAATAGGAAGTTCTGGCGGAACATGGAAAGTATCGCTCTTGGCCAGAACTATGGGGACCCCGACGAGGACCTAGGCCCAGTTATGGTCTTTCTCGCATCTGACGCGTCGCATTTCATCACCGGACAGTTAATTCCGGTTGACGGCGGCCAGACAAGCGTCCGATAAAGCCGCACCGCAGCATGAAGAACGCGCACTCTGGGCCTTGTTCCCTTTTTCGAAAGGAGTAATCCTATGAATCGGAAGATGGGTACGGGTGAGCTGATTTTTCTGGTGGCGTTGATGACGGCGACCGGTGCTCTAGCCATCGATCAGATGCTTCCGGCTTTCCCTGAGATGCGAACCCAGTTCGGGCTTGCCGAGGACTCTACTCGCCTATCGCTGGCAGTTACCTTGTTTTTCGTCGGCTGTGGTGTGGGAAATCTTTTCGCCGGACCTCTTGCTGACGCGCTGGGACGCAAACCGGTCGTAGTCGGAAGCATGGTTCTCTATGGTGCTGCTTCTCTGGTAGCGGCGTTGGCGCCATCCTTGGAGATGCTGCTGATTTCCCGGTTTGTGTGGGGGTTCGCAGCTGCCGGGCCGCGCACAATGAGCCAGGCCATGGTCCGGGACCGCTATTCGGGTGACGCCATGGCCCGGATCATGACGATGACCCAGACGGTGTTCTTTATCGCCCCTATTGCCGCCCCGCTCATCGGTAAAGGCCTTCTGGAGCTTGGCGGATGGCGGTGGACGATGGGATTCGGCCTAATACCAGCCGGAATTATCGCCATTTGGGTGATGACTATCGAGGAAACCCTTGCACCGGAAAATAAAAGGCCACTACAGGTAGGAAAGGTCTTTGAAGGGTTTCGCCTTGTCGCCAAAAACCGTGTCACGTTGGGGTACGGGCTAGCGGTAACGTTCGGGTTCGGAGCGTTCTATTCTTTTCTTGGAAGCACCGAGCTTGTGTTTGAAGACATCTATAACCGCGGCGACACTTTTTTCGTGTTTTTCTCCGTGTTGAGCGTATTTTTAGGGTTAGCGGCGTTCATTTCGAACCGTATTCTGCAGCGGGTATCGGCGAGACGTATGGCGTTCGGCGCCGGTATTGCCTTTGTCATCTCAGGTGCAGCGATGCTGGTCGCCGCTGTTGCCGGTGATGGGAAACCCCCGTTCATGGTATGGATCGTATTGTTGTTGTTAGCGAACTGTTGCCATATTGCGTTCTTCCCTACTGGAAATAGTCTTGCCCTAGAGCCCATGGGTGCCTTGGCTGGAACGGCGGCAGCAGCAATCGGATCATTGACCCTGCTATTGGGTTCGGTGCTTGGGTCCCTGATTGATCGTGCGGTGAGCGGAAGTGTCACACCGATCGCGGTCGGATACCTAGCCTATGGTGTGGTGGCGTTGGGGTTCCAGATGTGGGCTGGTGGGCTATCTCGGGATACCCGCAGGCCAATCGCCGATCACTCCACCTGATTCCAGATTCTCAACCTCATCGGCGGACAGGCCGAGTTCGGCGAGAATTTCATGGGTATGTTGGCCCAGTATCGGAGCGGGGCCACCGAGGCGAATATGGTTGCCGCCGAGTTGGAACGGGTACGAAAGATATGGCGTCGTTCCGGTAATGGGATGGTCGTAGGGTTGAATGAAACCACGGGCTTCATGCTGGGGGGTTTTACCACTGTCATTAAAATGCACGCAGGGGGCGGAAGGAATCCCGGCGTTGCAAAGAAGTTCCGCCGCTTCAGTAGCGTTCATAGGTGCCGCCCAGGTAGCGATGATCGTGTCGATAGCGTCAGCGTCGCTTGTTCGATCATAGGCGTCGAGTTCGGCTCCGACATGGTTGATGAGTGCTTGCCATTGCTCGTCGTTTTGGATGCTGATGGCGAGCCATTCATCTTCGCCTTGTGTCCGGTAGAGGCCTTGTGGGCTGTCGGCTGGTGAGCGGTTCCCTTGCCGAGTGAGGGCGTTACCGTATGCTGAGTATTCGACGACTTGTTCGGCGGCGGCTTGCAGGGCGCCTTCGATGAGGGGAAGTTCAACCATCTGCCCGATACCGGTCCGGTTGCGTTCGGTGAGGGCAAGTACGGTGGCGAACACGGCGTGCATGCCTGCGATGGTGTCAACGGGGCCTCGTGGGACGAGCGGTGGCCCGTCGGGGTGGCCGGTGCGGTTGGCGAGTCCGCTGACTTGTTCCATGTTCATGGCGAAACCGACCCGGTCGCGCCAGGGCCCGTCGATACCGTAGGCGGGGACGCGCACGAAGATGGTTTGGTCGTTGAGCTCGTGGATGCGTTCCCAGGTGAGCCCCCACCCTTCGGTGACGCGCGGACTGTAGTTTTCGATGACGACGTCTGCTTCGGCGATGAGCTGGGTTGCGATCTCGAGTCCTTTGCTGGTGTTGAGGTCGAGGTTGATGACGCGTTTTCCGGCGTTGGCCCCGTGGTAGACGGGCGACCATTCCCAGAGTTTGTCCTCTATGGGTATTGGAAGGCCGCTCGCCCACCGCATGCCGTCAAGGCGGATGTGGGATTCAATTTTTATCAGGTCGGCGCCGAGTACTCGTAGGAGGTTTGTGGCGACGGGGCCAGCCCAGAAGGCGGAGAGGTCAACGACTTTAATTCCGTCGAGGGGTTGGGTGGTGGCGGATTCTAGGCGGGGTGTCGTATCGGGTTTTTCGTTGAATGTCT
>PYIK01024412.1_pt1 | contig 11776 bp, 17 predicted proteins | sample 3578011 | NCBI WGS metagenome assembly PYIK01 (sample SAMN08408022, study PRJNA431606) | Marine metagenome isolate SA_KN192-05_S13_70m, whole genome shotgun... | biome: marine; feature: oceanic pelagic zone; material: water; isolation source: 70 m water sample, 0.2-0.8 um fraction ... | reverse complement strand
ATTATCACTCTTGGCGGTGATACTGCTCCAGGTTCAGATGACAATAAGGACAGAGGAGTTGAATTCAGATATTATGACACTTCGGCAAAGGTTGGATTCTTTGGTTACGACGATTCAGCCGCAGATCTTGGAGGGCATACAGGAGCGTTTACATTCCTCTACGATGCCACAAATTCCTCAGAGGTATTCTCTGGAACAGATGCAGGGATCATCGCTGGTAATTTAAGTCTTACAACTAATACTAACTCAACATCTAATACTACTGGAGATTTGGTAGTTGCTGGTGGTGCTGGTATTGGAGATGATGTTAATATTGGTGGTAGTGTAGATGTAGATACTAACCTTCGCATTCATGGTACATCTCGTTTTGATGATACTATGGAATTGCATGGTGCTGCTAAGTCGTTGCAATTTAAAAATGGATCAGGCACTGTTAAGAGTGAGATTCATACAACATCTGGTAATGCAGAATTTGGTGGTATAGTAACAGTAACAGGTAATACAGACTTAAATGCAAACTTAAACGTAGCAACTTTAGTTCATTTTGAGTCTACAGACAATCCTGATATTCTATCTGGTGCTCCTCATACAATTCAGAATAGTGACTACGGTGCATTAAGAGTAGATGGTGGTGGTTACTTTGATAAGGATGTATTGTTTAACGGTGATATCTATCTTAATGGTGACTTTAACCAGCAAGAAGACGCAACTGAGAATTATGGTTTAAGAAACTATCTGTCTGTCAGATATAAGATGCGTGCAGGTTCTGTTGCTGCATACACACCAAGTTATTCAAACCACAACACATCTAACTTAAGGGTCTATGGTGGTGCTGGTATTAACACTACATTGCATGTTGGTGCTACTGGTAGTGGAGAAGGTTTATTTGTTGGTAAGAAAAATAATGGAGATACAGTTAAGTTTAGTGTTGATGGACCTTCTGGTAACGTTGATACTGCAGGTACTTTAGTTGTTGCAGGTCAAACAACTATTAATGACTCTCTATACATTAATGCTGCCAACGAAGAGTTTGCAATTCAAAATGGATCTGGCACTGATAAATTTACAGTTGACACAGACAATGGTAATACAGTAATTCAAGGTACTGTCAATATTGAAGGTGTAACTGATATTGATGCAGACTTTGCAGTTAGAAATAGTACAACAGATAAGTTTAAAGTTACCGCTTCAAATGGTAATACTAATATTGAAGGAACTTTAACTGCTGATGGTCACACTGAGTTAAATTCTACACTTAACGTAGATAGCGATACAACTCTTGGTGGCACACTGGTAGTTACAAGTACATCTGAGTTTAATGGAACTGTAGATGTTGATGCAAACTTTGCAGTTAGGTCAGGTACAACAGATAAATTTACAGTTGCATCTTCATCTGGTAATACAGCAACTGATGGTACTCTCGTTGTACAAGGTCAGACAACTATCAATGATTCTTTAATTGTTGATGCTGCTAATGAAGAATTTGCAATCCAGAATGGTTCTGGCACTGATAAGTTTACAGTAGATACTGATAATGGTAATACTGACATTACTGGTACATTAACAGTTGGATCTACTACACAGATCAATAATGCATTTGGTGCTACTGGAGTATCATCATTTACAAATGCAGCCGATCAAACTCTTGCAGGTTCATATGCTGCGGATGGTGGTGTAAGAGTTACTGGTGGTGTTGGTATTGCTAAGAATTTAGCAGTTGGTGGCGGGGCCAGAGTACATGGTAATACAGAATTAACTGGTAGTTTAGATCTTAATAATGATGCTGATATATCTGGTAATTTAGTAGTTAGCAATGCTGATGAAGCAACATCTCTTGCAGATGCTTCTGTTGCTCTACAAGTTGCTGGTGGTGCAACAATTGATAAGAATACATACGTTGGTGGAAACTTCGTAGTCTACGATGCTGGTAACACTCGTGCTGCGTTTACAGTAACTAATGCTAGTGGTGATGCCGCACTCTATAATGATCTTACTATTGGAGGTAACCTTGTAGTAAATGGAACAACAACTACTGTCAATTCTACGGTCACAACTCTCGATGACCCTATTATTACTTTGGGTGGTGACACAGCACCAGCGTCTAATGATGGTAAGGATCGTGGTGTTGAGTTCCGTTATTACGACGGCTCTGCTAAAATTGGGTTCTTCGGATATGATAGATCCTCCTCACAATACGTTTTCTTAGCAGATTCAACAAATACAGGAGAAGTCCATGCTGGTACTGATGCTGGATTGAGAGCTGGATCATTAAATCTTACTGCTGCTGGTACAGCACTTGACGTAGATAACAATGTAAATATTGATGGCACGTTAACAGTAGATGGTCAGATTACATCTAACCTTTCAACAGGTACTGCTCCATTCGCTGTTTCTTCTACTACTAAAGTATCAAACTTAAACGTTGACTTGCTAGATGGTATGACCACTGCAAGTGCTAATACAAATTCTACAGTTGTTAATCGTGATGGATCTGGAAACTTTGCTGCAGGAACAATTACTGCTGCATTGACAGGTAATGCATCTACAGCAACAACTCTTGAAACTGCAAGGACAATTACTGTTGATGGTGTTGTTGATGGTAACGTTTCGTTTAATGGTAGTGCTGATGTAACAATCACAACAACCTATGCAGATGCTGATATTACTGCTCTAGCAGCTATGTCTGGTACTGGATTTGTTGTAAGGACTGCTGCTAACACATACGCTCAAAGAACACTTGCTGTAACAGCAAACTCTGGTGTTACTCTTACAAACCCTGATGGTGTTGCTGGCAATACAACAATTAATGTCTTATCTGCAGCAACAAACGCTGCTAACAACTTAGTCTTACGTGACGGATCTGGTGACTTTGCTGCTAATATAATCACCGCTTCTCTTGTGGGTAACGTTACTGGTGATTTGACTGGTGATGTTACAGGTAACGCAGACACTGCTACGATTCTTGCTACAGCGAGAAATGTCGGTGGCGTATCATTTAATGGATCTGCTGACATAAACCTTCCTGGTGTTAATGCTGCTGGTAATCAAGACACTTCTGGTACTGCTGCAATAGCAACAACTATAACCGTTGCTGATGAATCTACAGACACCTCATGTAATGTCCTCTTCGCAACTGCTGCAACTGGCAACCTTGCACCTAAGAGTGGCACAAATCTGACATTCAATTCAGATACTGGAGTCTTAACTGCTACTGGATTTGCTGGTCCTGTAGTTGGTGCAATCACAGGTGATGTTACAGGTAATGCAGACACTGCAACTGCTCTTGAAACGGCAAGGAATATTGGTGGAGTAGCATTTGATGGATCTGCTGCTATAAACCTTCCTGGTGTTAATGCTGCTGGTAATCAGGACACCTCTGGTAATGCTGCTACTGCCACTGCTTTAGCAACTTCTCGTACTATTGGTGGCACTTCCTTTGATGGCACTGCTGATATTACACCAGCATCTGCTACTCAAGCAGCAAATCTTAATAACCATGATACTGCAGATCTTGCTGAAGGCACTAACCTCTATTATACAGAGGCAAGAGTCCAAGCAAAACTTGATAATGCTTACGAGCAACTTAAATCAATGTTAAACAACCTTGCTACTGCTACAACGTTGACATTAAATCTATCTGCAGATCCTACTCCTGGTAATGTTACTGTGCTTAACAGTGGATCACTTTCTGGTGGTACTGGTTATGTTTCAGCAACTGCAGCTGCAACAACTGGTGGATCTGGTACTGGATTGACTGTTGATATCACAGCAGTTGCTGGTGCTGTTACAGCAGTAACAATTAATAATGATGGTCAAAATTATGTTGAAGGTGAAACAATTACAATTTCTGGTGGTGGTGGAAATGCTACTATTGCTATTACAACTGTGAAGGAAATGGAAGTTGGTCAAACCTTAACAGGGGCTACTTCTGGTACAACTGGAGTTATTACTGCTCTTGGTTCTACTTCCGTTACTGTTGACAACGTTGATGGATTCTTTAAGAAGACTGAAGTTGTCTCAGCTGGTAATGTTAACAACTTAACTGTATCTTCATTCGCTTAAAATAAATGTCTGCTACAAGACCTGCTTCTAAAACAGAACTAAAAGATTATGCCTTGCGTAGATTAGGTTATCCTACGATAGACATCAACGTTGCGACTGAGCAATTGGATGACCTAATAGAAGAAGCAATCGATTATTATCAAGAATATCATTATAGTGGAAGTTACCAATCTCTTATGAAGATTGAAGTTACTGATGCTATTAGAGACTTTGCACAAACTACATCACAACAAGGGGCAACTAATTGGTATGAGAATAATAACTATGTTTCTCTACCACCTGGTGTATTAGGTGTCAATCATGTATACAGTAATGTTGGTGCATCAAGTGTTGTTCCTGGTAATATTTTCAATATAAAATATCAGATCTTTCTTAATGACATCTATGCGATGACACATGGTCAGATCTTACATTACTTTATGACTTCACAATATCTTGAGACTTTGGATTGGATCACTAATTCTCAAGCAAATCGTAGAGTAAAATGGAATGAATATCAGAATAGATTGTATCTTGATTTTGATTGGGATACTTTGCAGTCAGGTGATTACCTTTTAGTTGATTTACTTATGCGTCAAGATCCTACAACATATACTGATATGTTTAATGACAATTGGTTGAAGGATTATACTGAAGCACTATTCCAACAACAGTGGGGTCGTAATTTAAGTAAGTATGATGGCATACAAATGTTAGGTGGTGTTACACTTAATGGTCGTCAGATCCTTGAAGATGCTGCAACATACAAAACAGATTTAGAGCAGACACTTAGAGATCGTTATGAAACTCCACCATTAGATCTAGTAGGTTAATGTATGGCATATTCAAATACACCAGCACAAGATTACGTACAGTCTGATTATAGTAATAGTGCAAGATTAAATATTAATGGGTCGGCACAAGAACAAAAATTTATAGAAAACTTAATTGTAGAGAGCATTGAAATTTACGGGCAAGATATTTACTACGTGCCGAGAACTGTGGTCAACCGTGATAACGTCTTCGGAGAGGACTCTGATGGCAAATTTGAAAGTGCCAAAGCGATTCGAGCCTATGTCAATAATGTTGAAGGATGGGAAGGCCAAGGAGAACTTCTTAGCAAGTTTGGAATCCGCATCGAGGATAAGACGACGTTTATATTCTCCCGTGAAAAATTTAAAGAAAAAGTTGATGACTCGACTGTACTCAATGTCGAAGGAAGACCCAACGAAGGGGATCTAATTTGGTTTCCTATAACTAAACATTTATTTGAAATAATGTTTGTAGAGGTTGAGAAACCCTTCTATCAACTAGGAAAAGGATATGTATGGGAATGTCAATGTGAGCTCTTTGAATACAGTGACGAAGAGATTGACACTGGTATTGCTGCTCTTGATGCTATAGAGACTAACTTTGCTAATGCTATTACAGTTGGTCTTGTTGCTGGTGGATCGGGAGACTTTACTGTTGGTGAGACTGTAACTGGTGGAACATCTAATGTTACTGCTGAAGTTAAGTCTTGGGATTCTGGTACAAGGACACTTATTGTTATTAATCGCTCTGGCACATTCTCTGTTCCAGAGACAGTGACAGGCGGTACTTCAAGTGCATCTTGGACAACTGCTACATATAATACGATAGATAATAAAAATATTGCCTACGATCAAAATAATGATTTTGAAACTGCTGACAATGATATTATCGACTTCTCCGAATCTAATCCATTCGGTACAGTTGGCTCAATTACTGATACTACAATCTAATGTTAGGAACTTATAGTTATCACGAAATATTTCGTAAGACCATTGTTGCTTTTGGTACAATGTTTAATAACATTGAACTAAGGAGACAAGATGAGGTTATGAAGGTACCATTGGCATATGGTCCTAAACAAAAATTCTTAGCAAGATTAGATCAGAATCCAGATCCAACAAATAAGAGAGTGCAGATAACTTTACCTAGAATCTCATTTGAGATTAATGGTATTACATATGATGCACAGAGAAAAGTATCTCCAACTCAAAAGATTAAGATAGCAACTAATAGTGATAACTCAAAATCAAAGATGGTATTCATGCCAGTGCCATATAATATTGGATTTGAATTAGCAGTCATATCAAAGAATCAGGATGATGGATTGCAGATTATTGAGCAAATACTTCCTAATTTTCAACCTCATTATAACTTGCCAATTAAATTATTAACTGAGATGAATGAGATAAAGGATGTTCCTGTTATTTTAAACAGTATAGATTATGAGGATAGTTATGAAGGTGAGTTTGCTACTAGACGAGCAATCATTTATACTATGAGTTTTACTGCTAAGACTTACCTATACGGTCCTGTTACTGAAAGTAAGATCATCAAGAAGACTATTACTGACATGTATGCAAGCACTAATGTTGGTACTGCACCAAGAGATGTCAGGTATACAGTTCAACCAGATCCTATTACAGCAGATGCTGATGATGATTTCGGATTTGGTATTGTTGATGAAGACTTTACAGATAATAAGAAACGTAATCCTATAAGCGGTGCAGATGAGGTAATTCCATAATGAGTGCATACGATGGTTTAGATGATGTTTTTAATGTGGATCGACCTGCTCCAGTGGAGAAGGTTGTAAAACCATCATTGAAAAAAAGTGAAGAAGGAGATGTAAGACAGGACTATGAGGTTAGTCGTGCTCAACTACATAATCTTGTAATGAAAGGACAGGAGGCAGTAGATGGTATACTTGACGTTGCGAGAGCAAGCGATCATCCAAGAGCTTATGAGGTGGCAGGGCAACTTATTAAAAACGTCGGGGATGTAGCAGATAAGTTGATTGATCTTCAAGGTAAAATGAAAGAGCTTGATAAAGAAGAGAAGAAAGGACCATCAACGGTTAACAATACAATGTTTGTTGGTAGTACAGCAGACTTACAAAAGATGCTTAAGAAGCAAAAAGAGATAAATAATAACGACACGAAATAACACGACATGACAGTTCTTAATGTTTTAAGTACCAATACGATAGCAGCAGATTCTTCTGAATATCAAACGGTACAAACAGGATACTATAGAGTTGGTTCTACAGCAGGTGCTGCTACTGTTTCTTTTAACGGTGGTCCTGCAATAACTCTAGTGCAGAATGAATTCATTCTTATTAAGGGTGGCAAACCTGGACAAGCAAAAATAGTTAAGGGTGTTGCTGATGCAACTGCTGACTACTACGTTGGTGAGCATGTATATGATACATCTGCAAACCATCCATTCTCTGTAGGAGATTATATTGCAATCGTAGATGATAGCACTTCTCCAGCTATCAATGCTGCTTTCTTATCTGCTGGTACTGCTGGTAAAAAGATTACTGCAATAGATGTACATAACAATATTTTATCAACAGATATTGACTCTTCTTCAACATCTACTTATACTTGGTCATCTGGTCCTAAAGCAAGAATAGCACGTGCTGTTAAAATTACTACAGCAACCAGTGCAGTGATAGTAGAAGAAGTCCAAGTAGTAGGTGGATAATGGCAAGACCTAAACCTAAAGGTTTCGGATCCGATATAAAGTCTCCTGTTAATCAGGAGGCTGAAAGGATTGTACGTGGTATGAAACGTAAAAGTGCCCATAGGTTTAAGGATCTTTATGGTAAGAGAGATAGAGAAGTAATGTATGCAACAGCGAATAAGTTGGCAACGAAAGAACAAATTAAGATGCCACCAACCTATTTGCAGATAATGGAAAAATTAAGAAAGTTTAAATAATATAAATACCTATACTTAAATCAACAACTTGTTTGTAGTTTTGGCAAGGAGGTTTAAGAGAAGCATTTTAAAATCAAATGACCGACAGATCTATTGAGTCAGAACTCAAAGAGGTACAGAAAAAGTTGAATGATATTGAAAAGAAACAAGAGATGATGAATAAGTTATATCAACTTGAACAGGATAAAAAGGCTAAGATGGGGGAAAGACCATCAACCCATGTTCATGAGATGATGTAACAATATATACTAGTGTACTTGACACCAGTGTTATAATACAAATAGTGTATGGTTCAATATGACAGAAGAGAAGATCCGAGAGATTCTTCCTCACCTGTGTTACACAAAGGAAGAAGTTGATCTACTAATTAAAGCTGCTGTTGATGAAGCAAGAGCAATTGATGAAGCATCAATGGCAAAGCACAATCGTGACGCTACTATCATTAGTATGATTCTTGGATTCACATGTCTTGCATTATTTGTAGATGGATTACTTCGTATACTTGGTATCATTCCACCATTCGCAGGTCTTGACGTTAATGTCATCGATCAGATTGTGGATAAAGTTGAGCAAGATGTAATACCGCAGGTAGAAAAGTACAAAAGTTATATACCAAAAATCTAATCATGCCTCAAATTACTTTAAAACTTTCTGATGGTTCTGAGTCTACAATTACATGTGATGAGGATACTTATATTTTAGATGCAGCAGAAGAAGAAGGTGTTGATCTTCCTTATTCTTGTCGTGCTGGTGCTTGCTCAACATGTGTGGGAAAAATTATTAGTGGTAGTATAGATCAAAGTGGTCAATCATATCTTGATGAAGAACAAATGGAAGATGGATTTGCTATGTTATGCGTTACAACACCTGAGTCGGATTGTGTTATCCAGACTGAGGTAGAGGATGAATTGTAAAACATGTCCTGTATGTAAAGCAGGTTGGATAGACGATCAATTATATTGGACTACTGGAAAAATTGGATGTCCACATGACCTTGCTGGACTAATTTGCAATTCTATAAATCATGATGATTGCATAAATCCTTGCAAGGGATCTACCAGTGGAATGACTTGGAAACACAGGGAAGCTTATATGTCTGACTTTGAAGACCGAATGGGTTAATATACTTAGCTTGACGACTGTGCTATACTAAATATAATTACATATGGGATTGAAAGATCATGCCCCAGTCACACTATACCGTAGGGTATCACGACAGTGATCAACAGCGTCACTACATTTGCGAGTATGCAAACAACTCGTACGAAGCTATTAAAGATGCACAAGAGGATGTCCCGTTTTTACGAGAGCATCCTTCTTTTGTGGATTCTTGTACAAACGAAACAGGTTTAGATTATCTTATGGGTATTGTTCCTATGGGGCGTTAATTTATGAAAAATGAAATTATGTGGTGGATGAGCAGATTAACTATCATGCTCACTTCACTCTTTCTATCTTTCTCATTAGCAGCTAAAGCATATGCTACTGAGATACAAATGGGTTATGAAGGCAATCTAGTCTTTGAACCAAATGAAGTTACAGTTAATGCAGGTGATACAGTTACCTTTGTTAATAATGCATTACCTCCTCACAACATCATCTTTGATAAATTTGCAAGTTTATCCAGAGAGTCATTGATGTTTACTCCTGGCGAAACACAAGAAATTAAGTTTGCTACTGCAGGAGATTATGATTTCAAATGTGCTCCTCATGAGGGTGCTGGTATGAAAGGAGTAATTCACGTTAACTAATGGATTGTCTTGTAGAATCTTTGTTTGTATGTCCTTTGATACGGACATACATCCAAGAAGATACTAATGTATTGAATGATATAAAAGATTTTTCAGTTCCTTCTAAGGTTACTGATATGAGGGTATTAGAAAAGTATCTAGATATTAAAAAGATAATTTTAGATAAATTCTATATTGTTGCTGATAAAGCAGGATATGCTAAAAGAGATTATGTAATAACAACATCATGGATTACATGGACTAGTAATGGTGACATATCCCAAATTCATAATCATAGGAATAGTTTCTGGAGTGGAGTCTATTATTTTCAAGATGAATATCCAGAAGGATCTGCAACTCTACAATTCTTTAATCCATTAGAAAAAATATCTGATGTAGTTATGATGGGATCAGATCTTACAGAAAGAAATCCAATAAATTCTGCTGGTTGGGAGTTTAAACCAGAACCAAAACAATTAATATTTTTTCCTAGTTACTTAGAACATCAGGTTATGAAACATACTATTGATAAAATTAGATGCTCTCTTGCATTTAATATTATGCCTATAGGTAAGTGGGGTGATGGAGATTCTACTTTTGATACACAATGGATATAGTTTGGTCAGTAAATATAATGCTTGCTATCCTACTAATTGGGGTGGGTGTAGTAATCTACTATATATTCATGTACGATGAATTTTGGCCCAATGGGAGCGATGACACCACCGTCACGGAAGAGTTGTTACAATTTCCGAGTGACGAAGATAGACAAGGTGCTTGATGGTGACACTATTGATGTTACTATCGATCTCGGTTTTGATCTATACAAGAAAGAAAGAGTTAGAGTTGCAGGAGTTGATACGCCAGAGAAAAGAACAAGAGATCTTGAGGAGAAGGCATTGGGAATAGATGCTACTAACTGGTTAAAAGAAAAACTTACTGAGACTATTAAAGGTGATGAAGAACTCCTTATTAGAACTGAACTTAAGGGTGGCGTTGGGAAGTATGGTAGGCTTCTTGGTTGGCTCTACATTGGCGATGCTACTATTTCACTAAATGAACAAATGATTGAGGAAGGTTATGCTTGGGAATATGATGGTGGCACTAAACAGAAAGATTTTGAGCAACTACGTGAAATTAGGCGTTCGTTTGGGTCATTGGTCTAGTCTTGAACAAGTATACATAGATTCAAAAGGTATGACAGGCAGACGATTATATGCTGACTGGCATATACCGACAGAAGAATATGAAAAATCATGACTGAAAAGATTGACACTCAAGGTATGAGTGGTGAAGCAGTTGAAGGTTGTAAGGATAACATTTATCCTAGAGATGAAAATGGTAATCCAATCTACCCACCATTTAATCCTACACCACTACCATTACTTGAACCTAAACTTAGGGAAGAACTTAAGGAATTAATTAATGAGGTTCTTGACGAAAGGGAATATCAAAAGAAACTTAACGGTCCTTATGATATGCCCGATTACAAACCAGAATATTATCAATGAGGATTTAACAATGGATAACTTTAGAATAATGCTTAAAGAATTGTTGAAAGAAAATGCTTATAAAAAAGGTGAGTTTAAACTTTCTTCAGGCAAAACAAGTGATTATTAATTTTTGAAAATTTTTTCCAGCTGAGATTATCTGATACTATTAATGTTTCCCATGGTTTAATTTGATCCTTCTTTTTCAATATTTTTTTAAACTCTTTATCAGACATTTCTAATAAATCTTTTAATCTATAAATTACATATCTGAAATTTTCTACCTCTTCTGGTGTTACATGAAGTTGGTAAGCCTCAAAATTACCAGCTATTACATTTCCAAAATAATCGTGAAACTCCCCTCGAACAGGTGCTAATTTCCATTCCCTAATTCTATTTTTATCTGAGAGAGTTAAGTATTTTTTATTTTCTTTTACTTGTAAAAAAAATAGCCTACTTACTATTCCTACCATTATAAAAAACTTTAAAGAACCAGTAATAAACATTCTTCTATTAATAGAATTTAATTTTTTTACGTTATCGCTTGAAGAATTAATCATTTAGACCTTTTAAGTAATATTTAAAAAAAGAAACAAAAAAAATGTAAAACAAAAATGTGTAAAAAGTATTTACCAAATAGTCCATTAAAATTAGATTGTATGAAAAAAATAAAGTTAAGATTGAATAATTAATAGAATTTATAAGACTTATTATAAATAAAAAATAAAACCAATCTTTTATTGGATTTGGCCTAATGGTT
>PYIK01222990.1_pt1 | contig 11886 bp, 9 predicted proteins | sample 3578011 | NCBI WGS metagenome assembly PYIK01 (sample SAMN08408022, study PRJNA431606) | Marine metagenome isolate SA_KN192-05_S13_70m, whole genome shotgun... | biome: marine; feature: oceanic pelagic zone; material: water; isolation source: 70 m water sample, 0.2-0.8 um fraction ... | reverse complement strand
GGAACTACGGAGAGGCATACGACGAAGCATTCTGCGACGGTACCTACGACGGCGTCAGCGGTTCGGATGCAATGTCAGGATGCCTGATATCACGTGCTGGAACGCTGAACGCGCTTGTCTCTGAAGGAGGCATCCAGTATGCCCCTTCGATGAGGTAGTGTGCATGGCATTCGTCTCTGACAGGAGAGTCGACTTTCCGATGGTGGACTTGGCAAAAATCGTCTACTATCCGAGGTTCTGGGATATGGCCCATCGATTCTACGAGGAGTCATGGGAGTTCTCGTGCGGACTGCACTACAACGAGATCCTGTCCTCCCACAATATCGCATTCCCTCTGGTGCATAGCGAGGCCCAGTTCATCCACCCTATCTCCTATGGCGATACGGTGAATTGCACGATTACCGTTCCCAGGATAGGCAAGACATCCATACATTGGCACTACGAATTCAGAAACCAGGAGGGGACGCTCTGCTGGACGGCAGATCAGGTAACGGTATGCACTGACATGCGTGAGGTCAAGTCAAAGTTGGAGGTTCCTGATTGGATGAGGGAAGGCCTGTCCAAGATGAGTCCAGAGCCCTAATCCTTCGGCCATTTCTTCGATAGTGCCTTGGTCAGTGACTCGTCCATAATCGCATCCCACCAGTTGGCATCCCTCCAAACAGCATACCTCCCACGGATGCCTCGCATATCTGCACCATCGAGCCTAGCGCCCTGAAGATTGGATAATCCAAGTCGGGCCTTAACCATCTTTGCACCTCTCAAATCAGCGCCATCAAGTGCGGCCTTCATCAAATTGGCATCACGGAAGGATGCTTTTCGCAAATCTGCCCCAGATAGATCCGCCCCCTCCAAATCTGCCCTGTCTAGCCTCGCTCTCCTCAAATCTGCCCCAGATAGATCGACACCGCGCAGGTCTTCGCCGACATGAGAGGTGAATGACCAGTCCTTACTTCCCTCTGCCATCTCCTCACCTCTTCAATGACAGTTTGTCTAGATGGTCTCTGCCAGCCTCAGTCAACACGACGTAAGAGTTCTTCCGAGGCCTTCTGCGAGGATACTCGAGGAAGGAACCAACTCCTCCCGGGCCTCCTTCCAGCATCCTTCCAATGTACAAGGAAACATTCCACTTCCTGATGGATCTTTTTGTCCAAATGCGAGTGTCTTCGATCAGTCTCCTCAGATCCCTTGGAGGGGTATTCCCCTCCTTTTCCACGGATCTCATGTATTGTATCGCAGCCAATACCACGTCTGATTTGTTTTCGATGCTGCATGAGTTCAGAAGCCTCGCGAACGATGAACCCCTATCGGGGAAACCACTGGCTCGAATGGATTCCAGGGTGTTCTCCAAAGCCTCCTGTCTCGCAACCCTAACTCTGGATAGTGTGGAAGACCAAGTATCCTGGTTTGTCACCTTCAGCCATCGATCGCTGGCCTCCCTGGTATAGTCTGCTAGATTGATGTCTTGCGAGCCGAGCTTCAGGAAAAGGCCACCAAGCTCATCAGACTTCTTAGTAGACACGAATCCCCCTACGAGGGCATACTTATCAGGTTATTTTTTCCCTTCTTTCCTTTACACCTCGCCAAAAAACCACCATCCGTGAGATTCAAAGAGCATCCGCCCAACGCTGCGCCGTGAGCGACGAAACTGACGGAGTTTACCCACTGGTCCTACACTCCGAGGCAGACCCGTCTCGATTGGGCGGAACAGCGGTTTGTGGCTTCTCCACGGTAGGTTCAGTGGGCGTAATCGCTACGTCTCATCTGATTAGCTCTCTGAAACTAAGCCCGATGGGGACTGTTCTGCATCCAAAGTTCCCTGCAGTGGCTTTGATCCACGACTCGATACCAAAGCATCCAGTCAGAGTCTACCAAGGTGATGGGATCGGGGTCTTCACTTCCGAGATACAATTCACAAGCGAGCACGATATCTACTTCGCGAATACCGTGCTAGAGTGGTTCACCAAAGGCGGTTTTGACAGGCTAATCGTGATTGACGGGGTAGTTAGCAATGATTTGGGAATTAAGGAGGATAGCGAGCTATGGGGGGTCTCCTCCACCTCAACAGGGCGAGACCAACTAGACAGCTCAAGCATCCAGAGGATCCAGCAGGGAGTTGTGACCGGCATAGCTGGATACCTGATCGCGGAGGGGGAGAGGAGAGGTTTGGACGTCACGGCTCTTTTGGCCGAGTGCAACCCGATTTACCCGGATGCAAGAGCAGCTCTGATTGCCGTGGAAGGACTGAGCGAGCTAGTCGGGATCGAGGTACCAGTCGACGGTCTTCTGGAGGATGCTAGAAACATCGAAGAAAGAGTCAGAGAGGCCTTCGAGAGAGCCCAGTCGACTGCCCTCCCAGCACCAGATTCCGGAGATGACGAAGACGACGTCCCAATGATCTACTGATTAGTAGAACGGGTTGGTTCCTGCATCGTGGTCAGTCATATCGACAACCGCATTAATCCCGGGAACACCCTCTGTGATCATCACCTCGATCCCTTCCTTGAGAGTGACGTCGACCATGCCGCAACCCTGGCAACCGCCCCCGAAAGCAATCATCGCCTTGCCATCATCGACGCCGACAAGGTCGACATGCCCCCCATGGGACGCTACGAGAGGGTTCACCTGACTCTCTATCACTTCCGCGACAGACTTGGATACATCATCGATCCATAGTGGGTTCGGGTTCTCGAAACTAAAACCGCCCCCCATCAGAGTTTCCTTGTAATCCAGAATCGTACCATCCAGGTATGGGGCGCTTCTTGCACCTACGAAAACCGTCATCCCATCTACCTCGGTCTTGATATCATCATCTTGTGCATCCTCGAATCCAATCAACTGTAAGTCATACTGGAAGCCCTTTGGGCCCCTACCAAGAATCACGATCTTGAGAGCTACCTCATCATCGTCGGCCTGCTCGGCGAACTTATCCAGCATCTCCCTTGCCTTGTCAGTTATCTCCAGCATACTGTTGGTGGCAGCGAACCCTCATTCTTCAACCTGTTCTCTTTCAGACAAACTAATTCACCTGATGCCGAATCGAACGCATGTGGCACTTGATACCATGGGCAGACCTCTGAGGGATCTGAGGGTGTCAGTCACTGACAGATGCAACTTCAGATGCAGGTACTGCATGCCCAGAGAGAGGTTCGGTAAGGAGCATAACTTCCTTCCCAAGAGTGAAATCCTGTCCTACGAGGAGATTCAGAAGTTCGTCTTGGCATGCAAGCCGCTTGGATTGAGAAAGGTGAGGATTACGGGGGGCGAACCTCTCCTCAGAAAGGACCTTCCGAAGTTGGTGCGATACATCTCCGATTTGGGGTTAGAGGTAGCCCTCACTACAAACGGGTCATTCCTCAAGAGGGAGGCAGCAAGACTTGCCGAGTCCGGATTGGACAGAGTCACGATCAGCCTAGATGCAGTGGACCAGGAACTTCACTCTAGAATCACCGACTCCAATGTGACTGTCGCCGACATTCTAGATGGAATCCATGAGGCGATCAGTCGTGGCTTGGGTCCAGTTAAGGTAAACTGCGTGGTTCAGCGAGGGGTGAATGAGTCACAGATTCCCAAGCTAGTTAGGCAGTTTAGGGGAACTGGGGCGATCGTCCGATTCATCGAGTTCATGGACGTGGGGGCGACCAATGGCTGGACTCGGGGACAGGTCGTGCCAACCTCTGAGATTCTGGAGTTCCTTTCTGACGAGTTCGACCTTGTCCCACTAATGCGAGACTCCCCAAGCGACGTCGCTTCTAGATGGGGCCATTCCGATGGCTCCGGGGAAGTCGGATTCATTTCATCCGTCTCCCAGCCGTTCTGTGGAGATTGCGTGAGGGCACGTCTATCATCCAACGGGAAGCTGTTCACCTGCCTGTTCACTTCCATTGGGCATGACATGTCGGAACTCATCAGGGGCGAGGGCGATGTTTCCGATCTAAACGAGGCGATCAAGGAAGTATGGACAAGAAGGTCTGACAGATACAGTGAGGAGAGATCATCTGATGTCTATTCACTGCCCAGAGTCGAGATGTCTTACATCGGCGGCTGAATAGACATAGCTGCCTCAACTATGGCCTCCCAGGGTGCATTGGCCCTGAATGAGGGCCTAGCATAGCTCGATACTCCTGCCGAATGACCTGCTTCGTTGAGCATATCGACTATCCTCCTAGGGCTAGGAGGCGCACCTGATCCTATCCATGCGGCAAGATCGTCAACTACAACGAGATGACTGGACGAAATCACATCCGACTCCTCGGAAATGTGCCTCACGCTCCTTGCGACCCTCCTCCTCTCGGCTTCGACTCTGCGTTCGTCCCAGCCAAGGGGATCTCCCACAGTGAATTCCGGTCCACATGACTCCAAAGCCCTCTCCTCGGTCATGGAGGACATCGCATCTCGATCACCCATCGACCCAACCCATAGGGGCCCTGAGACTCTTGGATCGGTCCTATCTATGGGATATTTCAGAGGCAGCATGCAGTGCATAGGTAGGTGAACGAGAGAACTATCGTGGTGCAAACCGGAGTCGATTGAGGCAACAACCTCCTCCTTGGTGGGAGCATGCACCCTCCATCCGATGCTGCCCTCCAATTCATTGGCAGTGGAAACGCTCTTGAGAACCCTGAAAGAAACCCTCAGATGGTGCGAATCCCAGACCGAGAGCAGCGGAACAATCGACCTATCGTGTCTTGCAGCCACTCTGGAGAAAGTAGCCAGCATCACCCTCATGCCCGAGTCGTGAGCGAGGCTATCGGTCCTTACTCTAGCTCCATACCGCCTCATGAGGGCAGTTCCCGACGAGCCAGTCAGGGCTGCAGTGTCTGTCGCACTTACTTCCATCACGCCGCTTCTGGCCATGGATTGCATGGCGGAATCAATGAACGGCATCGGAGAGCCATACGGATCGATATCAACCCAGTGTCTGCCACTTCTTAGGACGACGGACCTGAGGTCACCCTTCGAAGGCTCCAGTATCCCACCACCGTGAGGAGGAAACTCACTGTGAGAAGCCTCAGCCCACTTCAGAGCCTCTTCCTCTAGATCAACAATCGTGGCAGAGATCCTCTCGGTCTCCTCTGGAGACAATTCGTTAAGCCACCTCCTGGCTCTAAGGCCTGATGCAGTAAGGCCATCAAGGGCATATACCGTACCTTCACCGAGAATCCCCAAATCCAAAGCATGCCTGAACAGGAGGACGCTCCTGGTTCTGCTGCCTGCCATCGCAGGATTGTAGAACACCCTGCCAGAGGACTTGGTTCCCGGTCCCTGCCCTTCTTCAGGCAGGTTTGGGAGGAGCATCAGCGTCCTACCCTCCCTATGGGGGACTCCTCCGTCGGCAATCGGCATGGTTCCCGGAGGAGGATCTAACAAAAGGAATTGACCATCAGTAGTGGGAGAAGACTACATCGTCATCGGAGTGAGTGACCAATCTTCCATTATCCACAACTCTACCAACTTTCCTGCTTCCAGGCAATCGACTGCTAATCCACTCCTCGATCGCTTCAGCAGAGTCCTCCGAGACCGCAATCAACATCCCCATCCCCATGTTGAACGTCCGATACATTTCCACAGGAGCGACCGAACCAACATCTGAGATCCACTCGAACTCTGGCTGTGGTTCTAGCGGACTATCGATGTGCCAGCCGAGGCTGTCATGGAGTCTGAGGAGATTTGACAATCCCCCTCCTGTGATGTGGGCGATTGCCTTGATACACTCAGGACCCACTATTCCCCCATCTTTGCGAGATTCCAAAACAAGATCAACTACTGGATCGACATAAATTCGAGTCGGATTCAATAGCACCTCAGCTAAAGTGGGATACGAATCAGCCTCGATGAATCTCTCGATTTCTCTAGAATTGTGACTAGGATTGAAGGGACACGTATCTTCGAGGGAGCAGCCCGACCTCTCGATAACGGCACGGACTAGTGTGTATCCGTTAGAGTGGATCCCACTGCTCGGAAGGCCAATCAAAATGTCACCCTCCTTCAGATTCTGCCCGGTTATTCCTTGACCCTTGGGGAACCAGCCCAGAGATGTGCCAGATAGATCAAGCTCCTTGACTATTCCAGGAAGTGTTGCAGTCTCCCCTCCAGCAAGAGTAACCCTGGCCGCTTCGCAGGCTCTGGAAAGGGAAACTCCCAGCGTAGCATGGACCTTGGGGTCCGCAACCGGCACTGCAATGTAGTCCACGAAAGCCAGAGGCTCCGCCCCGACACAAATCAGATCATTCACATTCATAGCCACGCAGTCGAATCCAACTCCTCCAAGATGGCCAACTTCATTCGCTATCTGTAATTTCGATCCCACACCATCAGTAGCTAATGCTAGACAGGAGTCTCCGAACTCTATCACACCTCCGAATCCACCCGGTAGGTCAACCGGTGCCCCCAACTCCCCCTGTCCTCTATTAGACCGGGTCAACGACCCTATCAAACTAGCCACAGCCTCTCCCTCAAGGTCTATGTCGACCCCACTAGATGCGTAGTCCAATGGGTCGTCCATGCTACGCCGCAGAGAGGTAGCAATTTCATCCTCTCGGAAGGTCACTCTCATTTGCGAAGTCATTCACAAAATAACCGCCAACAATTATGGTAATATTGGATGAATTTAGACGTTTTACTTATAAATAAAAAAGTCAATATAGTTTATATGTAAAAGGTATTTGCCCAAACTTACGGATAGTGTGAACACTATGTATAACAAGAAAATGATAGCAATGATGCTTACCCTGAGCATGCTAGCGGCTAGTCTCGCTGGATGCGCAGGCGGGGACGATGACTGGGACGCAGACGATGCGGCCAGCGACGTCAGCGTAGTATGGGTGGAGTCCGGATGGGACCCCATCATCCCCAACCTGAATGCCGGCGAGATGTGCGACGTAATCATCTCGGCGATGACCAAGACGGAAGCGCGCGACCAAGTCGTCGACTTCACCAGGGCCTACTACACAAGTAGCCAGGGTGTAATCGGTGGATCTGGATCCGCAGCCATAAGCGATGTCTCCGAGCTAAATGCAGCTGGAGTCACCATCGGAGTACAGTCCGGGACGACCTCTGACCTGTACGCTGCTGATAACCTCGCAATGGCTACCACCTCAGGATACGAGGACTTCCCATCGGTGATCGCGGCTCTGAACAACGGAGACGTCATGTACGCAATGGGAGATGCACCTGTGCTATCCTTGGAAGGTACTCTGATGACGACCTTCTCAGATGAGAACTTCGGTTTCGCTGTCCGTGAGGACTCAGGCGACCTACTAGATGTTCTAAACGTGGCAATCGGGGCTATAGTCGACTCAGGAGAGTACGACTCGATATACGCAGCATCCTTCAACGGAGCAGTCACCCTTGCGGATGACAGCACCGCCGACACCGCTACTGCGTACCCGGATGATTTCGATGCATCAAGCGATCTCGCTAGTGTCCTTGACTCCGGAGCACTGAGAGTCTGCACAGACCCGTTCTACGCTCCTTTCGAGAGCTATGACGCAGACGGCAACGTAGTTGGATTCGACGCAGACATCGCACACGCGATTGTCGACGAGGTCGCAGCCCACTACATGGGCACTGCGAACCCGTCCTTCGACGGCGAACCACTGCCAGAACCAGCCCAGCTCATCAGGATCGGATTCCTGAACGACGCTACCGGGCCAATAGCCCAGTTCGCCGCACCGTTCTCATATGTGTGGGCACAGGCTCAGGATGACCTGAACGCAGTCGACTCCGCCAACTACGTCTTCGAGGTAGTTGAGGCAGACTCCGGCTGTGACGGTACTATGGCTCAAGCGGCTGCTCAGTCCCTGATTGACGCAGGCGTAGTGGCAGTAGCCGGTGCAGCTTGCTCCGGGGCATCGATGGGCGCTAACGCGGTGCTCTCCGCAGCTGGGATCCCAATGATCTCCTACGCGAGCACCTCACCCGCTCTTGAAAGCGACACAGACTACCCGCACTTCTACAGGATCGTTCCAAGCGATGCTCTGCAAGGACAGGCAGCTGCTGACATGATCGCAGCTTCGGGAGTCAGCAACACCGCCATCATCCACATGACGAACAGCTATGGTGCCGGACTAGCCGACGCAGTTGTTGCCAACTTGGGCGCAGCGAACGTATGCTTGCAGGCAGGTTACGAGGAGACCGCGACCGACTTCTCAGCAGCAGTTCAGTCTGTGATCGATGCAGGATGCGACTCCGCGTTCTTGGCCTCTTACTCCGCAGACGGCGCTATGATCGTCGAGACAATGGTAGGGCTAGGCGCTACGATTCCGACCTTCAGCGCTGATGGAATGGCCGGCGAGGCAGCCCTCAACGACTACTCGTCACCTGCAGCAGCCAACCTGCTACAGGTCACCAAGCCTTCGGCAGCATCTGGTGCAGGCGTCTTCGCGGCTGAATGTGCCGAAGATGCGGTCTGCTCTACAGGAATCTACCAGAACGAGGCGTACGACGCGGTCATGATGATCGGACACGCTGCTATGCACGAAGATGGAGCAAACATGGCTTCGCACATCGAGATGGTTGGGAACGGCTATGCTGGCGAGAGCGGCACTCACACATTCCTGGCCAACGGCGATGTCGGTGGCTCGGGATACGATGTCTGCACCTTCCACCACGTTCCAACCTATGGCGAGTACTTCAACTGCGACAGGATGTGGAGCATTGCTGACGGACTTGGGGACGTACCATGGGCAGGAGCCACAGTGAAGATCGGCTTCCTGAACGACGCTACTGGACCTATCGCAGTCTACGCAGGTGGGTTCGTGGCATCCTCCCAGATCGCACTGGGATTAGCTAACACCATCGGATACAGCAGTGGTGTGCAGTTCGAGATCGTATATGCCGACTCGGGTTGCGACGGTACAGCAGGCGCAACTGCTGCTCAAGCACTAGTGGATGCTGGCGTTTGGGGAGTAGTCGGGGCAGCTTGCTCCGGAGCCTCGATGGGCGCCAACGCGGTTCTTGCAGCAGCAGGAATCCCACAGGTCTCCTACGCGAGCACCAGCCCAGCACTAACCGACGCAACGGCCTACCCCGGATTCTTCAGGGTGGTCCCAAGCGACGCCTTCCAGGGATCAGTGGTAGCAGACGTCATGATGGCCGACTCACAGGACAACGTCGCTGTGATCCACATGACAAACGCATACGGAGCGGGTCTGGCTGACGCGTTCGTAGCCAACATGGACGCGGCTCACATCTGCACCCAGGTCGGTTACGAGGACACTTCGACCGACTACGCCACCCTGGCCCAAGCTGTGGTGGATGCAGGATGCACATCCGCGCTACTGGTCTCCTACGCCACCGATGGCGCTGGAATCATCGAGGAACTAGCAGGTCTTGGATACACAGGCGCCATATACGGCGCTGATGGTATCGCAGAAGAGGGACTGGCTGCAGGCATGTCCGACACCACTCTGGTGGACGGCATAATCGCAACCAAGCCCGCTGCAGCCGGTACTCCTGGAATGGTAGCCATGGTCTTCGGAGCGCTATGCGCCCAGTCGACAGATTGCGCAGGCGGCATCTACACCGCCGAGGCGTTCGACGCAGTGACCATCGTTGCGTTCGCAGCCTTCACCGCACTGGCGACACCCGGACTAGACGCCGGCTCGGCAGTCATGGGAACAGGCCAGGGGTGGAATGGTGCCAGTGGCACCATCAGCTTCCTGACAAATGGTGACGTACCCGCAGCAGGATTCTGCATCGGCGAGTTCAGCACAGCAACTGACGGCACGGTCTCATACGACTGCGCCAGAAGCTGGGACCCAGTCAACGGCATTACGACCGCGTGATTGGTACTACGAAAAGCAGTGCGGCGGGATACCCCCGCCGCACTGCCCCAACAATTATCTCGCCTGATCGACGGGTTCGCTAAAGAGCATGCTTCACGAGGCGCGAGAGAGATTTTCAGATCTGCCTAGAGGAACCCGTAGGCTGATCATCGCCACAGTAATGTTCCTCGATGCAAACTTCCTTGGCACTCTCAATGGATACGGTTCCCTCAATATCCTAGACACGCTTCTGGGCGGCGGCCTTCCAAAAGACATGGTCTGGATCCTTCAAGTCATAGAGTCCATTTCGGCAGGATTCGTAGTGGTGAAGGTCCTCTTCGATGACGCTCCCAAGGGGCTTCCTCGGTCGATTGGGTTGCTCCTATCGCCACTTCTGATGGTAATACTGACATTCTTCACACTCGACATACTAATGCAGGGCCTAGATGTCAGCGGCTCATTCACCCTTGATTCCGTCTCAATCGCTACCGGAACACTCACGTGGTCTTCCACGTACCTGGCTATTGCGATTGGACTGACCCTGACATACAAGGTGCAGAGATACGGAAACTTCGCCCAATCCGAGCTCTTCATGATCGGGATGTACCTCTCTCTGGTCATGGTTTGGACCGACCTACTTTTCCCGATGACCAACCTACCGACTTCCAAGGACGGGGTACTGACTTGGTCCGTCCTCATATTCATCCTCATCGCAGCCTTCGTGCTGACCGGGTTTGCTGGCATCATCATCGACAGGCTCGTTTATCGCGGCTTCCGAAAGAAAGAGGCAAGCCCACAGGTGATGATGATAGCATCCCTTGGGGTGGCCCTGATCCTCAGAGCCCTCACCTACCTCCGATTCGGAGCCGGGAGACAGCTCTTCGAGCCCGAGGGGGATTGGAGGCTCCCGAGCCTATCGTGGGAGATTCCGACAACAAAGATGCGATTCAATCTGGGCGATAGGTCCCTAGTTGAGGGCAGGTCCTACACGTACTACCAATGCGAGCAGACAGGATTAGATGAAGCCACTGGAGAGCCTATCCTCTCCAGAATTGTAAGCGACTCATCAAAGCCCGCACTGGAGATCTATGACACCACCGCTGATTGTGTCACTCAGGCCACTACCAACTACGTATACTACAAAGGAGCCGTACCATTCGTCGTTTTCACATCTGTTCTTCTGTTGATAATGCTCCTGAACAAGACCAGGTTGGGCAGGAGGATGAGGGCAGTGGCCGACAACCCGGAGTTGGCGGCAAGCAGTGGCATCAACGTCGAGAGAGTCCACATGACCAGCGCCTTCCTTTCAGCCGGGCTATCGGGGATCGGAGGGGCGGTATTCGCCATGACTCTGAGGTTCAGTGCGGAAACTGCCTTCACCCTGCTCCTACCCTCATTCGCAATCATTGTCCTTGGAACGATAGGATCCATCCCCGGGGCATTGGTGGGTTCGGTGATAGTCGGATTCATCAGGTCACTCTCTGGGCCGGTTACGATCGGCATAGGATACCCCCTCGGGAGACCCGCACTAACCACTCTCGACACCATGATGCCGTACATTTTCCTAATCGCAATCCTCATGATAATGCCCCAGGGCATCGGGGATGCTTATGAGAAGTGGAAGATAGAGAGGCTGAGGAAGAAGGAGGCAGTCGACTCCGATCGCAATATCAAGACAGCTGCTGTACTGGCCATCCTCCCGACTGGAATCCTTGGGATCCACCATTGGTGGAGGGGTCGAGGAAACAAGGCGCAGAACTTCTCGATCGCTGCCTTCGCGGCTTATGCCTTCCACAGATTCAGCGGATTCGTGGGGAAGAACTCGTTCGCAGAAGGCTCATGCTCCGAAGCTTGTGAGGCCAGCGGCTCAGCAGATTCGAACCTGGCAGTCCTGACAGGAAGGAACGACGGCACGCTACTTGTTGAGGACTCTCCCCATTTCGACATAGAAGTATCGGATACAGACACCTCGTGGTTCGAACTGATGAGTTTCGAGATAGACTTCGTCAACCTAATCGTCGACCTGGGAGAGGTAATCTGGCCCGCAGCGGTAGTCTTACTCTGGCTCTACGCAGCATATGAGGGGTTCAGGATGCTATCAGGCTCGGATGACACCATC
>PYIK01248592.1_pt1 | contig 11918 bp, 11 predicted proteins | sample 3578011 | NCBI WGS metagenome assembly PYIK01 (sample SAMN08408022, study PRJNA431606) | Marine metagenome isolate SA_KN192-05_S13_70m, whole genome shotgun... | biome: marine; feature: oceanic pelagic zone; material: water; isolation source: 70 m water sample, 0.2-0.8 um fraction ... | reverse complement strand
GGAAATTATTCAAAGGCGTATTCTAATCACAAGTGCTTTTGTGATACTTGGGCTCTCGTAGTGTGTGTGAAAGATTAAATTATTGTTTACAATATTTTTAAATAGCACATATCTCGATCTTGGAGCATTTTCATATACAGTAGCTAGAACCATTGCATTAGGTTCGTAAATTTGAGTTTTAATGGCTTCATCGAGCCATTTTGTAAATTGGGTTATGGGGTCTTGATTTAAATCTTCTGATGTGAGGTCTAGATCGCTGTATTCGTTCCGCAGAGATTGAATCTTTTCTGAAAAGTTTTCCATTAATTTGATTTAATATAATTTAAAGCTGATCCACTTTCAAACCAACTTATTTGCTCTTCAGATAAAGAATGGTTCGTATCTATATCTACTGTTGAACCATCTTCTTTCTGTATAGAGACTATAACTTTACTTCCTGAACTTAAATTTTCGAGATTTTTAATGGTTAATTTATCATTCTGCTCTATTTTTTCATAATCAGCTTTATCTTCAAAAGTCAGCGGTAATATTCCTTGCTTTTTCAAATTAGCTTCATGAATTCTTGCAAAGCTTTTGACTAAGACTACCCTACAACCTCTAAACCTTGGCTCCATAGCAGCGTGTTCCCTTGATGATCCCTCTCCGTAGTTTTCATCACCAATTGCAATCCAATTTATACTATTTTCATGATAAGCTTTAGCTAAATCAGGTAATTTCATAACTTCATTGCTAAGGATGTTGATACCAGTTCCCGATTCTTCAGAAAAAGCATTATTTACGCCGATAAATAAGTTCTGAGAAATATTTTCTAAATGGCCTCTAAATCTTAACCATTTTCCAGCAGGTGAAATATGGTCTGTTGTACATTTACCAACTGCTTTCATGATGACCGTCATCTCTAAATAATTTTTTGCATTAAATTCATCAAAAGGCGTTAACACCTGCAACCTTTCAGAATCTGGACTAATTACTACTTCAACCTCACTATCATCTTTTGGTTGAACAAATCCTTCTAAAGTGCTTGCAAATCCCTCTGGAGGTAACTCTTCTGCAGTTGGAGGTGACAGCTTTACCTCTTCCCCCTCTTCATTTACTAAAGTATCGTTTAAGAAATCAAACTCTAAAGTTCCACCCAGAGCTAATCCAATTACAGTCTCAGGAGATCCAATAAAAGATAACGTTTCTTTATTTCCATCATTCCTTGCTGGAAAATTACGATTATATGATGAAACAATTGTGTTGCTTTCACCATCTTCAATATCATCTCGCTTCCATTGCCCAATACAGGGTCCACAAGCATTAGCAAGAACAGTAGCGCCTATTGCTTCAAGATCTTTTAAATATCCATCTCTTTCGATAGTTGCTCTTGTAATTTCTGACCCAGGTGTAACCATCAATGGCACTTTTGACTTAAGTCCTTTTTTGGCTGCCTCTCTAGCTATGAAAGCTGCTCTACCAATATCTTCATATGATGAATTTGTGCAAGATCCAATAAGGGCGTTTGAGATTTTAAGAGGATAACTATTATCTAGTGCATCGTTCTTTAATTTTGATACCGGACGAGCTAGATCTGGTGTATGAGGTCCTACAATGTGAGGTTCGAGATTGTCTAAATTAATTTCTATTACTTGATCAAAGTAGTCATTTGGATTGTTTACTACATCATCATCAGCAGTCAATAAATGCATGTTTTCTTTTGCAAGAGAAGCTATATCTCGCCTACCAGTAGATTCCAAATACTCTTCACCCTTTTTGTCAAAAGGAAATATAGAACATGTAGCCCCTATCTCAGCACCCATATTTGTAATTGTTGCTTTACCTGTAGTTGAAATAGATTCTGTTCCTTCACCAAAATATTCTACAATTGCATTTGTGCCACCTTTAACAGTTAAAATTTCTGCAACTTTCAAGATTATGTCTTTAGGAGCTGTCCACCCACTTAATGTTCCTGTTAGTTTTACACCAATAAGTTTTGGTATTTTTGTATTAAAAGGCATGCCAGCCATTACATCTACAGCATCTGCTCCGCCTACACCAATTGCAATCATGCCTAACCCACCTGCATTCGGTGTGTGGCTATCAGTGCCTATCATCATTCCGCCTGGAAATGCATACTGCTCTAAAACAACTTGATGAATAATTCCAGCACCAGGGCCCCAAAAACCAATATTATATTTTTCAGAAGCGGTTCTTAAAAAATCAAACACCTCTTTATGAGTTTTATTAGCAACTTGTAAATCACTGTTTGCACCTTCATACGCCTGAATTAAATGATCGCAATGAACAGTTGTAGGTACGGCTGTTTCAGGAAGTTGAGCTTGCATAAATTGTAATAGTGCCATTTGAGCTGTTGCATCTTGCATTGCTACCCTGTCAGGCAAAAAGTCACCAAAGTCTTCTCCTCTATTTAGTGAGATATCAGATACATCTTTAGCATGGCCATATAAAACTTTCTCAGCTAAAGTCAGTGAATTACCTTTTCTGGCTTTGAATTCAGCAATATTTGATTCAAGAGTTTTATAAACTCTTTCTACTAATTGAATATGTGTTTTTGAAAGATCCATCAAAATAATTATATATTTACTTGAGTCTAAAGATGAACTTATCTAAATTCTGTACAGGTATTCTTAAATTCACAATATTCACACCATTCACCAACTTTGTAACTTGGGCTTAGTGCATCAAAAGGTATCCAAGATGCTGGCTTTTTTGCAATATCTTCAAATTTTGCTTTTGCGGACTGGAGTTCACTAATACCAAACTTTCTTTCTTTTACAGATGCATTGTTGTCAGATACGTAAATATGCAATACTATTATTTCTTTTTCAGATTTCATTAGCTGGGAAGCTCCTAAAGCGTAAAGCTGTGCTTCTAAAGAATCTTCAGGTATTTCTGGGCGTGTTTTTAACTCTATTATTATTGGTATATCACCAAGTCTTCCAGCTAAGTCAGACTTTCCAGTAAAAATTGTAGCTACTTTCTGGTCAACAACTTTTCCATCTCTCAAACCTTTTCCTTCGGTTATGCAGGTAAAACCTAAAATATATTCTGATTCTTTTATTTTTAAGTCATCATAATTATTTAATTGTGAAACTAGCTGTTGGTATTTTAAATAAAGCTGTTCTCGAGTAACTTCGTCCTCTTCATTTGTTAATTGGTTGAAACTCTCAATATTTTGCTTTTCAGAAAATTTTTCATTATTTACTAAAATTTCCTGTGAAAATTGATGAAACTTAGTAGCCACTGATTCTGATTCATACTCAATGTAGTCCTCTCTTGGTAAACCATACTGAACATTCCATGCAGTTCTTCTTTCGCAATTAGAAAGTTTTACTAAATTTGTTTTTGATATTTTTACTTCCCTAATACGGTTAGTAATTTTTTCAGCATTCATAAGTGGAAATTGCCCACATCTAGATGCTTGATCACAGTAATCGCATTGTTTACCAGGAGTACGCTTTTTCCTACCTTCTAAATATTCTTCTAAGATATCGAAATAATCATCAATTATTTCATCAGGATTTTCTACCAACTCAATTTCTACTAGGTCATCTAATTCAATAGCAGCCGTATAGAATTCTTCATTTTCAGATTTCAATTTTGTAATAATTGCTCTATCAATTAACTCTGGTTCTGGATCATGAGCAGTTTTTAATCTTATATATTCATATTGATTATCGTCTTCGAACTCATAGGCAAAGTGAGTAGTTATTCCATACTCTTCTCCATCTATTTCTTTTATGGCTTCTTTAATTAAATACTCGTGGTTAAAATTAGAATTTCTTTTAGGATAAATTGTTCTAAATCTTGTGAATAAATCAGAAAGTATCCTTTTTTGAATAGTGTCGTAAAATTGAAAGTTGTTTTCTTCGGCAACTTTTACAGATGTTTCTTCAAGTGCATCATTGTTAAGCCAATCTACAATTGCTTTATTCAAATCTTTCCACCTATCTAGTTTTGGGCTTGCAAGTCTGGTTTTTTTGCCATAAGAACTATGACATTGTGATATCTTCCTTATTTGATTAGTTGAATAAGTATTATCTCTATCAGGCATAATAAAATTATAATTCACAAATTATTGCAAATCTGCGGTTTCAAAAGGCCTTAATGACTGCCAAAACTGCCAAAATTCAACCTGACCTTTGTAACAAACTGTAGAATGTAAACATGGATAAGAGAATTTCTAAATCATTTAAAGCGGTATTTACTAGTTTGTATCCAAATTTTAATGAAGATGAGGTAAAAAACTCTGAAAAATACTTTGGTTTTATTATTGAAAATTTTCCTGATAGATCTGAAATTATTCAATTAAAAGTTTTCTTTTATTTATTTTCTTTTGGAATAAGAAAGTTATTCATAAAAGACTCAAAAATTCCTGAGTTTATTAAAAATTTACAAAGCTCTAATTTATCTTTATTGAGAAAGCTAGGATCTGGAATTACTGCATTGTTTGGTTTAAGTACTGCAAGATCACTTGATGGTGAAGGTTCAGTATACAAATACCTTGACTACCCCGTTTATAAAAATACGAAAATTATAAAGAAAGATGTCTCAATTCCAAAAAGTATTGAAGTTGCGGTCATTGGTAGTGGGTCTGGTGGAGGTGTTGCTGCAAATATACTTAATGAAAAATATGAAGTAGGAATATTTGAAAAAGGTAGTTATGGAAATGGAGAAATTAATAATGAAACATTTGGATACCACAACTTTTATGACACTAATGGAATACAGCAAACCAGAGGATATAAAGTTCTACTTTTAGCTGGTAAAGGAATTGGCGGGGGTACAAGTATAAACTGGACAACTTCTTTAAGAACCCCAGATAAGATATTGAGTGAATGGGATACGCTTACTGGTCAAGGCAACTATTTCAATTCAAATGAATTTAAGAACAGTATGGATTATGTTTGTAGTGAATTAAATGTAGATGAAACAAATAATAAAATACCCCAAAAAGAAGTTAAATTGGCTGAAGGACTTAAACTCAATAATTTAAATTATAAAATTATTCCTAGAAATACGATTAATGATGACTGTACTGAATCTGGTTTTAGTACTTTTGGACGATATGATGAAAGTATTAATTCATCAAACAAAGTCTGGTTTTCAGAGGATAAATTTAACCCAGAAAATATATTTAATGATACAAATATTCAAAGTTTGGTTATTTCAAACGGAAGAGCGACTCATATAAAAGTAGAAAATAATGGCACATTATATAAAGTCAAAGTAGATAAGGTAGTACTTGCTGCTGGTTCTCTAAATACACCAAAAATATTGTTAGATAGCGGGTATAAAAATAAACACCTCGGTCAAAATTTAAAACTTCATCCTGTGTCAGGTGTTGCTGGAAAATTCTCTGAAGAGCAAAAACCATGGGCAGGGTCTATGCAAGGAATTTATTCAGATGATAATTTGTTTTTGAAAGATAACTATGGATACCTTTTAGAAGGGTTGCCAATGCATCCGAGTCTTTTCTTTCCATTTTTTCCAAATAATCAAGATAAGTTTGATGATTTTGTTGAAAGTTATAATTTTTGGTCAGGAGGAATTGTTTTAACATCAGACACCAGCTCTGGTTCTATTATCAATAAAAATCCTCAACATTTATGGGACTACAATCTAAATGACTCTGACCATAGCAATCTACTTCACGGAATAGAGAATCTTGTAAGAGCAAACTATTTAGCTGGAGCAGAAGAAATTATGGTCGCAGCTTCACCAACAATGCACTGGAAAAAATCATCGAATGAAAATATTGAAGACTTCATAAATATAATTAGAGCAATAAAAAATGAGCCATTTAGAATTCTTCTCGGCTCCGCACACCAGATGGGTACAGCGAGAATCAACCCAAACCCAGAACACGGAGTTGTAGATTTAGATGGAAAAGTTCATGGCTTAGAAAATGTTTATATTGTTGATGCTTCAACTTTTCCAAGATGCTCAGGGGTGAATCCTATGATTAGTATTCAATCTATGAGCCACTTTTTGATGTCAAAAATTTAGTTTAAGGATAATTTTTATCTGGGGCAAAGAACTCTGCCGCATCTAATCCTAAATCTATAAACATACCATCAGCCTCAACATGAATTTCTTCACCCAATTGAATAACAGCCTCTGTATAAACTTTTTTATTATCAACTTCTTTAACCCATGCATATAATTCAAAGTCTTTTTCAACTGGTGTCGGTTTAAGAAAGTTGACTGATAAATTTGCAGTTACAGAAAAAATGTTGTGAATGACTGTTGAATAACCCATCATGTCATCCAAAGCTGCTGATAATATACCCCCATGAACAAGGCCAGGCCCGCCTTCAAATCTTTTAGCAAATGAATACTTCGCATAAACTTTACGATTTTTAATTTCTGGTTTCATTTGCATGCTGTCGGTATTGTTACCGCTTACAAAAGAAGAATCTGGATATATATCCTGAAGCATTGTTCCATCAGTCCATCCTGAGGATGGATCAATTTCTAGAACTTGACCAGTTATATATTTATAATTCATTTTTATTTATATTAGATATGTCTTTTCTTAATGCCTCATTAATAAAAGCATTTGTTATATCAGATCTAGTTCTTTCAATGATCGATCTTGCGTTATCTGCATACCTTCTTAATCCTCCTGTAAGTGCATCTGGATAATCTAGCTCATTTAATATTCCCATACCCTCTTCCATAATTTCTAAGTATGTTTCAGCTTTTTTAATATCAAGATTTCTTAAATGATCAAGTGCCTTTCTTCTCCACTCACCAATCGTATCTCCTATCCCCTGAATATAACTTGATGGGTGAACGTTAAATTTCTTATATGGTTCAATGTATCCATTTACATCAAAATTATAAAACAAAACAGCTTCAACAAATTCTCTCTCAGCATCAAGTACATAGCCTGCATAACTTATTTCTGAAATATCACTACATATATTTTTTAACTTTTCTATTTTATTTTGTGCGCTTTCCATATGCTCTTTAGCACTTGAAACATCATTCCTATGAATATTTCTAATACTTTTGGAACACTCCCTTACAATCTCTCTTGAAATTGCTAATGACTGTTCTCGAATATCATTTAATTTATCAAATGTAATGGATAAGTTGTTTAAATTAGATTCTAATTCGGACAATTACACTGCTTGCTTTAAGTATTCAACATTTTGATCTTCATCAGATAATTCATCTAGGTAAGTGAATTTAGTTCTTTGAATAGTAGATGATCTTACTTGAAAAGCTGTGTATGCATATATACCAAATATAACATCGACAACTAAGTGAAAAGAAAATATTGTAACTGATAAAGTTTGTAGTGCTGTAAAGAAGCTAGAAATTGCTATTAATCCCAAAATTACAAATCCTTTTCTTTGCTTATCAACCATAAGTTGATATTCATTAGAAACTTTATTATTAGTTTTTGAATATTGAATTTCAGGAAAAACTACCGCTATAGAAAGCGATAACATTAACGCTATTAAAACTAGTGTAGAACTCATTGCCCTGCCCCGTAACTGTTGTAATAATAATAACTAAGTTTAAAAAATTTTTCAGTTTTTAAAATTTATTTTCTTTGCCTTCAATTAATCTTTTAATATTTTCAGAGTGTTTTACCAAAATTAAAATAAATACAAATGTAAGAACTAGGATATTTAAAAATCCATTGTTTGCAAACATAAGCAATCCTGCTGTCAAAGCGACTGTTAATAAGCTTGCTATTGCTGAAATACGAGTGGTTTTAAATAATACAAAATAAAATAGTGCAATTGCAGGAATGTTAAATAATTGAAATAAATCTAAATTCAAAAATTCTGAATTATATGGATTTTGTAATACCGTAGCTATATAGACTCCCAAATAAGTTGCTACACCTTTTCCCCCTTTAAATTTATAGAATACTGGATAAATATGGCCTAAAACTGCAGCAACACCATAAATCAGAAAGTATTGATCTTCATAGAAAAATATAATTGGTAAAGCACCTTTTAATAAATCTCCTAATAATACAATAACGGCGGAACCCTTTCCTAGTGTTCTTAAAGCATTTGAAGTTCCAGGATTTCCACTACCTGATGAAGAGATATCAATACCTTTTACTTTTGCCATAATGTAAGCAAAATTTATAGAACCTAAAATATAACTTAAAATTATTACTAAAAAATTCATTTATTTGAGTTTAATTGATAAAAAATAAATAAGATATACCTCGTTTATACAATTTACAAATTTATTGTTATAAGTGTATGAACAACAAGCTTAAATGCTCCAACAAGAGAAGGTTTTCATCTGAAAATGAAGCAAGAAAAGAAAGATTGTTTGTTGAGAAAGAATACAATAAAAAATTTAGAATATACTTATGTACAGCGTGTCAAGGATGGCATTTTTCAACAATTAGTTAACTATGATTGATATTTTTTTTGGAATCATACAGGGAATAACGGAATTTCTTCCAATTTCTTCAAGCGGCCATTTAGTTGTTCTATCTGAATTATTCAAAGACAATAATTTCAATACATACGAAATTGCATTTCTTCACTTGGGAACTTTTTTTTCAATCTTAATTTTTTATATTAAAGATATAACCTCAATATTTAAAAATCGTAATACCTTCATTAAGGTTTCAAAACTTCTATTTGTTGGTGTGCTCCCAGCAGCTGCTTTCGGATTGTTTTTGCCAATTAGCGACATAATTGATGAAAGTAGCTCTATTTTAGTAATAACTTCATTTGCTTATATTTTTATCGCTCTAGTTTTATATTTTGCTGATAAATTAGAAGATGGTAATAAAAGCATTTTAGATTTGTCTTTAAAAGAATCATTAATTATAGGATTTGCTCAAGCAGTAGCTTTACTCCCGGGAGTTTCTAGATCTGGGATTACATTAAGTACAGCTTTATACCTGAAATTGAAAAAAACTGAAGCTATATTCTTTTCACTACTTCTTGGTTTGCCAACTATTTTTGGAGCGTGGTTGCTTACTTTTATTCAAAGCTCAGAACCAATTAATAATTCACTATTGCTCCCTAGTGTTGCAGCATTTCTATCTGGTTTATTAGCTATTAGAGTTCTTATCAATTTTACAGTAAGTTCCAAACTGAATATTTTTTCAGTTTATTGTTTTGTGATGGGAATTATCTCAATTGGAACTTATTTAGTTAATCTTTAAATCAATTGGTTTTTTCTTCGGTTGAAATTTTAAAATCTCTTTTGCAATTTCAACAATATTATTGAATTGTGAATTGTTTCTAAAAGCAAACAAATCACTACCCTCAGAAGCTACAGTTATGTCTTCCAGTAAAGGTAACTCTCCTAGAATTGGTACATCTAATTTATTTGATAAATCTTTTCCTCCATCTTTACCGAAGGGGTAAAGTTTACTCCCCTCAACTTCCATATAGGACATGTTTTCAATAACTCCAATAATGCTTGCATTTACTTTTTTAGACATAATCCCAGATCGCTCAGCAACAATTGTCGCGTTTGTTTGAGGTGTTGTGACTACGATATTTTCAAAATATTTTAGAAATTGAGATAAAGAAATTGAAACATCTCCTGTGCCAGGAGGCATGTCTATTAATAAAATATCAATATCTTGCCACAAGACTTCAAATAAAAATTGCTCGATAGCCTTATGCAACATTGGGCCTCTCCAAATAACTGCTTCGTCTTGTTTTACAAAATACTCCATGGAAATAACACTTAAGTTATTTATTTTGGAGGGAAAAATTCTTTCATTAAAAGGAATTGGAGGAAATTTAGCTCCTAATATTTTAGGAACAGAATAACCCCAAATATCTGAATCTAAAATACCAACTTTTTTACCTAGTTCATCAAACGCAATTCCCAATAAGGAAGTAACTGTCGACTTACCTACGCCACCCTTGCCAGATGTAATCCCAATAATTCTTTTATTTTTATGAAAGTTATTTTTTAGCTCTTCCATATCAATATTTGCACCAACTAGTGCAGATACTTCTTCTATCTGTTTATCTGTTGGTGTTTTAAATTTTATTTCTAGGTCATTATTTTCATTTATTCTTTGTTTAAGAACATCTCTAACCCACTCAATCTCTGTAAAATCTAATATCTCACATGAGCTTTTCTTGAGTTTTGTGATTGCATTCAGCTCAGAGAGACTTCTATTAAATCCTGGATAAATAATATCTTCAATGTCCATGTTTAGTATTGTATTTATATTAGGTAATAACATTACATTATGATTAAAAGAAATTTTATATTAATTCTTCTGACAGCAACAATTGGAGTTGCTATTTTAAATGCATCAAGTTCAATAGAAAATACAACAATTATTTCTGATGTAAACAATGGGATTAAATTAGGTTCACTTAAAGATCTTGAAAGCTTATCTATTGACAACTTTGAATCGGAATATATTGTGGTTAATCTTTGGGCTAGTTGGTGTATACCATGCCAAAATGAAGTTGAAGAGCTTAAAAAAATAGCCGAAAAAAATGATATTACTGTAATTGGTGTACTCGTTGACGATTCACCCTCGAACGGAAATGAATTTATATCAAAGTATAAGATATCTTATAAAAATATATTAGAAGAGCAAGAATCAGATATAATTTTATCTCAATTCAAATGGTCTGGTATTCCAACAACTTTAGTTTTAGACAAAAACTTAACAATACTTCACACCCTAAATGGTGAAATTACAGCACAAGAAATTTTTGATTTAACTAAATAGTCATTATTGAGGATCTGTATATAATTTAATAGTGGACGCAATACTTTTTTGGAGAATTTTTTTAGTACTAGGAAGCTTGGCTTATCTTGGTGCAGCTGGTTTATTCACATTAAAATTAATTGCCGCCGCTACAGGTAGAAAACGAATCATAGACTTCTTTATAAGATAGATTGGTAGCGGGGGTAGGATTTGAACCTACGACCTCTGGGTTATGAGCCCAGCGAGCTACCAGACTGCTCCACCCCGCGCTGAATAACTAATAATAATAAGAAATGGTTTAAACTCAAGAAATTTAATTGTTATTTAAAATCTCTAAAGCTAGATCTACATACTGTTGTGCTTGTTCTACTAAGTCTTGATACAATCCTAAGTTTCCATTTTGTAATTCTTGCTGAGCTTTTTCAAAAGCTTTTGTTGCTTTTTCTAGAAGGTCAAGCGGACTTTCTCCCTGAGTGTCTTCGATTGTATCGGATGCAAATCCTTCACCAAATATACTCTCTAAAGCTTCTGACAAAGATTCTTCCATGATTATCCTGTCTTGAAAAACAACTACAACAAATTTAAATTCAGGTAAAGGATTTTGCTCACCCTGTAAATAAATTGGTTGGTAATAAAGTATTGACTGATTTATAGGAACAACAAAAAGATTACCTTTTATAACACTGGAGCCTTGTTGATCTAGCAAAGTAAATATTTGAGAAATATCTGGGTCTTGATTAATTCTAGTTGCAACTTGACTAGGACCATCTACAAACTCTCCTTTTGGAAGCCTGAAGTCAATTAGTTGTCCGTAATTTTCCGGATCAGCATCAGCAACTAAAAAAGACTGCATGTTAGGTCTATTTTCTGGATTAAAAGGTTGGAATATTAAATAACTTAAGTCACTTTCACCAGGTAAGCTCATTAGCAAGTAGTAAGGAAGCATAGGCTTGAAACCAATTTCTGTGAACTCTCCTCTTAATGTAGCTACTCTTGGAGTAGTTGAAGAATCTGAAGGGATTACCCAAGGGTCCTCATCGGCATAAAATACTCTAGGATCTGTCATGTGATAATCTCTGTACATATCCGACTGAATGGTAAATAAATCTTCTGGGTATCGTATATGATCAAGTAATTCACTACTCATTGAACTTTCTGGAGTAAATAGGTTTGGGAAAATATCCTCGTAAGAGGAAATTAAAGGATCATTGTCGTCAACAACATAAAAATTCAT
>PYIK01184609.1_pt1 | contig 11929 bp, 16 predicted proteins | sample 3578011 | NCBI WGS metagenome assembly PYIK01 (sample SAMN08408022, study PRJNA431606) | Marine metagenome isolate SA_KN192-05_S13_70m, whole genome shotgun... | biome: marine; feature: oceanic pelagic zone; material: water; isolation source: 70 m water sample, 0.2-0.8 um fraction ... | reverse complement strand
TTTCTAAATCGTGATGTTCAATCGGAAAATCAATACTCATACCTTCCATGAAACCTACCGCAGAAATAAGCGCACCAGACAGCTAATTCAGCAAAGGGATCTCGCAGGGCACATTAGCTCAGTAAACCATTCTCCCCGAGCACCCTTTAGGTACTCGGGGAGAATGTGTTCAGCTGGAGCTCGCTTTGCCCGTTGCTCCATCAATTTATAACCATGTTCACTCAGGATCTCTACGCAATCTTCAGAAGATCTTGTAGGTCTTCAGGGATAGGTACTTGTGGCATTTGTTCTTCCGGGCGGGGGATTCTCGATGGTCTCCCTCGTCTTCGCTTAATCATTAAGACTTTCCCGTTCATGAATAATTGACCTCCCCACACTCCACACGGTTCTTCTCTTTCAATAGCGCCCTTCAGACATGGGGATATCACAGGACATGTTGCGCAGAGTGATTTCGCTTGGCTGATCTCATGGATTTCCTCAGAGAAGAACATATTCCTTACATTCCTAGGAATCCCTGCACAGCTAGCTAATGCCTGCCATTCTTCGAGAGGGTTTTCAAAATTTATCAATGTCATTACTATTTCCTTTCATTGGTTTGTTAAGTAAAAAGAAGAAAGCCGCCGGATTTATCCGACGGCCTTGCGAGTCTTTAATCTAAATATTTCAACTTATTTAGAAGACGTACTCCTTCGGCCGACCGGTATAAGGCTTATAGGTCGTAGACCAAAAATGACTTGTATGACCAAAGCCATTAGCGGTACTGGGAAAGTATCGAGATGGGAAATGCCTAAATTTGCTCAGTGCTTCCAGAGATGGAACAAGGCGCGCATAGGTAGCATCAGCCGTACTTCTGGAAGTGCGTTTAATCAACACCATGCTGTCTCTTTCCTTATCTCTCGGACTACCAATCATATTGAAAGGCTTTCACTCCTCCACCCCAGATCAAGTGAAACAGGGCTTAAAAGCAAAAAATCCTTCCTTTAAGAGGAGCAGTCCATTATCTCTTTGTCAAATGAATTAAATGTAGTAGCGCTCTTTTTAGCGAGATTTCTATATTGAATATCTAGAAATGCCCTCAATTTCAGTTTTGTGTAATTCTCCTAACTCGCGTAAATGTTCGAGGTGGGCGTATGTCTCGCTTTCAGCCATATCTCCCCATGCCCTTTCGCTGAATAGTACCTTCATGAATTCGTTCACAGACCCATCAGGAAGATTTACAGCTGTTGTTCGAATAGTTTCAAGACGCTCTTCATGATGTTCAATAATCTCCGTTGCCCGACCTCCAAGATCAATAAATGGGTTCCCATGGGCCGGAAGGGCAATAGATACGCCTTCATAAGTCGTCATTTTTTTCAACGACTCAAAAAACTTCGCTAGAGGATCCTTTTCTGGAGAGATACCTCCTATATGTGGGGTGATAGTTGGGAGGACATGATCACCAGAAAACATTATGCCATTGTGAGGGTCCCATAGACACAAATGATCATTTGTATGACCGGGTGTATGTACGGCAATCCACTCACGCCGCGCAAGAGATACTGTGTCGAGATCACTAACTTCAATTGTAGGAGTAGGAGTTTTAAACCATGAAGAATTGAATCTGCCCATCTTTTTAAAGCGTTCTACTTCCTCTCGAGAGGGCATTGTCCTTTTTGACCCCCATGGAAGCCTTTCTGAGAAAATTCGTTCGATTACTTTTTCCTGAGCTTCTTCAGAGTTCGGATCTAAGTCATTTGAGTCCTCACTTTCTAAAAGCTCTCTACTATTAAATGCATTTCTAAAATGCTCGTGAGTAAGAATATCTGCGTGAGAGACCTCTCTAATTCTTTCTGCGCCACCAAAGTGGTCAAAATGAGAATGAGTCACAATTGCAGTATGAATATTCTCAGGCTTGTAACCGGCTTTTTTAAGTCTTGCAGTGAGGGCCTCCCAAGAATCGTTACCTGGAAGACCGGGATCGATGACTGCGATTCCATGCTCATCCTCTAAGATATAGCAATTGACATGCCCTAGTCCCGGCAAGTTGACAGGAAGCTGTGCTCTCAAAACACCCGCCGCAACTTCAGATATATCCTCCGAGGCAGTTTCCTGTTCTTGCTTTATTGGGCGGGTCAAAACTTCAGACCTTTCTCAAGTATTTTCAGGGGCTGAATCGTCCTCATTTGGATCGATGAAAAGATTATCCCTGTAATACTGAAGTTCGAATAAGCTAGCTTTAATATCATCCATTGCTCGATGGCCGCCATTTTTTTCCGGAGCTGCTCCAGTCACTTTAGGAAACCATCGCTTGCCTAATTCTTTTATACTTGTTACATCTACTGATCGATAATGCAGGAAATTCTCAATCTCAGGTAAACACTTAGCTAGGAATCTTCTGTCAGTCCCAATTGAGTTTCCACATAACGGAACAGTGCCCTTCTTAGTAATATGCTCCATTAGAAAGGAAAGAGTCTGGCTTCCAGCTTCTTCAAGAGTAACTTTGGATGCCTTAATTTCATCAAGCAGGCCGCTTTTTGTATGCATTTCAACAACTACGGGATCCATTTTTTCTAGCTGCTCTTCAGTTGCAGATATGACGAGATTAGGACCTTCAGCTACGAGATTTAGTTGATCATCTGTAATTAGTGTCGCAATTTCCACAATGACATGTAAATCGGGGTCTAGTCCGGTCATCTCAAGATCAATCCAAGCAAGCATGTTCGCTGATTCTAAAGCATTCTTAGCCATTTCATGCGCATAGAAGAATCTTGTTCTATTAAGCACAAACTTCTTGAGGGGTGTATCCTTCGCCAGTAATGAAGCTTCCTATAAAACGTTTAGATCCCGACTTACCTTTACCGAAATATGCGAAAGCGGGAGATGCCGGTTGTGACTTGCTCTCAGCCGAAGATATAACCATTAACCCTGGTGGGGGAAGGGCCTTAGTGCCCACAGGTCTTTCGTTGGCTATACCGGAGGGATATGCAGGCTTTGTTCAACCCAGAAGTGGGTTAGCTGTAAAAAATGGAGTTACGGTTCTCAATACCCCTGGGCTCATAGATAGCGGCTACAGAGGCGAGCTGAAGATTTTACTTATAAACACTGACCCAAGTGAACCCTTTGACATTGTCCGAGGTGAACGTATAGCCCAGCTAGTTATCCAAAAGGTAGAGCAAGTCGAATTTGACGAGGTCGATTCTTTGCCTTCAAGTGAACGGGGAGAAGGGGGCTTCGGCTCTACGGGCTTGAATTAGTTTCCATCGCCCAACCGGTACTTTTTCAAGTAGATATAGTTTTTTTCGTTATCAATTCGAAAGTTGTCAAGGAGTTCACCTACCACTTTCGTAAATCGTTCAATACCTTCTTGAGGCAAAGGGCTAACAGCAGACTCGTCGAGATGAGCTTCTAGCGTCAAATACTCCTTAGTTACCTCATAACTTAAATAGATGTTCTCACTTTTCTCGGATTTCAATAGAAGCCTTGTTGTTTCTGCCATTATCAGTCGTAAATCTTCGACTTCATTAAGAGTAAATCCCCTGCGGATTGCTAAGTGAGCGATTGTGGTCTCTGCTACTGCTTCGAAGTCTTCAGAAGGTGGAAGGATGAGTTGAATATTTTCGTTTTGCATCAAAAAGTTTTTCTTGTCTCTTCTGAGATTGAGCCCAGCTGGCTATTGTCTATTCTTCCAGATCTTTACGAGTGAATGTTAATTTGCCCATAACTTGTTTATTGATTAGCTGATTTTCTTTTCCGTAGGCCTGCTTCCCTTAATCTTTTGACCAAAACACGTGGATCAGTAGGCACTGCTCCTTCATCCACCGCAGTTCGCCATAGGCGTTCTGGGATATCATAATGATCTCCTTGAAAGGTGTGTCTAGGAATACCAATGCTTCCAGCAAACTGGTGTAGCTCTTCGTAACTTTGATCACTAACAAGATGAGCCCAATGTTCTCCTCGAAAAGGCCAAATGGGATCATCTATAAGTATTGCCATTGTTTCAATATCTTTCTTTAGTAGTGGAAATCCCTTTATTCTCATAACCTAGCGCTGTGAGGCTTCGTTTCTTTCTATCTCAAGTATTAATACTGATAGCTCTTTCTTGTTCCACGAGCATAAACCAGGAAGTCTCCTCCACCGAAGGTCGAGAACAGGACGAAATACCTGAGGCGACTGCAACTCCTGAGGCGACTGCAACTCCTGAGCCGACTGCAACTCCTGAGCCGACTGCAACTCCTGAGCCGACTGCAACTCCTGAGCCTTCGGAAAGAGAATGTCTTTCTAAAGTCCCAAGGCAGCATTTGTTGGGTCAACTTATTATGACACTTGCGTATCCGAATGACTTCCCACTAGTTCAGCAGTTATCTAAGAATCACGAAATAGGTTTTATGGGGATTTTAGGATCACCGAGTAGACAAGAACTAGGTAACCTCAATGAAAGTTCACATCACGCTCCTATTCCATTAATGATTGCATCTGATGAAGAAGGAGGAAGAGTTCAAAGACTCAGGGCTGAACTTGGGGTTCTTCCTTCAGCTTCTGTACTGTCATCCGTTCCACTAGAGGATATTGAGCAGATGTTTTTAGAATACGGGAAAGACTTATTGGACCTAGGTGTCAGTATCGCATTAGCTCCTGTAGTAGATGTAGGTCAAGGTCCTGGAATTGGTGATAGATCATTTTCAAATGATCCTCAGTCAGTAATTCGTAATGCTGGAGCCGTAATTTCAGGATTTGAGCAGGCTGATGTCCTACCAGTATTAAAACATTTTCCAGGTCATGGACGTGCTTCACAGGACAGTCATTTTGGATTACCTACAACACCCAGCATTGAGAGTTTACGTGAAGTAGATCTTCTCCCATATCAAGAACTGTTGAAAGATAGCCATGCCGTCATGATCGGCCATCTTGTCGTTCCTGGCTTAACGGGTGACCTACCAGCTTCACTGTCTAGCGCAGTCATCGAAGGTCTCTTACGTAACGAATTGTCTTTCAATGGGCTAGTCCTCACTGACTCATTGGGGATGGGTGCAATTTCAGATAGATGGTCAATCCCAGAAGCAGCGGTGATGGCGCTAAGTGCAGGGGTCGACATCATTATGATTTCAGACCCGAGTCAAGTTTCAACACTTTTGGATTGGCTCGAGGAAAGTCTTGAGGTTGGTGAGCTTAAGGAAGAGATGGTTCTAAATAGCGCTGAAAAGGTATTTGCTCTTAAGAATGTCGACCCCTGTCATTTTCTCGAGACTATCGAAACAGAAATTAATTAGAAAGTTTCAAACTCAATTCGTACCATATAGGAGAACAGGCTAATAGAATCATTAGACTCTTCCATTGAATGAGTGAATAATTTGCCTCCGTAGCCAAGCCTGGTAAGGCAGCGGACTTTTAATCCGAAGATCGTGGGTTCGAATCCCACCGGAGGTACCAAATAATCTAAATAATTAGATGATCTGCAAGAGTTTCCTCTTCCGACGGCAGAAGATGCATTCGTTCACCAAGAGTGATATTAGTAGCTGATATTTCAAACCATCGACCTGCAAGATTTGGGATCCGTTCGTATCTCTCTCCACACAGATTTTCTAATGCGTAGATACACCCTCCATGAGAAACAGCTACAACATCTTTGTTTTTAGTGTTTGAAGATTGGTCTATAAGAGAAGTGACCCTCTCTAAGCCCACTAAAAGACGATCGACTAAATTTTTGTCAGGCTCCCAATCATCGGGCCAAATATCGTTCCCTAGATATCCAGGAAATTGCTCATCAATCTCTACTCGAGTAAGGCCACTAAAAGCCCCAGCATCCCTTTCCTTAATTCTGTCCTCAACAACTATGTCTTCTCGATTCCATGCGGTGGCTTCAGCGAAGATGTTTGCTGTCTGCTTGGCTCTTTCCAAAGTTGAAGCTGCGAGGAGGCCGAATTCAGGAAGTTGTGATGCAGCTTGGAAAGCTTGCTTAGCTCCGAGTTCGCTCAGGGGAGGGTCTGCTTGTCCTTGCCATTTTCCAAGTGCATTCCATTCGGATTGGCCATGTCTCACAAGAAACAATCGGGTCATAATTTCCACACGGTAGTCTTTACTTGTGGTTACTTTACGTTTGTTTGCATCGATTCGAGAAATTGCCGGAGTAAATCAAATAGATTTTGATGCTGAGACTGTTGGAGAAGTTGTTGAGTTAGCAGTTGAAAAGTTTGGTCCGGACTTTGCATCAATATTGCCCGCTTGCCGAATCTGGGTTAACGGAAACCCAGCCAAGGAGGTTGACAAAGTATTTGATAGCGATGAAGTAGCAATACTTCCTCCTGTTTCAGGTGGCGCATATGAGTAGTAGTATAAATCCGGTGGGCAAGACTGAAAGAAACCACGGAGATCAGCATATAGCAATCCTGTCATTGCATACCTCCCCATTCATCCAACCCGGTCATGGCGACTCTGGAGGTATGAACGTATACATTAGGGAACTTGTTAGTTCCCTAGCGCATAAAGGAACGAAGTGTTCTGTTTATGTTCGCCGCTGGAAAAGAGCCCTACCGGATGAGGAGCTAATCGAGCCCGGAGTCCGATTAGTTCATATCGACGCTGGTAACCCAGAGCTCAAAAAGAACGAACTTGTCGATGTCGTCGATGAGTTCTCTGAAGGAGTAGAAAGAGACCTAATACTTCGTTCTAATGTTGATGTGTTGCACGCAAACTACTGGCTATCAGGAATTTCTGGTCATGTACTGAAGCATCGGCTGGGTGTCCCACTCGTTACGACCTTTCACACTCTTGGAAAAACAAAGATTACATCAGGTGAGTTTGAACCGAGAGACCGAATCAAAATGGAACAGGAGATTATCGATTGTTCTGACATTGTGGTCGCAAACAGCGTTGCCGAAGCAAATCAACTGAAAGACCTTTACGCCGCTCCCGAAGAAAGAGTCGCCGTCGTTCCACTCGGCGTAGAACATGCATTTTTTGCCCCTGGAAACCAAGATGCGGCTCGATCAGCCATCGGCTTAGGTCGTGGCCCCGTTGTGACCTACGTGGGGAGGTTGCAACCGCTAAAAGGCGTGGACTTGGCTCTAGAAATGTTTGCGGAGTTAGAAACTGAAAATGGAGTTCTTCTGATAGTTGGTGGCGCAAGTGGCGCAGGAGGAGACAAAGAAGTAAGTAAACTCAAGCAGCGAATTAAGGAATTAGATCTAGAACAGCAAGTTCGCATAATAGCCCCTCAACCTCATCACATACTCAGCACCTATTATCGAGCCTCAGATTTGGTAGTGGTTCCTAGTAAGGCTGAGTCATTTGGTCTAGTTGCTCTTGAAGCTGCCGCATGTGGAACCCCAGTCGTTGCAGCTTCTGTCGGCGGACTCCAAGACCTTGTCCTTCATGGTACGACTGGCTATCTCGTAAATGAGCGCGACCCTAAACTATATGCTCACTATGCCCGTCAAATTCTTGAGAATCCGTTACACGGAGCTGAAATCGCTATGAACGCTGTCGAGAAAGCTCAACAATACTCATGGGAAAAAACATCTGACCAGATTCTTAACTTGTACACTTCTGTGACCTCTAGAGCATTAGTTGACTGCCGATAAATGCATGTCTGAATTGCCTATTTCTCCTCAGAGACTTTCCGAACTCACAGAAGTTATAAGTGGGTGGCTTGATAACCAATTGAGCAGCAAAACCCTTGTCCAGTCAGTCGAACATAATAAAAATGAAAGTCGATGGTATGTCCGGATTTCTGGCGAAGATAAGGATAACTCCATGGTTTTATTCACACTTGGACAACGGACTCTTCATTTTGAAACCTATTTTATGCCTTCCCCTGAAGAAAATAGGCAAGATGTCTTCCAATATCTACTTCGTAAAAATTCAAAACTATATGGTGTTTCATTTGGAGTCGGTGGCGAAGAAGCTGTTTATTTATCTGGCCAGATAAATAGTGAAGTCATAAGTAGTGACACTCTCGATTGGGTTCTTGGGACAATTTATAAAGCTGTAGAAGAATGTTTTAGACCAGCACTCCGTCTTGGTTTCGCAAGTCGCTTTAAAAATAACCTCAGTGATTAAGCCCACAAGAGTTTTCGATATTTAACCCTTTGTAGCCACCAACCTACTAGTTTTTATATATGGCTACAGAACTAATGATCGTAGGCGGAGGAAAGATGGGGGAGGCCTTAGCCGCTGGATTAATCAGTGCCGGTTGGGCAGATCCAGCTGGTATTACGGTTGTTGAACCGATAGAGGAAAGAAGGGAAGAATTAGAAAAGGCGTATCCTGGTCTCAGGGTCATCACAAGTCCAGAAAAAACCAATGACGTACTAGTTTCAGTAAAACCAAATCAGATACAAAATGTTTGCGAATTGCTGTCGGTTACTTCTCCTGAGCGCCTCATTTCTATTGCAGCAGGTGTAACCATCACAACATTAGAGAATTCCCTTCCTCCAGAGACAAGCGTGATTCGTGTTATGCCCAACACTCCGGCAATGGTGAATGAGGGGATGTCAGTACTATCGCCGGGAACGCACGCTTCAACTGCAGATATAGAATGGGCAGTGTCCATCTTCGCAGCAGTCGGTGAAACAGCTGTTTTAGAGGAAAAGCTTATGAATGCTGTAACAGGCGTTAGTGGGTCTGGCCCAGCCTATGTTTTTGCATTAGCAGAAGCTCTAGTAATGGCCGGAATAAATGAAGGATTAGATTACGAAAATGCAGATCTTCTTGTCCGTCAAACACTTCTTGGGGCAGCGACTCTTCTTTCACAATCAGGTGAAAGCCCAACGGAACTCCGTGAGGCGGTTACATCACCAAATGGAACTACTGCCGCTGCAATATCTATTTTTGAACGGACGGGATTCCAAGAAATTCTTATCGACGCGGTCTCAGCTGCTACACAAAGAGCTGAAGAACTCGGATCCTGAATTCTCTCTTTGAATTTGCTGTTGGATTTGCACTTTTTTCTCAATGCCCTAAGGTGACGCCGAACAGCCTTTAAGGAAGAAGATGTCGAACGTCTCGAAGAACTCATCAGAATTTATGACAGTAAGTGAGGTTGCGGACCTCATGAGAGTTTCATCGATGACAGTTTATAGATTGATCAAGGCTGGTGAGATTCGTGCTGCCCGAGTTGGTAAATCATACCGAATCCGTGAAAGCGATGTAGATCAATATCTTGCAGATCGATATAACCAGACGGGTTAATCTTATTCTCAAAAAATCTGTCTAGAATTCCTGCCATTCCAATACGATTGGATCATGGAAAGTACACGGAACCCTACGATCAGCTTCCTCAGTGACTTCGGAACTAAAGACGAATTTGTAGGTGTTGTGAAATCAGTAATTCATTCGCTTGCACCTAATTCAAAATTAATTGACATCACTCATGAAATTAAAGCTCACGATATTCGATCGGGTGGTTTAACCCTTGCCCGTTCAGCACAGTACTTAGACAAAGGTATTGTTCTTGCAGTGGTTGACCCCGGTGTAGGTGGGTCACGCAAGGAAGTAGCGATTGAGGTAAATGGCGGTGACTATGTCTTAGTCGGCCCTGATAACGGTTTGCTGCCCCCAGCTGTCGCAATGCTAGGGGAGTCTACGCGTGCTGTAGAACTTACTAATGCTAAATTTCACTTGCCCTCCCTCTCCGCCACATTTGCCGGTAGAGATATATTTGCACCTGTAGCAGCTCACCTAACTCTAGGTATCCCACTTGAAGAATTAGGGGACTTAATCCCCGTTCACTCCCTTCAGCCTGGAATACTTCCAGTAGGTGGAGTTAATGGAGAAATAGTTTCTGCAGAAGTGCTTTGGGAAGACCGTTTCGGGAATCTACAACTCAATCTTGCCCCAGAAGACATTCAAGAGCTCGGGGAAACATTTATGCTTCGATTCGGAGAAGTGTCTAGACGAGTGACAACGGCTAAAACATTCGAGGCAATCCCTAGTTCCGAAGTGGGCCTTATTGTGGATTCCTGTGGGCTTCTTAGTATTTCGATGTATGGACGCTCCGCAGCGGAAGAATTAAAACTTCATGAAGGCCAGCAGATCGAGCTCACGCCTGCAGAAGAAAATCGTAAAAATATCGTTCCAGTTACTCTTAGAAGGGAACGATGAGGAACGCTACAACAATTGCCGTATTTGTGCTGATAGCAGTGATTCTTATTGCGTCAGTTACACAGTTATTTTTTCTAGCAAGATGAAAATAAGGCATCAGATTCTTAATCATCGGTCTCATCTCCTGATAAAAAACAAGGTATGTTAGAAGTGAGGCGAAAAAAATAGATAAATCTGAAATCAAAAAATTGGTTTCAATTTGGCAGATTTCTTAAGTCTCGGCGAAGCTAGGTATAGCCCATATCGGGTAGTAAATCAGAAAAGGCTCTCACAGCGTGTCTCTTGTAGTAATCGGTGTAAATAATAGGACAATGCCCCTCGATCTCTTCGAGCAATTCGCTATCGGAGAAGAAGCATTACCTAAGGCTCTAGCTGGAGTCCAAGGTTGTCGCAATATAAGCGAAGCAATCGTTCTTTCAACATGCAACAGGACCGAAGTTTACGTGTATGCAGAGAAATTTCATGGTGCCTATCAAGATGTTCGCGATTTCCTCGCTGAAACTGCTCAAGTAGCGCCGGAAAGTTTCAACGATTACCTCTACGCTCATTATGACGCTGACGCCATCCAGCACCTCTTCTCGGTCACTTGTGGTCTTGACTCGGCCGTTGTTGGCGAAAACGAAGTTCAACATCAAGTGAAAGTTGCATGGGAGCGAGCCCGAGAAGAAGGTACCTGTGGAACCGTGATCAATGAAGCATTCCGCAGAGCTCTAGAAGTCGGGAAACGAGTACGAACACAAACTGATCTGTCAAGGAACAGCTCTTCAGTTGCACAAGCGTGCGTTGAAATGGCTCATCACCTATATGGGGGTTTAGCAGATCGAAAGATTCTTGTTCTTGGTGCTGGAGAAGTCGGTGAAGGTGTCGCAACTTCCTTAGCTAAATTGGAAACCGGCCATATCTCTTTTATCAATCGGAGCTTTGAACGTGCTCACAAACTAGCCAAACAAGTTGATGCAGATGCTGTTCCATTTGAAAAACTAAATGAAGCACTTTCTAGCTGTGATGTTCTTTTAACTTCAACTGCTTCAGATTCCGCAATATTTGATCGGGCACGCCTTGAGGCAATAATGGAGAGCAGAGAAAGAAATGAACTTCTAATTATCGATATTGCCGTACCTCGTGATGTCGACCCCGCAGCTGCTTCTATTGATGGAATCACTCTTCTTGATATTGACGCCCTTTGGTCATTACGTGCCAAAAATTCTCTAATTGAAAATGAAGGTGCATATTTGGCAGCTCAAGAGATTATTTCTGAAGAGGTAGCTCGATTCCTTGAACAACAGTCTGCCCGTCAAGTTGCTCCACTAATAGCTGGATTCCGGAATGGAGCTGAAGAAATTAGGCAGGCAGAACTTAAGCGGTTCGAAAGTCGGCTTGCTGGTTTGTCTGATGAGCAGCGAGATGCAGTTGAGTCTCTTACTCAAGGAATATTGGGAAAGATTCTGCATGAACCCACTATTGCGATGAATGAGGCTGCTGGGTCACCTCGCGGTGATCGACTTGCAGAAGCTCTTCGTGAATTATTCAACATCTAAGCTTTTCATCGCGTAGATTAGAAAAATGAAACTTGTCGCTGCTACGCGTGGCAGTCCTCTTGCTTTATGGCAAACACAACATGTTGCCGCGCTCCTCAAGCCTCTTGGTGTGGACGTCGAGCCATTAGTTGTGCTTACCTCTGGTGATAGAGATCAAGAAGTTCCTATTCATCAGATCGGAGGGAAAGGTGTTTTTGCGAAAGAGGTACAGAACGCTGTTCTAGAAAAAATACAAGTTACAAATGAAGATTTAGCAGAATTATCTCAAACTGCTAAGCCAGACGTTGATACAGCAGCAACAGATGAAACGGGCG
>PYIK01151326.1_pt1 | contig 11932 bp, 17 predicted proteins | sample 3578011 | NCBI WGS metagenome assembly PYIK01 (sample SAMN08408022, study PRJNA431606) | Marine metagenome isolate SA_KN192-05_S13_70m, whole genome shotgun... | biome: marine; feature: oceanic pelagic zone; material: water; isolation source: 70 m water sample, 0.2-0.8 um fraction ... | reverse complement strand
TTCCGTGAGATGTCATTCAGCATTGAGAAGACTTCTGTGACTGCTAAGTCCAGAGCCCTCAAGGCAGAGTACACCTTAGAACTAGCTCAAGACCTCAAGGCGATTCATGGATTGGATGCAGAGCAAGAACTTGCTAACATCCTATCTTCTGAAGTACTCGCTGAGATCAACAGAGAAGTTGTTAGAAGAGTTTATTCAGTTGCTAAAGTTGGTGCTCAGAATAACGTAGCTAACGCTGGTATATTCGACCTAGACGTTGACTCCAATGGTAGATGGTCAGTTGAGAAATTCAAAGGACTTCTATTCCAAGTTGAGAGAGATGCTAACGCAATCGCTCAAGAGACTCGTAGAGGAAAGGGTAACTTCTTAATGTGTTCTGCTGACGTTGCTAGTGCTCTAGCAATGGCTGGTGTACTTGACTATAGTTCAGGTCTAACTGGTGCTGGTGGTCCTTCCATCGGTGAAGTTGATGATACTGGAAACCTATTGGTTGGTACAATCAACGGACGTATTAAGGTTTACGTTGACCCATATGCTGCTAATCTTTCTGATAAGCACTACTACGTAATCGGTTATAAGGGTACATCTCCTTATGACGCTGGATTATTCTACTGCCCATATGTACCTCTACAAATGGTTCGTAGTATTGACCCAGAGACATTCCAACCCAAGATTGGATTCAAGACACGTTATGGTATGGTTTCAAACCCATTCGTTACAACTAACGGTGCATACAGTGGAACTCCTGATGGAGAGACTCTCACTGCTAATGCTAACATGTACTACAGACGTGTACAAGTTACTAACCTTATGTAAATCAAGGTTACGATACTCAAACAAAGCACCCTTCGGGGTGCTTTTTTATTGCCTATATAATTGAATACATGTTATAATATATTATGCAAAAGAGTTACATGCAATACCTCATTTGGTCATCTATTGTCTACCAACTAGAGAAGGCTGGTGATACACATTCACCATACTACAATAATGCATTCGCAACTATGAAAGCACACGAACCTTTGCCTTCTACATAATGAATGGGAGACTTTCCAAAGTTGATATGACGGCTAGGTTATTGAAACTAAAAACGGATATAGATACTAAGATGTATCAACCTAAGTGGACACCTATAGAACGGTGGTCAGCACAACAGGCTCTAAATAGTGCATTGGACATACTTGACGAATACCATTACTAATGTTACAGAAGATACTACTCTTCGCTTCACCTATAGTATCTGCTGCATCCATTGCTACAGTTATTGCGGTTAATAGTTGGAAGAAGAAAAAGACACCAAACATCCATGTTACATGGGATGATGACGATGATGATTATACAGGTGGTCCAGGAGAAGGACCGTATTGGTGGTATACTAAATAAAGTATAGCTTGGGAAGTTGTCGTGGCCGCTGAATGGTATAACGAGCAGTTATCAAACAGAAATTATCTTTCACCTCTTGGTTTTCAATTAGAACTTGAAAACTTTAAAGGGGTGGATTTCTTTTGTCAGTCTGCAAATATACCAGACATGGCGATGCCTGTAACTGAAGTCCCATCTAGATTTCGTAGTCTACCTATAGTACCTGGTGGTGGAGTTACCTTTGGTGATTTCCAAGTAACCTTTATTGTTGATGAAGGATTAACTAACCTCCTTTCAGTACAGAAGTGGATGAAATCAAATGGTAACGATGGTTCTAAACCAGAGAATGTACCAGAAGAACCACAGTATAGTAGAGGTCAACTTATAGTTACCACTTCAAACTATGCTACTAACTTCGTAGTTAATTTCAATAACCTGTTTCCTATCAGTGTATCTGGTCTTAACTTCGATGCTACATTAAGTGATCAACAATACTTAACTGCTACAGCAGTCTTTAAGTATCATTCCTATACTATAACTGACTCATCATTAAATGAACTTTGAAACTCTTCGTAATCGCTTTGATACAATTAGATCTGAATGGGAAGTTGATAGTGAAGTAGACTTCCAATTCAAAGACAAAGCATACAGCACTGACTTAGGAAAGTTAGCATTAGAAATTCCTTTCCAACATAATAAATACTTAAACCATTACATTGACTTACAACAGATCAAAACGTCTTTAGAATTTGAGGTTCGTAAATTAGTCAAGGAGAAAAAAGAATACTACGGTGGTGAAGCAGATGCTAAAACATATGCTGAGAAACCTTTTGGTGGTAGGATTTCAACTCAAGATAAGATGAAAACTTATATTGAAGCAGACAGTGATATTATCAATGTCGAAGCTAAGGTAAAGTATATTGACCAGATGCTTTACTTTCTTGACTGTGTAATGAAGCAAGTATCTAACAGAGGCTTTCAGATCAAGTCAGCAATTGAATGGGAAAAATTTATCAATGGTACTGACTGATGACTGATATAGTTGTTAAGAAAAAGAATGAAGTGTATATGAAGGTTCAAGGAGAACCCCATGTGCATCACGAATTATCAGATTACTTCTCGTTTGAAGTACCAGATGCAAAGTTTATAAAAAGAAAAAATCCCAAACTCAAATACTGGGATGGGATGATAAGATTATATTCTCCAGCAACAGGAGAGTTGTATTGTGGTTTGTTAGATCATCTAGATGAGTGGGCACAAGAACACAACTATAGTCTAACACAAGAGTTTAATGAAAGGTATGGGTCTGTAAAAGACATCAATGGATTTGTATCACCTGCTGGTGTTAAGGTATTCATGGATAAGATATCCAAGATGAGACCTAGACCATACCAATACAAAGCAGTATACGATGCATTAAAATGTAATAGGAAACTTTTTCTTTCTCCTACTGGATCTGGAAAGTCTCTTATGATCTATGCCCTCGTCAGATACTATGCTGCTACCAGCAAGAAAACGCTGATCATAGTCCCTACTACCAGTCTGGTTGAACAAATGGTCAACGACTTTGTTGAATACGGTTGGGATGCTGAGTCGCATATTCATAAGATTTATAGTGGTAAAGATAAAAATACAGATAAGAACATTATCATATCTACATGGCAGTCAATATACAAGTTTCCTAAAAGATACTTTGATGACTTTGACTGTGTGATAGGAGACGAGGCACATCTGTTTAAGAGTAAATCTCTTACAGGGATCATGACTAAGTTACACAACGCCAAGTATAGATTTGGATTTACTGGTACTTTGAACGGCACACAGACCCATAAGTGGGTCTTAGAGGGTCTCTTTGGTTCGTGTGAGCAAGTGACTAAGACAGATGAACTGATTAAGTCAGGTTACTTGTCCAATTTTAGGATAAAAGTCTTGCTTTGTAAACATGACCCTCAGTATTTCAACACATACCAAGAGGAGATCGATTACTTAGTCAGTCATAAGGCAAGGAATCGATTGATCACCAATCTAGTCAAAGACATAGAAGGAAACACCCTTGTACTCTTTAATTATATCGAGAAACATGGTGAACCGTTGTACGAATTAATAAATAATTCTGTAGATTCTAAAAGGAAGGTCTTCTTTGTACATGGTGGTACTGATGTTCAGGACAGAGAAGAGGTAAGACAACTTACAGAGGAGGAGGACAATGCGGTTATCATTGCGTCATATGGTACTTTTAGTACTGGGATTAATATTAAGCGGCTTCATAATATCATCTTCGCTTCTCCCAGTAAATCACGTATTAGAAATCTACAATCCATTGGTAGAGTACTTAGGAAGGGAGAAGGTAAATCAATAGCAACACTGTATGATATTGGTGATGATATTAATGGAAAGAACTATACCCTTAAACATCTAAATGAAAGGGTAAACATATATCTAGAAGAAAACTTTAAACATGAAACAATAAAGGTAAACCTACGATGATGGAAGACGAATTCTTTGCTACTGTTAAACTAGTATCTGGAGAAGAACTATTAACTAAGGTATGTTATGTACCTGATGATGAAATAGTTATTTTACATGATCCTATGTTAGTACAGCATGTAAAGGCAAGTAAAGAAAAAAGAAAAGTAGAAGGGTTCCATCTTGTTGAATGGATCCATTCTACTTTTGATGATGTATTCTTTATTCCTAAATCACAGGTAATTACTATGACTGAATGTGATGATAAGATAAAGAACTTCTATTTAAAATGTGTATCTAATAGTAGGAAAGCAGAAGAACTAGCTAAGTTCCAGAACCAAGGTAAGGATGGTAATCCACAAAAAATAATACCTGGATATCTAGGTTCAGTCAAACATACTAGAGAGTCTTTAGAAAAAATATTTAAAAGAAGCTAGAAGATTGTTTTGAACAGCAACACTGTTAAGTGTACAGGTGTATGTGGGGTCACGTCAAGTCCCTTGACCATTTTGTTACGAAACTTAAACATTGCGTAATGCAACAGAGTATGCTATACTTCTTATAGGCAAAAGAATTATATGGCCAAACGAGCAAAGACCGAGTACTATGTAAACAACAAAGAACTCCTAGAAGCAATGACCATCTATAGAGAGAGGGTCATCTATTCACGTGAGCATGAGAAGGACAAACCACGAGTACCTAATTACATAGGTGAGTGCTTCCTTAAGATTGCTACCCACCTATCCTACAAACCAAACTTCGTGAACTACCCATTCAGGGAGGACATGATATGTGATGGTATAGAGAACTGTCTTCAGTACATAGATAACTTTGATCCAGAGAAGTCTTCTAATCCCTTTGCTTACTTTACTCAGATCATATACTATGCATTTCTGAGACGTATCCAAAAGGAGAAGAAGCAACTAGAGATCAAACAGAAAATCCTAGATCATTCTGACTCTGCTACAGTGATGCATGTAGATGATACTGGTACACTTGGTCTAAACAAATCCAAGTCTGATATGAATAGCATCAAAGAAAACATAGAAATTAAGATGAACCGATGAGCCCTGTATACAGAGACTATGAGATTCGTATTAATCTCAACGAACTAATAGAGAAACGTATTCCATGCTGTGATCTCTTACATCCTGACCACTGTTTTACAGAGTCACAGATCACACAGATAGCACACGACATTAATATGGACTTGGATCTCCATCCAATCTACCATCAGATAGATGAGCATATTATGAGGTATGTAAAAGCAGCAGGTATAGACAACTCAGATCATTGGGTTGAAGATAAACTACCTGACCTTGAAGACTAATGGAACCTTACGATACTAATACAGGTGTACATAATCGTGTACAGATAACCATTGACCTTAACGAATTGGTATGGGCAAGAGGAGAACACCTCAAGCAAGACATGTCTGTTAACCAAAATGAGTTCCTAGCAGAGACACTAAGAAGGACGTTGACGTGGGACACAATGTATGGTATGATCGATCAGGCTATACTAGAATTCTTTGAGAACCATGAGCACCCTGAAATATGGGATCCTCATTATGGGTCAATATCACCTGAGCCAGGACGTGAAAAAGAAATTCAAAATATAGAGAAGGCAGCAAAGGAAAGAGAGAAAGCAAAGAAAGAATTTGAGATGGTTGATCTGGTATCACCAGCATGGACTATTAAAGTACCTCGAAGAATAAAGAAATGAATCCCGATGATAATCCATTTTGGGGTGAACCCACCCCTACTGATTTATGGGATGATATGGATAAACTCAATCACCTATATGAAGATCTTGGATGGGATCATACAGATTACTTAGAGTTTGCTATCGAAGGTAATCATATTACTATAAGAAACAAATCACGAGAGGGTAGATGATATTAGAAATTCAATTAGCAATAGTTAGAAAATTACAGGAAATATATCCTGACTCACATACAGCAGTTTTTAAAATCAATACATATGAAATATCTACAGTATAACGACACACCAGAACATTTACAAAGGGGTAAGTGTTCAATGATTTCGTTTCCATATCATGAACTTTATTTGTTGGATGCGTTGGAAGACCTAGCACGTGCTGGTCGTTTTCCTTCTAAGTCTCATTACGTTAGAGCACTTATCAAAGAAGAGTACGATAAACTTCAAAAAACTAAATGAAGATAGCAATCATCACTGATCAACACCTAGATGGTCGTAAAGGATCTGCTGCATTCTGGGCATTCTTTAAGAAATTTTATGATGAAATCTTTTTCCCTACTCTTGAAAGAGAGGGTATCACTACAGTCCTTGATCTTGGTGACACATTTGATAATAGAAAGTCTCTGGATTATAATACTCTTGCAAGGATTAAGACTGACTATTTCGACAGACTTAAAGCATATGATGTACACATGATTCTAGGGAATCATACGACTTACTATAAGAACAGTAGTCATATCAATTCCCCTGAGTTACTGTTAGAACAGTACGAGAATATTAAGATCTACAGTGAACCATATGAGCTCTCATTTGGTAGTAAGAACTTTCTATTATTACCTTGGATCAATGGTGCAAACCAAGAAGTATCTGAGGAGATGATTCAGAAAAGTAATGCTGATATATGCTGTGGACATTTAGAGGTTGATGGATTTGAAGTAACACCTGGTATGAGGTTCCAAGGTGGACGTGCTATCAAAGACTTCAGTAGATTTAATCGTGTATGGTCTGGACACTTTCATCATAGATCTAAGAAGGCAAACATCCAGTACTTAGGTAATCCCTATCAGATGTTCTGGAATGATTATAAGGATCCTAGAGGGTTCCACATATATGATACAGAGACTGATAGGTTGACGTGGAAAAAGAATCCATTTGAAATTTTCACCAAGATATATTATAATGATGTTGAGAAATCCTATCACAATTTTGACTACAATGAACACAAGGATACCTTTGTAAAAATCATTGTAGAAGAGAAGAGAGATTACGCACAGTATGAAACCCTTCTCGACAATCTCTACCATGTTGGTGTCCATGATGTAAAAACTGTGGAAACATTAGTTGATACAGATGATTCTGATTCAGACATTGAAGTAAAGGATACCTTAACTTTACTTAATGAATACATTGATGACGTTGATATCGCTGTAGATAAAACCGACCTCAAGCGACTTATGCAAACTCTATACATAGAGTCATGTGAGGTAGTATGAATGTATATTCTTTGTCTAACAGGAAAGCCAGAGAAAGTATTCTCGGTCATGGGACCAGATAACTTTCAGATTATTCCTATGTTTGTAGATGAAGAAGATGCCGAAAGATATGCATTTCTTATTGATGAGACTAATGAACTAGACCTACCTGAACTTGATGTAAATGAAGTTGATGGTGAATCTATAATGGCTGCATGTGCTAGTCAAAATACTGAATTTGTTGTTTATGATAAGGATGATTTGATTATCCCTCCTCGTGTTTTATGATTATATTTGAAAAGGTTCGATGGAAGAATTTTCTCTCTACAGGAAACACCTTCTCTGAGATAGACCTACTCAAAAACAAAACCAATCTCATCATTGGATCCAATGGTGCTGGTAAGTCAACCATCTTGGATGCGTTGACCTTTGCTTTGTTTGGCAGAGGGTTTCGTAAGATAAGCAAGTCTGCATTAATTAATAGTATCAATGAGAAGGATTGTCTCGTTGAGTTAGAGTTTAGTATCGGTAATAATAAGTATACTGTTATACGTGGTATCAAACCAAACAAGTTTCTAATCTATTTGAACGGTGAACCTTTAGATCAGGATCATACAGTAGCAATACAACAGAAGAATTTAGAACAGAACATATTACGAATGTCGTACAAGTCATTCACACAGGTTGTGGTGCTTGGGTCATCTACGTTCGTTCCTTTCATGCGACTACCACAAGTCCAACGTAGAGAGATCATTGAGGATATCTTAGACATTCAGATCTTCTCAGTTATGAATGACTTGCTGAAGGATAAGGTTAGGGAGAATAGAGATGAACTTTATAAACTGGAAGGTGAGTTGAATGTACAGAAGCAGAAGATAGATCTGCAAAAGAATTATATGCTAGAGTTAGAAAAGAAGACTCAAGCAGAGGTAGAAAGAAAACAGAATAAGATTATAGAATTAGAAAGTGAAGAAGAAATATCTTTTAAGTCAATAGAAGAACACAACAAAGATGTTTCTAGATTGCAATTAGAATTGACTGAACTGTCTGATGTATCTAAGAAACTGAAGAAGCTTTATAGTTTCAGAACTAAGGTAGATCAGAAAATAAAGAGTCATCAACGTGATCACAAGTTCTTCCATGATACTGAACAGTGTCCTAAGTGTGGACAGAATCTTGAAGAAGAATTTAAGAAAGAAATGATTCTTTCTACAGAGATGAAGATTGCTGAACTTGATAGTGGTTATGCAGAATTGGAATCATCTATAGAAGAAGAGGAAGAAAGAGAAAAACAATTTACTCATGTATCTGGTAGAGTGATTGAAATTAATTCTTCTATTAACCAATTGAATTTCCAGATTAGTTCTACTAGAAAGATCATCAGAGATATTGAAGGAGAGATTGATGAACTAGCAAAGGACAATACTGATAAGAAAGCAGAGTTTGAAAAACTAAAAATCCTTATAGAATCTAGTAATGATACTAAGACATCACTTACTAACACTAAGAAAGATAAGGATACTTTATTTGTTGCTAGTAAACTCTTGAAAGATAGTGGTATCAAAACTAGAATTATCAAGACTTATCTTCCAGCAATGAATAAGTCAATTAACAAGTACCTACAAGGTATGGAGTTCTATGTAAACTTTACTTTAGATGAGAACTTTGAAGAAACTATTAAGTCTAGATACAGAGACATCTTCACCTATGAAAGTTTTAGTGAGGGTGAGAAAGCACGTATCGATATAGCTCTCTTGCTTACTTGGAGAAGTATTGCTAAACTAAAGAATAGTGTGGACACTAACCTTCTTATTCTAGATGAAATCTTTGACGGCTCGCTTGATCAATCTGGTTCTTCTGATCTTGGTTGGATCTTACGTAATTTCGATGATAGCACTAATGTATTTGTGATCTCTCATAAGGAATCTATGAGTGATAAGTTTGATCGTACCCTGATTGTGGAGAAACCAAAGAACTACAGTACCATATCCGAATACTAGTGTGCCAGTTAACAAACTGGTAGTGGGGTGGTTTACTTCCTGATGTTATGGTGTAATATAGGTATATCAAACAAAGAGAAGCATGACCCTACAAAACGAAATCAAAGGTAACCTTGCTAGATTGCTTGCTACTGAGAATCTTATTGTAGAGCATCGTGCAGACATTTCAACAGCATCATTTGATGTACAGAGAAGAGTCCTTCAGTTACCTAAGTGGGATCTTGCTAGTAACACTGTATATGATATGCTAGTGGGTCACGAGGTTGGACATGCATTGTTCACACCTAATGAAGATCCAGAAGAGTTTGGTGCTCCTATGGATTATGTTAACGTCATCGAAGATGCACGTATCGAGAAGTTAATCAAACGTAAGTATGCTGGTCTACCAAAGATCTTTAACACTGCTTACAGAGAATTAAGTGATGATGATTTCTTTGGTATTGCTGACGAGAATTTAGAAGACCTAACATTAATTGATCGTATCAATCTTCACTGTAAAGTGGGTGCTTATGCAATGATTCCTTTTACAGAGGATGAGAAGGTATTTGTAAAGCGTACAATAGAAGCAGAGACTTTTCAAGAAGTACTTGAAATTGCTAATGATATCTATGGACAGTATCAGAAACAACAGGAAGAAGTAGGACAATCTGGTAAAGGTGAAGAAGGATCGGGAACAGAATCACAAGATCACAAAGAAAATACGACTTCAGAAGCGAATAACGATGGTCAAAATGGTGAAGGTGAACCACAACCTATGAATGGTGATGGAGAAGGAGAAGATGGAGAAGGAGAACCACAACCTCAAGGTAATTCTGGTGGTCAGCATCACAATCCTAATGAGGTTAGAACTCAGCAAGCATTTGATGAGCAAACATCCAAACTATCTCGTAGGGATTATCATGGAAGACCAAATGCTTATGTTGAGTTACCTAAGAAGTTAGACTTAGATAAGATCTTAGTTGACTGGAAAGAGATTCATGACTGGATCGATCAAAGAAGAGAATTATACGTTGAAGATAGAAAAGAATACTTAGCAGAATATGTAAGCTATGATATGGGTTCTGGTTATGAGAAAGCAGAAACTGAGTACAAAAAGTTTCGTAAGCAATCTCAGAAAGAAGTTAACTATCTTGTTAAAGAGTTTGAGATGAAGAAGTCTGCTGATGCATATGCAAGATCTTCTACTGCTAGGACTGGTGTACTAGACACAGCAAAGTTACACACTTACAAGTACAACGAAGACCTTTTCAAGAAGGTAACAGTTCTACCTGATGGTAAGAATCATGGATTAATCTTTATATTAGATTGGTCTGGATCTATGTCCCATTGCTTACATTCAACTCTTAAGCAACTTCTTAACCTTACTTCATTCTGCAAGAAAGTTCAGATTCCATTTGAAGTATATGCCTTCACAAATGAGTGGAAGATTGTTAACAGAATCAAGAACTCAGACAAAGAGGATTATAGTTCTGGATGGTACTATGGTAACAAAGATTATTCTGATGCTGTAGAGGGTGAACTATATGTTGATCCAAATGAGTTCAGCATGATGAATCTAATCTCATCACGTAGTAATGCACGTGACTATGAGAGACAGTGTTTAAATATTTGGTATGAAACTTATCAGTATGAGTATCGTGCATTATACAGACCAACAGAAGGTTTAAGTCTTTCTGGAACTCCATTGAATGAAGCAGTCATTTCTTTAAACTACATAATACCACAGTTTAAATCACAGAATGATCTTCAGAAAGTTAATGTAGTTATCTTATCTGATGGTGAAAGCACCTATGCTACCTTCGGCAAAAAGACTATGAATCATTATGATTCTGAAGAGACTCTACGTACAGTATCTGTTGGTGAGTACTGCATTCTAAGAGATCGTCAGACTGGAAGAGTTTACCCTCAGTTCCTATCCTCTTACACCCATGTAACTAACACCTTGATCAAGCAAGTAAGAGATAGGTTCCCAGAAGTTAACATCATTGGTATCAGATTATGTAAGGGTGGAGAACTATCAAGTTTTGTATCTCACTATGGTGATCCTACTAAGTATGATCAAGTACAACAGCAGTGGAAGAAGAATAAGTCTGCAATCATTCCTGATGCTGTAGCTTATTCTGCACTGTATGCTTTAAGGTTAGAATCTTTAGATGAGAATACTGAGTTTGAAGTTGCAGAGGATGCATCTAAAGGTCAGATCACTAGAGCATTTAAGAAGATGCTTAAGAGCAAGTCCACCAACAAAAAAGTACTAAGTGCTTTCGCAGAGATGGTCAGTTAACAAACTGGCCACTCATGGTACACAAACCATACCACATACACTATACTTATATCATACACAAGAAATCCAATGCCTTTCCAAGCAACATTTACAAACGAAGATCTAAGCAACTACTTCTCAGGCAAGACCGAGATTGATTCCTCTGACGTAAAGGCTGCTGCTTCACATTTTAATGTTCAAGTCCAGAGTCTAACTAAACGTCTTAACAAACTACCTAACGTCCAAAAGGTTTCTAAAGGTAGATGGAACCTTACTATTGCAGAGAAACTAGAGAGAGTCTATGAAGGACTACCAGCAGTACCTGCAGTAGAGCAAGACCTTGTTCCACAAAAGGATCCTAACTTTATTCCTTTTGGTAACTTCTCTGATGTAAAGAGAATTATCAGTTCCAACATGTTCTATCCTACATTCGTTACTGGACTTTCTGGTAATGGTAAGACACTTAGTGTAGAGCAAGCATGTGCTCAACTAGGTAGAGAACTAATCCGTGTAAACATTACTATTGAAACTGATGAAGACGATCTTGTGGGTGGGTTTCGCCTTGTTGATGGGGCAACTGTTTGGCATAACGGACCTGTCGTTGAAGCACTTGAACGAGGAGCAATCTTGTTACTCGATGAGGTTGAC
>PYIK01180177.1_pt1 | contig 11937 bp, 19 predicted proteins | sample 3578011 | NCBI WGS metagenome assembly PYIK01 (sample SAMN08408022, study PRJNA431606) | Marine metagenome isolate SA_KN192-05_S13_70m, whole genome shotgun... | biome: marine; feature: oceanic pelagic zone; material: water; isolation source: 70 m water sample, 0.2-0.8 um fraction ... | reverse complement strand
TATTACCGCATCAAAAGTGACAGCGGGATTTCAAAAAATAGAGGATGGATATAAAGTATATTTTGTATTTGTATTTACTGATAAAATCTTTGAATACGAATTAAAAGAAGATGATTCTTTTAAGTGTAAATTTACTGGGACCAATTGCATTAAACATTATTTAATACCTATCGATGAACTAACAGAGATTAAATCAGAAAATTAATTTATTTGTTTTTAAATAATGCTTCAAGAAAGAGTTGATAAGTACCATAATAAATATCCTAAATATTCAAAATTAATTATTAATCGTGATTGTATCGAGGGGATTTGGGTAATGGGTAATAATTACCAAACGAAAACAAATTTATATGGTGCCTATCCCCATGGCTATTTAGAACGAATATATACTTTATTTCCATTAATACCAAAAAAATCACTTCACTTATTTAGTGGTTCTTTACCAGAGAGTGAGGATTATGATAAAGTAGATTTTAATACTGGTATTAATGCAGAAGATATGAGTAATATATTACCACATAATTTTTATGAAAGAATATATGCAGACCCACCGTATAGTATAGAAGACTGCGATCATTATGGTTGTTGTATGGTAAAACGCAATAAAGTATTTAATGAATGTTATAAAATCATGAAAAGTGGAGGTATACTAATATGGTTAGACCAAGTATTACCTAATTACAAAAAAATACAATTTAAAATAGAAGGGCGGATTGGTATGGTTAAATCAACTAATCATAGATTTCGGGTAATAACTATTTTTAAAAAAATATAATATATAAATATAATGAGTGCAACAGGTACAGAAACTTTAACGGGGTTTGATTTATGGACCCCCAACGATTATAGTAATTTTATAACAATATCTGCGGCGGCAATTGGATCAACATTATTGGTGATCTTTAAGTCCCGTTGCAAAAATATTACTTTATGTTGGGGTTTAATTGGATGTATACGGGATGTTAAAGATGATACAGATGAAGAAGGTGATGAAGAAAATAATAATAATAATCCTCAAGAACCTATTATACCGCCTATTGTCCCACCAGCGAATAATCCGTAGTAATATTTGGACTATGAATGATTAATTGATTAAAATTTTTATGAATCATCTTATCTTCTGGTAATTGTGTATCAATATACATAAAATTATGTTTTTTATCATAAATATATCTTAATACATCATAAAATTCTTTTTTAGGGATTTGAATAATATCATCATAGATATTCTCAACTTCTTTTTTAACCGGTTTATATTGAACTAACTGACTACAAGTTTTTCTCAATTTTGGGTCAACCTTATTGTATGTTTGACTTGTTGCAATAATACTACAAGAACCACCAGCACCGCATAAGTGCCTTCTATTAAAAAATATTTTTTGTAATTTATTTTCAATAGCACCCTTGCCTTTCCCACGAATATCTGAAATCACATCGTCAAGAATTAAAAGAGATTTTTCTCCGCTGTCTTTCATATCTTCAAGAACTTCATCAAGATTTTCAATTGTTACTTCCTCAAACTTCTGTTCTTCTGGTATTAATTCAAAGGGGTCATCCTCCATTGTAATTAAACTGGGACTAAATACAAATACTTTATCAAACTTACGATTGAATGCTTTACCCTGTTTGCATACAAGTGATAAAATTAAGGATGTTTTCCCCATGCCTGGTTTCCCAACAATTAACATTGCGAATCCACCTTTTTGAGGTAATGGTGCTGGGATTGTTGAATCTATATCATCACACGTAAATTTCTGACCACTGATCACAATTTTTTTATCATATTCTTTCTCCTCTATTGAAGTCATTATATACTTTATACAATATAATTATTTTTTCTTTGTACCCTTCTGAATACCAATAGTTTTTAATCCAAATAATATTTTAGGGTCGTCTTTTTCCCCCAGTGGCTGGCCCGGTGCGAAGATTCCGGGATTGCGAGTCTCTGGTGGAGGTTTAAAAGTGAGTGTTTCGGGCATTATATAGTTAATTATATTTTAATTGGCTGATGCTTCTGCTCTTGTGTTTTTAGTTCCTTTGGTTGGAGGTTGACGCATTGGTTTACTTCCTAATGCAATAGCATTAATTTTTTGCCCCCATTCTGCTCTCTTTTTTTCAATAAGGTCCTCTAACTGTTCTTTCGTCATCCCCGCAGGCAACGGTGGGCGATTTGCGGGGTCTACGAAGGGAGTTTTCGGTGTTCTCTGTTCTGTCATTGGATTTGCTACGCCTGAAATAAAAGTGCTCATTATTTATATTATTAATTAATATAATAAAATTATCGATAATTTTAATTTATTTTGTTTTAGTTCCCTTAAGTGAACCTAATATACTTGATACTTTATTACCTATCCCAGTCCCAGCATATTTGGTACCTAATCTGATTAATTGTTTTGTCCTTGATTCTCCACCCTGTGCCCACGAACCCTTTCTTAATATCGCAGCGTCTTCTAATCGTTTTTTTAATTCAAAACCACCTGCGGCGAAAATTCCTCTTAATCTTTCATCGGGGACATCAGTATCTTGAGCTGCTTTCAGGGCACACTTTTGAAATACTGCATCTGCCTTTTGGACTTCTGCCGCTGATGCATTGGGGTCATTAAATACTTTATCGTGGGGTAAACCACACGAATCAACTTTATCAAAAGGTTTATTATAAGGTTTGGTGCCTACAACCGGGCGACCCGCTGCTTTCATTAAACCTTCATAATAATCAGATCCTTTCATTCTGGCGGCATACTCTGTGCCGGGTCCCGCAAAATTATATTGTTTGGATAGGTGGCGTTCTGGTCCTCTCTTTTTTGCTCCTTTAATCTCCTCCGGTGTGTAAGACATTATTTATATTATAGATTATATTTTATACATAATTAAATTTGAATTTCGCTTTTTTAGGTTGTTCATAATGAACTGGTTCGGGTTCTTTATATTGTTCTTGATACGTTTCTGGTTCATCAACATCGCTTTCTTCTGAACTACTTAAAGGCGTTGGAGGTCTTTTGACTTTTTTACCTTTCTTTTTTCTTTTAGGTGGTTCTGATTCTTGGAGTTGAGGTGGAGGCATTCCATAATAATAATAATGATTCTGCACGACTTGTTCACGTGGATTATCTCTTACCGATGTTTGTCTTTGTAATGGTGCTGTATTGCTATGCATAGGACCGGTTGGGATTGCAGTAACTTCTTCCCTTGCAGGGCGAATGCCTGTGACTTCTGTTTCTTTCTGTAATTCTTCTTTAACCCTTTCTTTAATTTGTGTTTTTGCAACTTTCTTTTCTAATTTTTTTTGAGCTGCTTCTTCTTTTCTTTTCTTAATATTTTCTGCCCTCTTTAATTTTGCTTTCTCAAACGCCGCCTTCTGTGCTTCACTTCTAACTTTTTTGGTCTTCTTCTTAGGTGGTGTGGGTTCATCATAAACAAAATTAGAATTTTCTTCACCAGTCTCATTATCACGGTCAACAATAGTTGCTTCAACTCTCTCCACGGATTTTTGTTCAAGTTCTTTTTCGATGTCTTCCATTCTTTTATATTATCGTAGATATTTTTTTTACATAAAGTAAAATAATTTTAATTAATCTAAAAAGATAAACCTAGAGGATATATTATTATATTTTTATAATAATAATGAAGAATATCATACGCTGTTTATTTGGTATACCTGTAATCTGGTCGGTTCCTCTGCCCCCTGCCGGGGGTGTGGTAGAGAAACCAGTTGATATATTACTTGAAGGACTTGCTGCAAAACATAGTTGTTGTACAAGTTGTGGATTTAGTTATTGTCCATCCCTTGATGATTGTGTGAGACCTTGGGAGACTTATTGTCAAGAGTTTGATTTCCCTTATAATGTGTTATATAAAAACAGTGGTATCATTATCCCACCAAAAAAATAATATATAATATAAAGAATGCCTAAAAAATCAAAAAACGGAGACAATCCATACAAAAATTTAAAGGAGGGAGCGTTTACAAGACAAGCAAAATCAAGGGGGATGAGTGTTGATAAATTTGCTGATTTTGTGATTAAAAATTACAAAGATAAGAAAAGTAAATATAATCCATCATTAACAACTTTTCGCCGTGCAATGTTTGTAAAAAATCTTGCTAAATAATATAAAAGAAATCAAGGGATGGTTGAATTATATAAACCCTTTAAGAGTAAGGCAAAGAATAAAAAGTATTCTGTGTATGTCAAAGGTAAAGGTGGTAAACCAAGACTAATTCACTTTGGTGATTCTCGGTATGGTCAATTTAAAGATAAACTGGGAGAGTATAAACACTTGGACCACGGCGATCCTAAACGAAGAAAGGCTTACTATGACAGACACGGCAAAGCAACATCCAAGGATACTGCTAAATTTTGGAGTCATAAGATTTTATGGTAAAAATATATTATTAATAATATAATGGTTAAAATTACATACAAAGGTAGATCCAGAGAGGTCCCAGCAACTTATCTTAAGGGTCTCAAAGGTAAAGAAAGAGAAGCACAGATTAAATCTTTTTTTGAAGGTAAAGCAAGACCAAAAACATCAGCACCAACCAAAAGGTCAAGTTGGGTTGAAAAATTTGAAAAGAAATATAAAACAAAAATAAGTGATGAAAAATATATCCACGATAAGATTATTACAAGAACCGGTCAAAAAAAAATAATAGAGAAAGGTATGGGTGCTTATTATAGTAGTGGTTCAAGACCAAATCAGACTCCTATGAGTTGGGGTCGTGCGAGATTAGCAAGTGTGATTATGGGAGGTCCTTCAAGAAGGATAGATAAAGATATTTGGGCAAAATATAAACGGTAATAAATTATCGATCGCAGATTATTTGATTTTAAGATTATTTGATTTTATAATTTTTATATTATCAATAGTATAATGGCTTCAGTTACAGGCATGGTGACAGGTAATTTAACCGATTTAAATTTACAACAGAGTTTACGAGTGGGTGATACTTTAGACCCAGGGACACAGGGTCAAGTCTTAATATCTAATGGTGAAGGTAATGCAACTGAATGGGGGACAAATAGTACAATCGTCCCCAATGCTTTAACTGCTGGGACCAATATTACTTATTCTTCTGGTAATGCTTCGTGGGATGGTGGTGTTGCTGATACAATCAATGCGGCATCAACTACTTATACCGCTTCATCGGGTATGAAATTAATAGGTAATGCTTTTTTAACTGATAATGATGGGACTACAATTAATAATTCTGGTGGGACCGGGGCTCAAAATCAAGTATTAAAAGTCCCCAATGCTCTAACCGCTGGGACGAATGTAACCTTCTCATCGGGCACTACTTATGATGGATCAGCGGCAATCACAATTAATTCAACTGATACAAATACAACTTATTCTGCTGGTGATGGTATATCTATTGGTGGGACAGTGATAGAAACTAAAATTGATGAAGATACAATTGATTATGATGGTAGTGGGACAATGGAGGTTGTGAAGGTCCCCAATGGATTATCTGCTGGGACTAATCTATCTTTCACAAGTGGTTCTACTTTTGATGGGGATGCAGCAAGGACAATAAATTTGGATAGTGCTCCAACTAATTTAGATTTATCAGATTCAACCAATATTATATCCCCCTATTTTTTTCATAATGTTTATGACCCATCATCAAGTGATTTTGATGCTTTATCTACAACTTATAGTGCCTTACTTTTATCCAATGTGAATGTCAATATAGTGGCTAAACAGACATCATTGTGTGTAGAGTTATTATGTTTTAATTATGGGTCTTCAAGCAATAGATTTACTTATTGCAGATTAACAGATAATGGTGGGACAGAATTTTCATCAGGCACCAATCAAGGAGGATACGGCACAGGGACAGTGAATACAGAAAGATTGGTTCACGGGATGGATGAAACAGATAAACAAATATTCAGAATTACTTGGTATATTCAAGGATTAACAATCGGCAATACATACACCTTTAACCCTCAAGCAAGGACATCAGGCACTTTTAATTATATTGCCGCAGGAGGTTCTTATCCAGCAACGATTTTAAGAGGTTATTATTTACCAACAACAAGTGGAGGGGGAGGAGGAGGAGGGGCATAATTTAAATATATTCTATTATTATGTTTTAATAGTATATAATATAATGAAGAAGCGTAATTGGGTATTATGGTTGTTTGAAGATGGTGATAAAATAGATTTATTAAAAATTATGGAGTTTAAGACAATTAAGGAGATGGGGTATGTATTAGATATTGAACCAAGAAATATATCAAATTGGTTTCACGGATTAATTAAACCAAGAGGGATTTTAAAGAATTGTGTGTTGTATCAAACTGTACCTTTTTGTTAATAAAACAAATACTTAAAAAAGAATATAATATATATAATAGATATAATGAGATTTATTTGCAAAGTATATCATCCTGAACAGAATATTATTTTATTAAATAAAGAATATGAAAGTCTAAAGGCATTGGGTGAAGAGCTGGGATTATCTTACAATCAAGTCGCTGATCTATCTTGTAAGAAGAAAGAAGTCAAAAAATATCGCAAGTTTAAATTTTACCCTAAAATTGAGATTGAGAAGATTTATAAATTATCTAAAGAAGATAATAAGGATGAGTAATTTACAGGATTTCCCCAATTGCTCTAAACCAATTCATCGTGTTGAAGATGTTCTCCTAGATATGAATAAAAAATTAGATAATATGAAAGTTGACGTGGGATGTATTAAGAGTGATTTAAAAATAATATTAAAAAGAATTGACGATAAACAAAAACAAGAAGATGCAATATTAAAGAATCAAGTCAAAAAACAAGAAGCATTAAGTAAAGGGTGGTTTTTCACCTATTAACGTTAGTATGCTTTGCTTAATTTATTTTTTATATTAATTTATTTTTTGTTCGTTTAAATATTTTGGCGTAAAAACAAAATACTTAAACAAAAAATATAATATATATAGTATAATATGGACAACAAAATATCAATCTACAATCCCTTCACGGATAAAGATGTCAAAATCAACCCTTATGGTCTTACTGCAAAGAGGATTTATAGATTATATATAGATGATATGGGCTATCCCCCGGATAGTATTCTACCGCCTAATTTAAATTATAATAAAGAAACTGGGAGATTTAGAAGAATTAAGATTATTAAGGATTTTACCAATGTACGCCGTATTACTTATAATCAAGTAACCGGCAACTCTTTCAGTTATTTACGCAATCTCATTAAGAACTATGCAGGGCAGACGGTTCACTTTGCTCTTAAATATAACTATAATGATGTTATGAAAGAGAGAGATTCAATTGAAGATGTCCCCCCTCTCCAAGATGGATTCAGTGGGTGGTGGGATGAATTCAGTTATTTCTTTGTGGTTGATAGTGAGGTTAATGCATTCTCATCTGAAATTAATGAGGGTCTTGAACCTAATTTTCAAGCACAACTCTTGATAATGACACTCGATAAAGTCAATAAATCCAATTTCTCCCAATATTTTATGGAGGGTGTGACCAATTGTTTATTGAAACCCATCAGAGAATGGGCGAATGATTGTTTAAGTGATGCGAAAAGTAAAAGTGCAAAATATAACTATCAAAGAAAAATTAAATTATGTGATAAGTATGAAGAAGAGTTTGTCAATGGTGTTCCTGAAGACCGTATTGCAGAAATCTGTAATAAACTGCAAATCGGGATTGAGATTGATTTACCAAGTACAGTAGACAACAAAACAAAATTTATTGAAATCAGAAGTCAAAAGAAACCATTAAAAAAGTTTAAATATCTTAATACACGATTGAATCACATTGAATTAAATAAGGTTAAGTCTATTACTGATTATGTGGAGGTAAGTAAGAAAGAATTGATTGAAATCTTTAACAATGAAAAAGATTTTAAGATGTGGAAACAATCTAAAAGCGGTATTACACAGGTTAACACTCTTGGCTGTGTCTATAAATTAAAAGAGGATGAAGGATATAAACGAGTTGTCAAGGAGTTTGAAGAAGAACATAATTTACACGCTTTTAAAGTAGAATATTATGATAATCCTGCATTAAGTGAATTTTTAAAAGAAAATTGTCATACCAATCAGTCTGTATTATTTTGTGATGATTATGGATTAGATAAAGATGCACTGAATCATATTGATATGAGCAAGTCTTATACACGTGGTCAAGATTGTAAATTTTATGAAGGTTATTTGGGTAAGATTAGTGATTTCAGACAAACTAATAAAATTATTGGATTGGGGATATATCAGATAAAAAATATTAATTTTAATGGTAATCCCCAAGGACAAGGTATAAGTGATGTAATTGAAAAATTAAAGGTTCTTCATGATTACAATGCTTACCCTTCACCAGAGTTGAAATATTATCAATCACTCGGTATTACTTTTGATATTATTGGTGGTTGTTGGGGTACTGGTTTTGATATTGAGTTTTATGATGAGATGTATGATAAAGAAGATGATATAAGTCATTATTGTAGATGGTTTGGTACTACTATGACTATCAGTTTTAAAACAAGATATTCTTTTGATTGTAAGGATATTGAGTTTGCTGAATTAAATAATAGTTACAATGATGATGTTAATATTAAGTTCAATGATCATCACAATACAGGTGTTATTGAGTACAAAAAGAAAAAAGTGTATCATCAATCTCACATTGCAAGTTTCATTACTTCTTATGCGAGAATTAATTTAATGGAGCAACTGTCGAAATTTAAAGATATTAATCAGATTATCGCAGTTCAAGTTGATGGTATTTATTATCAAGGTGATGTTGAAACAACTCCTTTATTTAGAAAAAAAGATAAGATTACTATTGATTATATTGAAACAGATAGTTATGTAAGTGAAAAGAATGGTAGGTATGATTTTGCCCCCTTCAGAGATCATAATAATTTTGAATTACACATTGGAGCGGGTGGGTGTGGTAAGACCCACAATAATTTAACTGATAAGGGTTTATGCTCTGTTTTGTATGTTGCACCGAGCTGGAAACTATCAAGAACCAAAGCAAAAGAATATGGGATTGATACGAGTGTTGTTGCGTGGTTAGTTAATTCAGACCCCGATAAGTGGCGACCAATTTATAATAAATATTCTGTTATTGTTATTGATGAGGTTAGTATGATGTGTAATGAGAAAAAGCTTGATATTATGAAACGATTTGATTGTCATAAAATAATTTTCTGTGGTGATTTAGGATTTCAATTACCACCGGTAGAAGGTCAAGAATTTACAATTGACGATGATATTAAGGTTGTAGAACATACAAATAATAGACGATGCAAGTGTCCTAAATTAAAAAAGAAATTGGATTTTATGAGGGGATTAATTAAAGAGGGCAAAGACTTTTTGATTGGTTCAGATCAACAAGAAAGTGTATTTGGGATTGATGTAGTTAATAAAGATAGTATTGAATATAATATTGATGATTTAATTATTTGTCCAACTCATAAGACAAAAGATTATTACAGTGAAAAATATAAGAATTTAGAAAAATATATTGTATTAGAAAATTGTTTGGATTATAGCAATGGTGATATTGTTTATACCAAACCAAAAGGAGTTAAGAGTGAATTAAGACACGCTTTCACTATTCATTCAATTCAGGGTGAAACCGCTAAAAGTAAATTATATATTGATATGCATAAGATGAGATCATTAAGAATGTTGTATACAGCGTTTTCACGGGCAGAATATTTACATCAGATTGTCATTATGAACTAAAACTAAAATAAAATCATCGATAATTTTATATCTATGTATAAATATAACAATGGAAAGAACTTTACCGTCATCAATAAATTATCAAGATGTATTACCTTTATCTGTCCCTGCAATTGCTCGTAGGCGGAGATTTTATCCCCAGAACGGAACGTCCTTCAATGTGGACGGGACGCAAGAAATCCGCATTCAGATTGAATCCCCAAATAGTCTTTTAGATGCCCAGATGTCTTATCTGGAATTTGAGGTTGTCAATAATACCACAGGAGCTGGTGCTAAAACTTTTGGTTTTGACCAAGGCGGGGGTGCTGTGATGTTTCAGACCGTAAGGGTGGAGCAAGGAGGACGAGTTTTAAGTGAAATACAGGCACACAACCGTCTACACGCCACACTACTTGACCCGGTTCAGGTCAGCAGTGATGGTAAGGTCACAGAAAGTTTAACCCAGGGTCAAAGAGGTTTCAACAGCATTGGTGGATTTGCGGGTGCTGTTGCCCCTGCGGCTGCCGGTTTATCTTCTCTTGCGTATGCTAATTGCAGACACAATATTTTAACACAGGTCCCCGCCCAAGGTGCCTATCGCTTCACGATGCCCCTTGTTACTGGATTATTTACTCAAGATAAATTAATCCCTCTCCCCCTTGTCCGTCAAGATGCTCCACTCACTATTTCTTTGATTGTATCTGTACCGGATGATGTTGGTGTTTGGGATATTGCTCCCGTTGCGACTGACCTCACAATCCGTAAAATTTCTTACACAGCTCAATTGGTTGAAGTAGGACGTGATGTCATTGATCAGATGAGACAGGTCCAGTCAATGATGAATGGTCAATTGGTCATACACGGTCAGGACTGGGAACACTATCAAGGTGAATTACCGGGTGCATCCACGGGTGAACAGGTCATTCGGATGCCTTCTCGTAAGCGGTCTATCAACTCATTATTCTGGACTGCTCAAAGTAATGATTACACCAATGGTGCTGGTGCTCTCGCTCGGTGGAATATTTACAATTTAAGTTATGGTGGGTCTGCGAATGTTGACTCCTTTCAGTTAAAGGTCGGATCGGTTGTCTATCCTCCGACACCAATCCAAGCCCAAGGTGTTGCGGGTGCTCCTGCTGCATTAGCTCGTGGTGAAGCGGTAATGGAACTGGCGAAGGCGTTCGGGACATTAGGATTTGTCAATCCCACGGGCAGACTTAATACCCTCACTTACGGCACAGACAACGGGGGAATGGGCGATGGTGATAATGGCGATGGTCTTGGTGGGACGATTGCTCCGGGCACCAATGAACCGCAATGTGTATGTCCCTTTGGTGTTGATCTTACGTCGTTTCAGCACGAAGCAATTGAAGCGGGAGTGGACACGGAGACACTCTCACAAGAGACAAATCTAATATTAAACATTAATGCCGGGGGTTCAGGTGTTGAAAGTAAGGTTGTACATCAATGGATTATCTATGACCAGCATTATTATTTCAATGCGAATGGGATGATTACATTCTCAAATTAATTTATTTTTATAAGTAATATGGAGAAGATTGATTTAAATAATGTGATTGAGGTAAAACTAATCAAAGAAAAAATCAAAGATTCAGAAATATTATTAAAATTTTTCAATGAGATGATATTACTCGTGAATAAGCAAAATCAGAGATTTGATGAGTCAACCGTAAAAACTATGCCTATTGAAGTGCACAGAGAACCAAATTTAAGTGACCATGACAGCGATTTTGAGGAAAGCGAGTAATATTTATTGTCAAAATAACAAATACTTAAAAATAAAATCTATGTATATAATAAATAGAATGATAAACTTTAATGATTTGCCTTGCGATATTAAAAAAATAATTTATGCAATCAATAAAAACAAAGAAACAGAAGAATATAACAATAATAAATTAAATTTTAATGCAGTAGTTCAAGAACTTGAAACAGATTTTATATGTGAAGTTTCTGGGTTTAGTCCTTACAGGGATAGACCGAATGGAATAAGAACATTGGAGTCTGATAGGATAAGTAAATTAGAAAGAGAAGAAAGAATCCGCAATGGTACGTGGCACGATGACTCCGATGAAGAATGGTGATTTTAAGTTATTGAAGAATTATTTTTACTTTAACGAAGATTTTTTTTTACCTGATTTTTTTTTCTTAATTGCATCAATCCTCGTCTATGAGGATTGATGAAATACTTAATTTTATTTTTGGGTTTTTGGGTTTTTGGGTT
>PYIK01198543.1_pt1 | contig 12118 bp, 14 predicted proteins | sample 3578011 | NCBI WGS metagenome assembly PYIK01 (sample SAMN08408022, study PRJNA431606) | Marine metagenome isolate SA_KN192-05_S13_70m, whole genome shotgun... | biome: marine; feature: oceanic pelagic zone; material: water; isolation source: 70 m water sample, 0.2-0.8 um fraction ... | reverse complement strand
ATGGTGCTTAATGAGGGATGGGAGTATGTCTTTGTTTTAGCTATTGGCGCTGTAACAGTCGCAATGCTTGGACCTGGCGAATGGTCGATCGATCATGGAATTGGATTAGCCGACGATCTCGACGGATATGTGGGCCTAGTTATTTCAGCAGGCGGGGGAGTAGCAGCAGCACTGAGCCTGTTGAGCCTTTTCTATCGACCCCCGAAACCTGAATCGACATAGTTAAGATTTAGCGTTTTTCCCCGCGAAGATCAAACGCAACTTTAATAGCCCCCAAAGAGCCGGCTTCGGCAGCATGACGAATAGCTTGTTTATACCTATCAAGTGGATATAAATCTGTTACAAGTTTATCTAATCGCATTTCTCTAACTAGTTCGAAAGCTAAGGCATAACTATTCGTTACTGATCCATCTGGAAGAGTTTCAGTTCCGTAGGTGTAAGAGCCAACCATTTCTATTTCGCGATGCCACAAAGGAGTTAAATCAACCTTGGTAACCCCAGGCATACCAAGCATTACAAGACGTCCCCTAGGTCTGGTTATCTCTAATGACGTTTCTATGGAGGATGCACTTCCTACCGCATCGATTGTGACGTTACTGCCACCAGATAGCGAATTTCCGATCATTCTGCAGCCGGTTACTTGTCGAACAGCACGTTTCAACTCTGATGGTTCTACGACGATATCTGCACCGAACTCTTCTGCTAGTGAACGCTGAAGAGGATATTTTGCTGCAGCTATTACGGTTTCTGCTTCAGTGAACTGTCGAATTGCGGCGATACTACATAGCCCCATAGTGCCAGACCCTTGTACAGCGACAACATCTCCAGGTTGGATCTGAGCTTTTAGCGCTGTGTGGACACCGCCTGCAGCTGGCTCAAGAATTACTGCTCCTTCATCTGGAATATCTTCAGGAACTTCATGGATTTGTGATTTATGTGCAATTAACTCCGTACTCCATCCCCCACCAGTGCCTGCACAATACCCGATTTGTATTCCATCTCCTATGGGCCCGCTAAGCAGATATCCGTAATCATCGCCATCCCCAGGTGAAGCGCCATCAAATGCTGGTCCCTCGCCTCTACTTTCCGGTCCTAAAACGGGTTCGAGCGCTACTCTCGTGCCATCTTCGAGCTCCCCGACAACTTCATGTCCTGGGACGAATGGGAATGAAACGAGGGGTTCAAAATAACGACTAGATTTACCATCAACTGTTGCGAGATCGCTACCGCAGATCCCCGACAGTAGAGGAAAAACCCTAACCCATCCATCACCAGCTATTTCAGGGGGGTCAATATCTTTAAGGCGTAGAGGACCTACTTGTGATCCGATACCAGGAGAGACACGTGACCCTATCGTCGCTGCTGCATACCTTAACTCTTTGCGTTCAAATACGAGGGCCTTCACACTCGCAACGTTAGAGGATTTCTTTCACTTTTGGACATCGAATTCAAAATTTCATCTATTGATTCAGAAATTTTCTATTTTTGGCATGAATCGGCGATAACTCTTTTTGACGAACTATGTTCATAAATTCCACTAGGGGCGATCCTGTGCCAATCTACATATAGGTTCATTGACCATAAGGGGTACTGGTGGATTTTCAAGACTTACAAGGGTATGCGCTAGTTACTGGTGGAACAGGGGGGATCGGCTCGGCCATCTGTCGTCTTCTTGCGGAACAAGGAAGTAAAGTAGCGTTTACCTATTTTCAAAATGAAGAGGCTTCAAGAGAGCTTGAAGCGGCCCTTAGCTCATTCGGTGAAGTCCCATTTTCTACACAACTAGATTTACGGAACGTAGATGAAATTTCTTCCTTTGTTGAATCCCTTGAGGGAAATGGCGGAATTCATACTCTTGTCCATACGGTAGGCCCTCAAGTACCTCAGACACACTTGTCAAAAATATCCCCTGCATTATTTAAAGAGCATGTGGAACTAGAAATAAATGGATTTTTCAATACTGTTCAAGCGGTTCTTCCATTTATTCGTGTTAGTAAGGGAAGCATCGTAGCTGTTACTACTGCTGCAACTGACAGATATCCAATTCGCGATGGATTGTCAGCGAGCCCAAAGGCGGCAGTTGAAATGCTCATTCGTGGTCTTGCAGCCGAAGAAGGGAAGTATGGGGTGAGAGCAAATGCTGTTGGGCCCGGAATGCTTTCAGACGGTATGGCTGAAGAACTTATCGCCAGAGGCGAGTACAGCCAGAAGGATCTAGACATCGCCACAAGAAATATTCCGTTAAATCGATTTGGGAAAGCTAGCGATATAGCAGAAGCCGTGTGTTTCTTAGCTTCCGAACGAGCGAACTATATCAGTGGCCAAATTCTAAATATTGATGGAGGGTATACGGCTTAAGGTTCAACTGTTATTTCGAACAAGTGCTGCGTCAAAGACCTCTTGCAAACGCACAGCTAGTTCCTCAGAAAAATCTTTCCGTTGCGGAGCTGAAATTCGTCCACCGTCAGGGTTCGATAGCTCCATCGGCTTTCCCACCACATAACACACTCGTGCTCGTTTCGGAAACTTAGAGCCTGAAGGGAATGCATACTCTGTTCCTGCGATTCCCACTGGGACAACTTTTGCACCTGTTCGAGCTGCTAAAAAAGCTGCTCCATCGTAAACTTCGCCAACTTTCGTGCCTGTTTGTCGTGTTCCTTCGGGAAAAACAACAATGGACTCTTCTCTTTCCAGAAGTGTCTGAGCCGCTTTTAAAGCTTCACGGTCACCAACACCTCGAGAAATAGGGATGCCACCAAGAGCAGAAATAAACCATGCCAATGGTTTTGGTGAGAACAGTGACTCTTTTCCTAAAAAATTCAGCCTTCTTTGCGTTAACGTTACAAGCAATGGGGCATCAAGATTTGAACGATGGACTGGAGCAACAATGAGTGGTCCAGGAGTCTCTAGGTATTCCCTGTCTATGCCTTCGACTTTGCAGTAGAAACGTCCAAATAAGTGAGTTAAAAAAAGCCAAACAAACCTATGAAAGCGCCTCCCGTTTTTTGAGGAGGCTACTTCCAATGCGTATTCTAAACCTAACTTTTTGCTATTTAGAGAAGTCATTGGCCTCAATTCCAGGGCATTGTTTCGCTGAAGTTTTAATTAAGACTCGAATGTGGCGTGGGGCTGATTCTCTCTTAAACCTGTGGGAGTAACCCTTATGAATTCTGCCTTTTCCCAAAATTCTGGAATTGTTCGGGCATTACTATAACTCATTCCGCTTTTTAACCCAGCAACAAGTTGAGCTATTACCTTCGAAACCTCTCCTTTATAAGGGACAACGCCCTCGACGCCTTCAGGTGCTCTTTGTTCAAAGTATTCATCATCCACAGGTTCACCGAATCTATGAGCGCGAGCTTCAATAGCTTCAAAGCTTGCCATCCCTCTGACCCGTTTAACTAACCCTCTTGGTGAAGATTCAACGTCTCCAGGACTTTCCTTTGTGCCGGCAAACATTGATCCGATCATCACACTATCAGCTCCAGCTGCAATCGCTTTTGCAATATCTCCAGAGGACTTAATACCCCCATCGGCTATAACTGGTACTGGAACATCACTAGCAGAGAAAATAGCTGTTAATTGAGGGACACCTACTCCGGCAACTAGTCTCGTTGTGCAAACACCACCGGGTCCAACCCCAACCTTTATAGCATCCGCTCCAGCCTCACAAAGATCTTCTGCACCCGCTTCCGTTGCGACATTCCCAACAACTACGTCAGTTTCAGGGAACGTATCTTTAAGCTCTTTAAGCGCGCTGATGGAATGTTCGGCATGCCCATGAGCGATATCTAATACTAAAAGATCCACTCCAGAAGCTACTAACGCCTTACTTCGAATAATTGCATCATGATCGGTCCCCACTGCTGCCCCAACTACAAACGAGCTCTCCTCGTTCTTTATATTTTCTATCATTTGGGCTTGTGCATCTACTGGCATGAAGCGGTGAATAATGCCCACTCCTCCTAATTTTGCGATAGTCAGAGCCATTTCCTCTTCACATACGGTGTCCATATTTGCAGCGATAATAGGAAGTTCTATATCGATATTTCTCGTAAGACGAGTTCTCAAAGAGACATCCTGTCGACTCCGGATTGATGAACGCCGGGGAACAAGAAGCACATCATCAAATGTCAAGCCTGTTTCTAATCTTTCTATTCCCTTTTTTCCTAGTGTCACATTGGCTCCAATACATAGAATATTTCTACCGAAGTGAAGGCTATCGCAGTAACAGGAAGAACGCCTAAATTCTTATAGACAAAGACCGTTTTGAAATAGAACAGTCCGGTCAGAGGTTTAAGCCTGACAAATATGGCCTAACATTGAATTACGAATATGGAATCCGATGGCCCCTATTACGACGAAATGACACCTGGCATGGTGTTTCCATCACCTCCTGCTGTTTCCGTAGATACTGGGGTGGCTGCTTCCTATCAGTCGATAGCTGGGGAAGCTCTTCCTCTTGTGCTTGATCAGCGACTGTGTAATGCAGTAACCGGAGCTTCCTCGAGACTTGTTAGTCCAGGGCTTCTCCTTCATCTTTCAATTGGGGCAAGTACAGTTGCTACGAAAAATGTTATAGCGAATTTATTTTACAGGAATGTCAGAATTCTTCGGCAAGTTTTTATTGGTGAAACCATTGAAACTATTACTACGGTCGCGTCTATGAGCGACAGTGCTCCTCGTGAAGGCAAAGAACCTCGTGGCAAAGTTCTTCTTAATATAACCACCACAGCAGACGGAGAGCCCGTTCTTAACTACCAACGCTGCCCCTTAATACGACTCAGAAATAATAAACTCCCTGGCTATAACGATGAATTAGGCGAGAATCCAAAATTAGAAATAGAGACATATATTGATAAGTCTCTTACGACATGGAATTTAGAACATCTTCCCAACCCATTTGAAATAAAAATCGGTGAAGTAGTAAACGACCCCATGCGCGATATTGTTACTCAACCCTCAAGTCTCATTCGGCTTACCCACAATGTCGCTGCAGTACACAGAGATGCTGAGACTTCCCCGTATGCTAAGCCGCTTGTATATGGCGGTCATACGGTAGCTCTTGCGCAGTCCTCCCTAAGTAGAGTATTCACTGGAATTGCCTCGATTGTCGGTTGGCACACCTGTGATCATGTAGGCCCTGTTTTTGAAGACGACCTTCTATCATTTCAACACATGCCATTAGAAGAAGTTTCTACAGAAAATGGTCGATTTGTTGCTATTCAAGTTAAAGCCTTTACCCATAGAAATAATGCTGAGCCAGCTGAAGTCCTTGACTGGACTCCTGTTGTTTTCATGCGTTAAGAAAGAGATTGCTCATGTCCGACCCATTCCAATCATTTCGACTCGACGAGAAAGTCGCCATCATCACTGGCGCTTCGAGTGGCATAGGAGAACAGACCGCCAAACTATTTTCATCAGTTGGGGCAAACGTAGTTGCTGCAGCTCGAAGAATTGACCGTCTAGAGAAACTTTCCAGTGAAACCGAAAATATTGTCCCTTGCGCTTGCGATGTTACAAATGATGCAGATTGTGAAAATCTTGTACAAACCACTCTCGATCAGTTTGGGAAAGTGGACATTCTTATAAATAACGCTGGCATAAGTGACCCGGTACCAGCCATCGATGAAGACTTAGAGGAATTTAGACGCGTTATCCAAATAGATCTCGTTTCATGCTTTTATTTAGCTCAGCTCTCGGCAAAGATTATGAAAGAACAGGACTCTGGAGGGAGCATCGTCAATGTAGCCTCAATCCATGGTTTTGTAGGGTCTGCTCCCAATAATCAACCCGGATATTCAGCTGCAAAAGGAGGGCTCGTAAACCTCACAAGAGAATTAGCTCTGGAGTGGGCACGATTTGGAATTAGAGTCAACGCTCTTGCACCCGGTTACGTAGCTACAGAACTTACAGATGAAATGATCGCCGGAGATAGTGGTAGAAAATGGATTGAACGTAATACTCCGTTACGACGCCCAGCGGCAGTTAATGAACTTGACGGCGCTATGCTCCTTCTTGCTTCAGATGCAGGAAGTTACATCACCGGCGAGACAATAGCAGTCGATGGCGGCTGGTTAGCGCGTTAACAGACAAACTCTGGTTAATATGCATCTATGGAGCAGAAGCCTGTAACTGAATCCTTAGACCTTACAGGAAGGGTAGCGATAGTCACTGGAGGAAGCCGCGGCATAGGTCGATCTATTGCCCTTGGCTTTGCTCAACACGGGGCGAACGTAGTGATAACAAGTCGTGATCAAAGTACTTGTGAAAAAACTGTGAGCGAAATCACGGAAATCGGAGGTACAGCTGTTCCCATAGCAGCTCATATGGGAAAGTTATCGCAGGTCGAAAATCTTGTTTCGCAGACGGTAGAAGCATATGGGGCGATAGATATCATCGTGAACAATGCAGCCAACCCATTGATGCTAGGCGTTGGCGATATTACTCCAGAAGCATGGGAGAAAGCCCTGAACACAAATTTGCGGGGTCCAGTGTTTCTTGTGCAGGAAGCATTGCCCTATTTAGAAGCAGGTTCAGGCGGATCAATTATAAACATGCTGAGCAACGCAGCGTTTATGTATCCCCCAAACCATCTTCTCTACTCCGTCGCCAAAGCTGGACTAGATGCAGCAACGAGGTCAATGGCTGCCCAGCTAGCTTCAAAAAATATCCGTGTCAATGCGATGGTTCCTGGAACAGTCGACACCGATATGGTGCAAGCAATGCCGGAATCATTCCAAGAAATGGCAGCTAAAGGATCACTTCTTCGAAGAGCAGCAGAACCTGATGAAATGGTTGCTATGGCATTAGTACTGGCATCTGATGCAGGGAGTTTTATGACAGGGCACACTTATTTCGTTGATGGAGGACAGAGTTACAGGTGAATGACCCGATTTTCTGCTTCATAATTGCATCGGTAGATGTTGGTTGGCTTGAGCTATTAGCCTCTCTAGCCCTTCTCGCTGTCACATTAGTTATTTCAGCTGTACTCAAACTCCAAATCGAAAAATCTGTTATCGCAGCTAGCTTCCGCGCTGCTATCCAGCTCTTAGCAGTTGGATTTCTCTTTACGGCTATCTTTGACCATGACCTTGCTAAAACATGGGCATGGATTTGGGTAGGGCTGATGATCGTCATCGCAACTCTTGTTGTCGAACGAAGGGCCCCTGAAATTGACGGAATAAGAGCTCCAACCTTTCTATCAGTAAGCGCTTCTGTCGCTACGACGCTTGGAATAATTTTCCCTCTAGGGATATTTGATGCGGAAGCGGTGAACATCGTAGTCATTGCTGGCATAACAATTGGGAATATCATGCCTGCTACCGTGCTCGCTGTCCAAGAAATCCAAAACCAGTTTCGACTTCGAAAAGGAGAAGTAGAGTCTCTGCTAGCACTCGGAGCAGGTATGACGAAGATTCGAAGGTTTCTCTGTCCAACTATTATTAAATTAGCGATCACGCAACAGATTGAAAGGACAAAAGTTGTGGGGCTGATCGCATTACCGGGCGCTATGACAGGTCTCCTTCTTGCAGGCGTTGACCCTCTAGACGCAGTAATAATACAACTGATTGTGATGTATATGATTCTCGGAGGGACTGTTGTAACAGCGAGTATCGTTGTCTGGTTTGGTTCACGGAATGCATTTACGACCGACCAGAGATTATCTAGTTGGACAGATTTCAGTTAATTTACTTGAGGGATTATTTTTCCTCGGGTAGAAGTCGATTACTTATTTCTTCTGCAATTTCTGAGGGTATTCGGCCGGCCGTATCTACCTGCTCAAATACTGAGTATGAAGCGACCCGCTGAGAGTAAATTTCTCTGAGTCGCTCTTCAAAATCGTCCGAATCTAACAGAGGTCTTTTAGAACGACCTTCTTTAAGAATCCGTTCGATAATCTGATCAATTGGAGCAGAAAGACAGAATATCCTTCCGTTAGCCCCAAGCAGCTCAACGTTCGTTTGGTCTAGCAATAACTTTCCACCAGTAGCTATGACAAGGTTTTCTTTAAGTTCTAATTGCTCACTAATCTCTCGTTCATATTGCCGGAAAGCCTCTTCGCCTTCACTCTTGAAAATTTCTGGAATAGGGCCATGTATCTGCTCGATCATGGTGTCTGTATCAACAAATTCTTTTACTAGTATTTCTGCTAGGAGCACACCTACCGTGCTTTTTCCTGACCCCATAAACCCAGTTAAAATAACATTACGGCTTTGATGATTATTTCTCATAGAAGTAATTCCATACTAGATGCCATCTCAAGTTTGAAGAGCGTAATAATAGGATTGTGAACTGTCAGGCCTTTCATTACCCACATTGTCTATGACAGGCTAAGTTCTTTCTATGATCATTGGTCTTCATCACGTAGCTATCTCTGTACCTGACTTAGATCAGGCAATGGCGTTTTACGAGGAAGCATTGGGCTTCGAAAGGGTGTTTCTTAACAGCTGGGATGGAGACCGGACTCAAGCTGATCGTGTAATTGGGGTCTCGAAAACCAGTGCACGGGTAGTTATGCTTCGGGCTGGTAACGCCTACATCGAACTCTGGGAATACCACAACCCTCAACCAGAAGCCTTAAATGAACAATACTCACCAGCCGATCATGGTTATGCTCACATTGCTTTACAAGTAAGCGACATCCATGAAGAATATGACCGATTAATTGAAGCAGGCATGACATTTCATGAGCCACCAGTCGAATTAGGAGGATCCTTAGCTATTTATGGACGAGACCCCTTTGGAAATATAGTCGAATTGTATGAACCGTCGAAAGAACGATCTATTTGATTTAAAGCGGATTTTCCTTTGAAATTATCCTTTCCTTTGAAATAGGTTCGTTCAATATTGTCTGAATAGCCTTATTTGGGTTGAATGTCGGTACCCTCTAGTGCGGAAGGTTGCCAGAGCGGACGAATGGGGCGGCCTCGAAAGCCGTTGTGGCGCTTAGCGTCACCGTGGGTTCGAATCCCACACCTTCCGCCAAATTAGTATTGATTTGCCCGAGTTCGCCTAAGTAGAGGATCTGCAGCTGAAAGGGCTTTATCAGCAAATCGTAAGACTCTGCCAGCTGCTCCTGGAGTTGAGTTATCAACCAAGTTCCCCATAACTTGAAGGGTCATATTTGCCATAAATTCGTTCGCAACTGCCACTCTAAGCCCTGAACGAAGGATCAACGGATGCCCAATCAAGTATGAGAAACGTCGACCGGTTCGGAGAAACCCGTCGAATCTTTCGCCGATAATACTGTTATATCTAACCGTAGCTGTTTCAGGGTCTTTGAGGAAAAGGTCAGAGATCAGCATTCCAGACTCGAGACTGTAATCTATTCCTTCTCCATTCATCGGATTAATGAGACCAGCAGCATCCCCAACAGCAACCCAACCATCTCCATGTCTTTTTTGAGACGTCATTGGCAAACGCCACGCACGCGGTTTCTCTAAATATGGACCGACTTCCCATTCATCAGCTATGGAGTCCCGATAAATATCGCAAAGAGTATTGAGATTTAACTTCCGAAACCCTTTCATCGTTGAAAGGGCACCAACTCCTAAATTCACAGTTCCGTTTCCAGTCGGAAACATCCAGCCATATCCAGGGATTGGTGTCCCGTGCGCGTCACGCATAGCAAGAGATGCTTCTAAGTATTCATCTAGATGGCGGGGGCTCTCAACATACGTCCGGATAGCAATGCCGTACGGTTCATCTGTCTTTCTTTCTGTCCCTAGCATTCTCGCAACTTTCCCAGGAGCTCCAGATGCAGCTACAACTAGATCAGCCTTCCATTTCTCAGATCCACTAGTTACTCCAATTACTTTATTGTCAGTAAATTCGGGTAGAACTTCAGATTCGTAATAAATTTTTGCCCCAGATTGCGAAGCTGTTTCAAGCAAATGTGAATCTAATTCCTTACGGGTCCATACAGCCCCGTAAGGGGGGAAACTTCCTCCACTTGGCCACTGTAGTTCCCTTCGGGTTTTCCCGGCGATCATTCGAAGACCAGTGATCTTATGAATACCATCCAAGTTAATATCTAGTTCTTGTAAATCACCAATTGCTCTTGGCGTTAGACCATCTCCGCAAACTTTGTCTCGTCCTATGGGAGCTTTCTCGAAAATAGCTACTGAAGCGCCACCTCTAGCGGCTTGAATGGCAGTAGCAGCGCCGGCAGGGCCTCCGCCAATTACGATTATGTCAAAATCGTTCACGAATTCTAGGGTGCCCGTTACGGGAGAATAATCCGCACTTTAAGAGAAATTTTCCATGGTCATTAGTCACGCTTGCCAGCAAAGAAACCTGTAAGTAAATCTGCGCACTCTTGCTGTAATACCCGAGGTGTTACTGCAAATTCATGGTTCAAACGAGGATCTCCTCCCAGCTGGTAAAGGCTTCCCAAGGAACCAGCTTTTGGATCTTCAGCCCCAAATACAACGTGATTGATCCTCGCTACGAGGCAGGCACCTGCACACATAGGACAAGGTTCAAGCGTTGTCACCAATGTTGCTCCGTCCAGACGAGAAGTTCCCAACGCTTTAGCTGCATCTCGTATGGCTAGGACTTCTGCATGCGCAGTCGGGTCTCCTAGCAACTCTCGCTCATTATGCCGAGAAGATATTATCTCTCCGTTAAAAATAACCAGTGCCCCGATAGGGATATCATCATGTTTCAAAGAAAGCTTCGCCTCAGCTATCGCAAGTCGCATCCATTCTTCTTCAGTACCCATAACCTGCTTCTCTTCTCTTTAAAATTTTTGTTGCCTTGATCACAGTTCTTTTACAAGATACCTTCCGCTCTCTTCAACATGGGCAATTAATGACCGGAAATACCACTTTCCTTCTCTACGGACATACTCTTCTTCGTAATGTCCGATAATCCTCACAAAGGAGCTATCAATATGGGAGTACACCATAATAAATCGCCATGAACCCTTTGCTTCATCTCCAAATACGTCAATGACTGGATTAGTAACCATATGAGCTGAATGGCGAATAAAGCCAGCAGATCGAAGCGAGAACATAAATTCAGCTATTGCATTTCTTCCCCGTTTGGGTTCGATTCCAGCTGAGCCGACTTTTCCGCTTTGTTGCCAAGTACCATCCTCTATAAATAAAGCGGCAATAGCTTCACCATCGTGGTCATCATCGCATGCAGCACAATAAGCCGCTTTTAATCTTCTTATCGATTCGATATCTTCCAGTTTTTTTAGCCGATCCTCATGTCCTTTGGGATCTAGCGTGCCAGCTAGTTTACGGATCCGCCTACCAGCTACTTGGTCCAAATGCTGTTTCAATCGTTTCAATCGTTTCATGTGAAGTTTTCCTAGCAATCTTCTAAAGTGAGTCACGGGCTTGGTGTATTAGCAACTTACAATAATCCTTCCCAAGTTCCTAAACGAAAGAGATACACGATGACAGAAATTTCAGGACACTATGATGATCGCTTTATTGGCGTGGTAGAGGCTATGCAAGCGAATTTCGAAAATCACGGAGAAGTTGGAGCTTCCGTCGCTGTGGTGCACGAAGGAGAAATGGTTGTTGACATTTGGGGAGGGTATACCAATGAAGAAAAAACAGAGGCATGGCAAGAAGACACCATTGTCAATGTTTGGTCAACAACAAAAACAATGATGGCAATCTCGGCGCTTGTTCTCGCTGACCGAGGAGAGCTAGATATGTTTCGCCCGGTTGCTGATTACTGGCCAGAATTCGCTGTCAATGGGAAAGAGCGGATCGAGGTACGTCACCTAATGTCACATACTTCAGGTCTATCAGGATGGGCCGAACCACTAACAATGCAAGAGGTTTGTGATTGGGAAAAATCCACCGCCATATTAGCTGCCCAAGAACCATGGTGGGAGCCAGGAACAGCATCTGGATATCACATGTTAAATCAAGGACATTTAGTTGGGGAAGTAGTCCGACGAGTAACTGGACAGAGCCTTGGGGCCTTTTTTGCACAGGAAATAGCTAAACCACTCGATGCTGATTTCCATATAGGGCTAAGCGAAAATGAATTCCATAGAATCTCGAACGTAATATACCCCTCAGGGGATTCTTCAGATCAACTTGAACTCTTCCGAGAAGCTGTGGAGGTGCACAAGATGAACCCAGAGATT
>PYIK01360725.1_pt1 | contig 12230 bp, 10 predicted proteins | sample 3578011 | NCBI WGS metagenome assembly PYIK01 (sample SAMN08408022, study PRJNA431606) | Marine metagenome isolate SA_KN192-05_S13_70m, whole genome shotgun... | biome: marine; feature: oceanic pelagic zone; material: water; isolation source: 70 m water sample, 0.2-0.8 um fraction ... | reverse complement strand
TGTTTGACACATTGGACATCAAGGTTTACACATCACCAGAGTCTGGGGTGCCTTTCATAAGTGAGATGAATCATAGAGGCGATGGCACAGAGACAACATTCAGCATTGGAGACTTCCCTGGATCTCTAGGATCGGTAACTGTGTCGGTTAACGGAGTGGTGCAGAAAGGCAGTGCATTGGATTCAACAATATCAGATTACACTGTTAATGTTGGAAGCAAGACCATAACATTTGATTCTGCTCCGGCAAACCACAGCATCATATCAACAAAAGTTTTTGCTATATCAGGTGAGAACTACAGGGTGCTCAACACTTTCACTGGAGATGGAAGTACAACTTCATTCTTGACGTCTACTAGGGGTGAGTTCAACCTTGACAGCACATCATCAGACATCTACGTCACTATAGACGGTGTGCCTACGACTGCATACACAACAAGCACTACAGCAAACACGATCACTGTTGTGTTTGATACTGCACCAGAAGCCAGCACCTACATACAGATAGCAGGATTCAATAAGTCGACAACATCTAGTAGGAGTTTTGCTAGTGTGCGGAACGAGGCAATCACATACGATGGATCTACAAACAGGTACACATTGACATATCCGCCTGGAGCAATTGGACCACTTTCAGGATTGACTATGATCGAATTAAACGGAAAAATGTTACGTGGACCAGATATAAGTTACTATCTCGGAGATGGAACTACAACACGATATTTGTTTAACCCTTTGACAGGAATTGGAGAAGATTCTTCTTGGGTAAATCCTTTAGGTGAAGATTCTACCGTGGACCCAGGAAAAAGTATCACAAGTGCCGCACAGATACAGGTGCACTTGAACGGTGTCCAACAGGTACTAAACACTGATTACACTGTGGACTTGGCAGGAACCACTACTACGGCAGACGCAACAACTGGAACTGCTGACTCATCAAGTCTTACAACAGATATCGCAGGTAGTCCTGACAGAATAGTTTTCAAGACTGCTCCTAGTTCAAACGATCTTGTGGCAATAACAACATTGACAGACTATCAATACTACAATGAAGGAACAGACATAATATTGAACACAACCCAATTGTCTGCAGATGGAAATGCTATCACAGCCAGTGACGTTCTTTCAGTCACAACAATAAACAATGCACTTGGCATGAAACAGAGAAGAGAAGTGCTAGAAGGCAAGGGCTCAGGGATATTCAAGTTGAGATTCGACACAGTAAACGCAGGATACACATATGTGTGGTTGAACGGAGAACAACTGACACAGGCAGTTGATTATACAGTTAGCGGAAACACAATCACTGTAAAAGGAAAAACAATCACGTCATCGGACAGCCTGGATGTGATGTACTTCGCAGTGGATTCAGCGGTTAATGCCACGGGATTCAGGATATTCAAAGACATGCTGAACAGGACGTTCTACAAACGTATCTCTAAAAATGCCACAACAAAATTAACATTGGATATGACAGTTGGCACTAAGAGTATCACAGTCGAGGACGCATCTGTACTGCCCATCCCTGATGCGGCAAGTAATACTCCAGGCGTAGTGTTTATAGACAAGGAAAGAATTGAATACTTTACTAAATCGGGTAATACGTTAGGACAATTGAAACGGGGAACCCTTGGAACAGGAATTAAGGAGCATGGATCAGGCACGGAAGTGGTAGATGCGTCTGGTACTCAAACCATCCCTTATGCGGACACTGTGTACACCAACACCTTCACTGGTGATGGTAGCACGGCTACGTTTACACTATCACAAGCACCATCATCTGCTAGTGAGTTAGACATATTCATTGGTGGCCAACGATTGTTGCTCACTAGCGAGGATGGATCAACAATAAATTACTCTGTGGACGGAAGCACAACAGCAGTGACATTGAGCACAGTGCCTGCTTCGGGTACACAGGTTAAAATTTTACATAAGAAAGGACAGGTCTGGTACACAGCGGCAGATGGTAATCCTGCGGACGGTAAAGGATTGCAGGCTTCAACAACGCAACAGGCTAAATTCATTGCTAATAAGCCTACAAACGCACCTGAATAAATACACTAGATGACACAGGACAACAAACAAACAGAATCAAAAGAAGAGAACAAAAAGCCACAAGACAACACGGGTGTTATGATGACTGGGCACATTAAGATTTTTGACCCAGAAACAGGCGAGGTTATAGTAGACAAAAGGAACGCTATACACTACGAGAACATGTCACAGGCCTTGGCAAATTCATTAGCGAATAAATCTACAGGATTCGTTCACGAGATGGCATTTGGCAATGGCGGAACAAGTGTGGATCCAACAGGAGTGATCACTTACCTGACTCCAAATTCTACAGGCACAAATGCCGCTTTGTATAACCAGACTTATTATAAAGTGATCGATGACAACTCGGCAACAAACAAGGACACAACAAGGAACAAGATGGAAGTGAGGCACACAGCAGGTAACAAGTACACTGATATAGTATGCACCTGCACATTGGATTATGGTGAACCAACAGGACAAGCCGCGTTTGACAACACAACCAATTTCAATGGTGATTATGTCTTTGACGAACTTGGGCTGAAGAGTTGGGAAGGTACAGAAAATGGATCTACCAATAAGTTATTGACGCATGTGATATTTCATCCTGTACAGAAATCACTCAACAGGCTTATTCAGATTGATTACACATTGAGAATTCAAAGTTTAACAACATTCACCGAGACAAGTTCTACTGCACTGTCAACATCTAACACAGTGAGCGGAACAACGTCAGGTGGTAACACAGGGTACTAATGCCATACACAGTCAACAAGACAAATAGTTCAGCATCACCTAATTCATACACTGTGCAAGATGGTGTGGTTAACACTCAGACCGATTTAAGTCTTATCGGAAAAGGTTACGCCGGTTACGGAGAGTCAATTGCGGAGAACTTCCTGCACTTGCTAGAAAATTTTTCAAATACATCAGCACCGTCAAAGCCAATTGCTGGACAACTTTGGTGGGACTCGACTAATGCAAAACTACAAGTTTATAATGGTACTTCATTCCAAACAGCAGGCGGAAGTGCACCATACCAATCTGATGCCCCATCCAACATGGGGGCTGGAGACTTATGGATAGATTCGGATACAGGACAACTATATTTCTATAGTGGCACACAATCTGTACTAGTAGGACCTCCTAGTTCGACCGGGACAACAAATGGCTTTACTTTTGATACCATACTCGATTCAGGTGACACGTCACAGAACATCACAAAATTATTTAATGACGGAAATCTTATTGCTATAATATCGGAAGATGCGTTCACACCGAAAGTTTCAATATCAGGATTTACCACCGTCAAGGCTGGTATCACTTTATCTAGTGCTATCACAGATAACAAGTTGAATGGAACAGCCACGGATGCAGATGCATTGGGAGGTGTAGCCGCGGCCAATTATTTCAGATCGAATGCAAATGATACCACTTCGGGAACAATTGGTATTTCGAACGATGGCGGATTGATTGTTGGTGCGGACAGTGACATAACGATCACAGTTGATTCAACAGGCGGTATTATTGCCAACACGACACAGAACACTGACATAACATTTAAGGTCAATGACGGCGGCGTTACCACAACAGTGATGACAATAGATGGATCAGAATCTAACGTTGGAATAGGTACAACTACCCCAACCACTAAACTACAAGTTTCAGGCACAGCAACAGCAACTGAATTTGCTGGCCCATTGACAGGAAATGTTACTGGAAATATTACAAGCACAGGTGCAAATTCAATGACCACATTAACAATGGGTGGAAATTTAACCTCAAAGGCAATCCTGCCAGATACAGACGCCTCGTACGACATTGGAACAAGTTCTAAAGGATACAACACGGTTTATGCCAAAGCCACATCGGCACAATACGCTGACTTGGCTGAGATATATGAAACTGATTCAGAGTATGAAGTGGGAACAGTGATGGTGTTTGGTGGTGACATGGAAGTTACTCAGTCAACAATTTCAAACGATACAAGGGTAGCAGGCGTGATAAGTGAAAGTCCAGCATACTTGATGAACAATAAATCGCCAGGACAGGCCATAGCACTAGTAGGTAAAGTAAAATGTAAAGTGCATGGGGTAGTAGCAAAAGGTGATCTTTTAACCACTAGTGGTGCACACCCTGGATGTGCTCAGAAAACACTGAGTCCTGTATTAGGTTCAATAGTAGGAAAAGCCATGGAAGATAAAACAGATCCGGGTGAAAGTGTCATATCAATAAGTGTAGGAAGGTTATAAATACTGGTATATGGCGTACACAATTAACAAAACAGACGGAACAGTAGTTGCCACAATCACAGATGGAACTATAGATAATACTACAAGTTTAACACTTTTCGGCAAGAGCTATTCTGGATTTGGCGAGCTTCTAAACGAAAACCTAGTCAAGTTACTCGAGCATTCAAGTTCAACTTCAGCACCAACGGCCCCGCTAAAAGGTGAGCTATGGTTTGACGCATCTACCAACCAGATCAAGGTGTATGATGGATCAAGTTTCAAACCAACCGGAGGCGCAAAAGCACAGGCAACGGCACCAACATCGCCGTCAGCAGGTGATCTTTGGGTAGACACGGATGATGATCAGCTCTACGTGTACACTGGATCAGCATTCCAATTAGTAGGACCAGTTTACACTTCTGGCCAAACACTTTCAGGATGGAAAATTGAATCAATAGGGAGTTCCGGCGGTGATAAAGTTGTTTCGTCAATGTACGTGGGAAACACACGAGTCGCTATTCTTTCAAAAGAAACTTTCACACCTAGTGCTACACAGTCAGGGTTCGCTGAGATCAAAGCAGGATTCACTTTAAATTCAACACTTTCAGCGGTATTCGAAGGTTCAAGCACACAGGCTTCTACTCTAGATGTGTCGGGCACAACTAACACATCAGGAACAGTGATTGCTGGTGGCAACTTCCTAAGGGCAGACGCGGCAGACACTACCACAGGTGCATTGACAGTAGACACAGATTCTGGTGTAATCATAGGTGATGCACAAGAACTTACACTTACTGTCACAAGCAACAACGTCACAGTTGCACAGACATCTCAGGACAAAGATTTAAGTTTCACAATCAACGATGGCGGCGTCACAAAGACTCCATTGTCATTTGAAGGTGCTACAGGTAACATAACTTTGACAGGTGTGACAACAATCACAGGTAACACAACAATCACAGGTAATCTAACAATAACTGGAGAATTCGAGAACAGTTCAAGCGAGATAAACATAGTCAATGATGCTTTCTTGAAACTGAACACAGGAAACTCAGAAGCAGATTCTGGTATAATTGTTGAAACAGGCGACACAGATGATGCTCGACTGTTCTACGATGTTTCAGAGAACAGATGGACAGCAGGTGAAAACCAATCATATTCTCATTTAATCAGAGACACAGATGCAGTTGCGGACGGTAACGCTAATAAAAATTCAGGATTCTTGAGAACAACAGCGGCAGGTTTACTGACTGTTACAAATATGAACCTTGCGGCAGTAGGGTCAGACATCACTTCATCAACGAGTGATTCTAGTACGGCAGTGCCAACCACAGGCCAGGTTGTAAAACAATTGAAACTTTGGGGTGGATCTACAATATCAGATGATAGTAGTAACAGTATTGCAGGAAACAGATACGTAGAAACATCAGCACCATCATCGGGACAAGGTGCAAACGGAGACCTTTGGTTCGTAAGGGAGGCTTAATCCCATGGCCGCAATAGTCCGTACATTCAACTACACAGGCACACTTAATCAGGCCACAATACCACCTGGCACTACATCTATCGATGTACACCTATGGGGTGGTGCAGGAGGTGGAGGAAGTTCAGACGCAGGTGGCCCTGGAGGCACAGGTGCGGCAGGTCATTTCGTAACATCAAGCACTGTTTCCATATCATCAGCACAGATCAATACCACTCTTGAAGTGGCAGTAGGTGGCGGTGGTGGAGGCGGTAGCTCTGGAGGTGGAGCACCGGGCGGAAGAAACGGTAAAGGTAAAACAGGTTTTTCAGGCGGCGAAGGCGGTAACGCTGGACCAAACCCATACTCAGGTTCAGGCGGAGGTGGCGGAGGAGCCACAACAGTATTCATTGACGGAACAGCAATAGCAGTCGCAGGAGGCGGTGGCGGTGGTGCAGGCGCTGGAGCAGGATCAAACGGAACAGCAGGTGTCAACACCAACTCAGCAACATCAAACTCTCCAGGTACACTGGGAGAGGACGGTAAAGATCACAGCGGAGACGGTGGTGGTGGTGGAGCCGGTGGAGGTGGTGTCGATGGCGGTACTTCTGGTGACGCAGGTTCGGGAGATCAAGGTGGTACTGGCGGTAAGTCAGGATCCAACAACGCGGCAAGTGGCACAGAAAACAACGGTTCAGGTGTAACTCCAGGAGGCACAGGATCATCATACTATTCATCTGGTGTGGCAGTTGGAGGAAGTCCAAGTGGATCAGGAGGAGATGGTAAGGCTGTGGTAGTTTTCAACATAGGTGTTCAAGCAAAATTCAAACAAGGTGGAGCATGGAAAGAAATAAACGAAGCATACTTCAAAGTTGCCGGAGCATGGAAAAAAATAACAGCAGGTTATGTGAAGATAGGAGGAGCCTGGAAAGCACTATTCAACTCAGGTGTTATTTTTACCAGCACAGCCGCAGGCTTTGGTGACAGCAACGGTAGTTCTAGTTCAGGTGGCGGCGGAACTGGTGGCGGTGGTTGTTTCATTGCAGGCACTATGATCACAATGGTAGATGGTTCATTCAAACCGGTTGAACAAGTCGAACTGGGTGATAGAGTAGCAGTTGGCGGCAAAGTTTTTGCAACAGCGAAGTTCTTAATAGACAACTTGTACGAGTACAAAGGAATACAAGTTTCAGGTACACACATGGTCAAAGAGGATGGCAAGTGGACTCGAGTTGAAAACAGCAAACACGGTGTCTCACTTGGCAATGACGAAGTAGTAGTTTACGTGTTTGGATCAGAAAATAGAAGAATAATCATTGATGGTATAGAGTTCACAGACTACTTTGAATTAAGTGAGCAACAAGAATTAGTAAATCACGGCGAACAAATTTTTAGTAATTGGCAGGATCATGATAGACAGATACATGATAAAAATGTTAATATACTGAATGCTTGATAAAAGTTTTTACCAAGGACAGCAAGGCGAATGTTTCAGACAGTTAGATAAACACTGGCAAGACATTAAACACGAATTCGACACACAGCCAAACAAAACTTATCTAGAACCAGAAGATTTCTCTGACAGTGTGAGGGGATTGCCTGAGGACTTTGATGACAGGTCAGGTGACTATGTTCACGGAGAATGGCAGGCCTTGGCAATACAGGTCGGAGACAAGGAACTACAAGATTTCAACGATTATCCAATGCTGTACTCTATACTGAGAAAATTTCCCTACAAGACCAATGTCGCTATCATGACAGTTGGACCAGACACACAGATTGGTAATCATACGGACAACGAAGGAGGTTGGAGGTACCAGATGTGTCTAGATGACGGAGGGGGAGATCAAAGCGGTATGCAAGTGATGAACCTGGAAACACGTGAACAGGAACCTATGATTTGGAAAACAGGTGAAGCGTATGTGTTCCAGCCTGACAAACAATTACACAACGGATTCAACAAAAATACAAGGCCAAGGACCACGTTACTGATTGACTTTTGGAAAGAATCAGCGTACACTAAAGATAAGTTTGAAAAATATTACCAACACTATTCGGAGTGCTTCGAAGGATTGGAAAATTTAGTGGACACATATGAATCTAGAAAAAAACAAAAATAAGATCGCAATCATAGGTCATACACGAGGCATAGGTAAAGCAATAGCCGATCTATACAAGAATAAGAAATATGACGTGATAGGGATGAGCAGGAGCAATGGGTTCGATCTCGTTCATGATCAAGAAAAAATTTTAGATAAAATTGAGGACTGTGGTCTAGTAGTGTTGAATGCACACTGCTTGAGAGGACAGTTGACCATGCTGAAAAGAATTTATGGAAAACATTCATTTGATAAAATCCAAGTGGCAGTTATCACGAGCACGTCAGGACTAGATGACGAACCTGACCTACACGAATTTAAACTCTGGGATAAGTTTGAGTACTCACAGTATTGCGAAATTAAAAAAGAATTGATAGAATACATCAGTGAATTACAAGAAGAATTATTAACTAAATCTTTGTCAGTGTATGATATATGTCCAGACGTGGTGGACACAGATATGACAAAAGGATTATGGAACAATCTTCCGAAATTGACAGCACAAGAAGTTGCGGATGCAGTAAGATACTGTTTTGAGTCGACTTTCAATGTGAACAAGATAGTGTTACAGAAAAATGCAAAGTAGATCGTGGGACAGAGACAAGGATTATGAAACACTAGTCAAGTGGTGGACACAATGGGAATTTGGGATAGTACCAAAGGATATGCTTCCTGTAGATGGAGTAATGGTTTCAAAAGATGACAAACCAATTTGCGCCGCTGGCATATATTTGTATCCAAAAACATCTCTAGCATTGATGGAATGGGTTGTATCAGACAAAGATTCGAATCTGAGGGAAAGGCACAAAGCTCTCAAAATGTGCATAGACAGTATTATGAATCTTGCCAAAGAAAGAGGTGCAAAGTTAGTTTACACAATGACAAAAGATGAAGCATTACACAAAAGATACACAAAATACCACAATATGGTGCTTACGGAGAGCAACGTAAAGACTTTTTTACGAGATCTAGACGGATCAAATTCCAAGGACTTAACTTGGATATCCGACGATGAGCAGATCGAATCACGTAATAAATAAGCATAAGGAGAGCATTTAAATGGCAACAAAACAAGAAGTCGCAGACTACATCAACGCAAATTACGAATCGGAGTGGACGGCAGAAGAAGAAGCAAAGATCGATGCTATGCTGACACCTGAACTTGCAACCATATTGATCAAGTTAGTCGGCGATGTAAGTTTCTTGACAGAAGTCAGAGACAACGCATCAAACAACGACTAGGAAATGGCATACAAGATAAACAACACATTCGGAACCTTATTGGTTACCCTAGCGGACGGAACTATAGATACTGCAACTACAGACATCACTCTTATTGGTAAAGGGTATGCAGGGTTTGGTGAAAAATTAAATGAAAACCTTGTTAAATTATTAGAAAATTTCAATAACACCACCGCGCCTTCAAACAAAGTTCAAGGACAGTTGTGGTACGACAAAACGAACAATCAGTTGAACGTTTATACAGGTTCCAAATTCAAACCTGTGGGTTCAACATCAAATAGTGCAACAGCACCAACCAATGCTGTGCAGGGAGACATGTGGTTCGACACATTGAACACGCAACTTTATGTTTACACAGGATCGGCATGGCAGTTAATTGGACCAACCACGGTAACGGGATCTGGAGTAACACAGGTTTTGACAGAGTCACCAGAAGACAACACAGGTGTAAAAAGATCAATCCTCAAATTAGTGACCAATGATACGGTTGTTGGTGTAGTTTCAAATCTTGCTTTCACTCCTAGTTCGACAGAAACATTAGGTGCGGCACTTATATCAGCAGGGTTTTCAACAATAGCTCAAGGTATACAACTTTCCAGCAGTGTAGCATCGGTCAAGTTTAGAGGCACGGCGACAGACTCGGATGCTTTAGGTGGAGTGGCGGCCGCCAATTATCTGAGATCTAATGCTAATGATACAACAACAGGAACTCTAGGAGTTTTGAACGATGATGGTGTAACGATTGGTTCAGGTTCGGATGTTACAATGAAACTGTCAAGTGATGATTTTACTATCGCACAGACAACACAAGACAAAGACATAATATTCACAGTTAACGACGGCGGTACAACAAAAGAAGCACTGAGGATCCAAGGATCAACAGGAAGGATTGAACACCTTAGAGTTGGTGATTTGACGGTCGACGGGACAAGCACTACTTTAAACACTTCAACACTTACCGTTGAAGACAACATCATTGAATTAAACAGGAACATATCATCTAATTCGGGCATGCCAAATTACACAGGCCTTAAAGTAAACAGAGGAGCAACTTCTGTGGCAACAGAACAAAACTTGTACTGGGTATGGGATGAAACATTTGCAGATGACGGGTCAACCATTTTTGGAAACGCGGGCGGTGCCTGGACAGCCTTCAAAGGTGCAGACGGAGACACAGAATTAGAAGCACCAACGTTGGTGGACATCAGGGCAAACATAGTACACGCAACATCAACATCGGCACAATACGCTGACTTGGCAGAACGATACGAAGCAGATTGCCAAACAGAAGTTGGAGATGTTGTTATTTTAGGTGGTAGTGCAGAGATCACCAAGTGCCAAGAAGAGCTGTCAGATGCTGTTTTTGGAGTAATATCTGAATCTCCTGCTTTACTCATGAACGCAAGTGCGGGTAACAACGATTCACACCCCATGGTCGCACTAAAAGGACGTGTGTTTGTTAAATTACAGGGCACAGGCAAAGCAGGTGACCGTATAGTAGCCGCTGGAAACGGTGAGGCCAAGGTGGCGGATATAGAGAAATGTACCGCTTTTAATACCCTAGGCAGGCTGATCAAGGATAAATACCACGTAGAAACAGCACTAACAGAGTGCGTGATAGGAGTCAAATAATTTTATGGCATACGAAGCAGGTGATACAATTTTAGACGACGAATATAACACATTTGTCAACAGTTCAAGCGATCCATATGGTTACAACCATTTTGCAGGTGTAGGTTCAGGCGAATATGGTTTGAATCAAACTGCTATTGACACTAAAACCGCTGGTGATACTATCACTGCGGCCAACTGGAACACACTTTTCACAGGATTGACCAACATAGCCAATCACACTAACGTTTCTATCACATCAACTTCAGTGACAGCGGGAGACACCATAGCGATCAAGTCCGCACTTATTACTGACCTTGCCAACTTGGCGGCGGCGGTAGCGGGTGGTTCAACATCAGCCACAGCGATTGACACAGCGGCGGCTGGAGCAAGTACGAACTCTGGTACATGGAACTCTTCTTCTACAATAGAGAGATCTGTAACATTTGCGAATAATGCCACAATGAGAGCATACTTCAACGCAGGTGGATTCTTCAGAATCGTGGCATCAACTTCAGGATCAACGGATGGCGACAAGGACACTGCGTTCTCAGACCTTGGAAGTGCTATTGGCAACCTAGACCTCAAGGCTCAATCTACAACAAGGGGTGGTTCAGGTGAAACGTTGACAACAAACGGTCTGTCAAACGGTTTCCACAACCTATCAACAGGTTACACAACTTTGATCAAACTTACTTCAGACAACTCAGGTTACACTTCAAACACACTAGAGATATCTGCCAAACTGGACGCGGCAGTGGGCTCAGCAACGGTACTGACGATCAAACAAGTGGCAACAGATGGAGCGGATGACGACACATACACTTCAGGTAACCTAGACAGTGTACCGACTAATCCAAACGAGGCTCCTGCCATGGTTTTGACAATTACTGAGCATTTTCCAGATGATACACAGGGTTTAGCGTCAGACATCAGAACAGCCTCGAACGCACAAGTCTCAAACTCACAATCATAATAATTTTTATAGCAAACTGTTTGTGCAATTAAATATTGCGTATGCAGGTACAGATATCAACGAAACACAATGCCACCGTTGAATGCGTGGGCCTAGACGGCAAAACTATCCCAACGTCTGGCACTTTCATGATGCCACACAGTTGGCATAAGTGCCACATCAATCTGCATAGACGGGACATCACAGACATAAAGATAGGAAACGAGTCTATCAGGCATTGTTTAAATTCGGGTGTAAACACCATGCATGGCTATGAGATATGGTTGCACGGTGACCCTGCCCAGTATTTTTCAAGGATAGCCAAGTGCATAGCGCAGGATGACCTACTGAGATTTAAGAACTTAGAAGACAAGTATCTGCTTACAGAGAGCTGGAATGTAGAGCTTGACCAAGACTTCTTACCCGCTAGTGTCAAGCAATTTTTTGCCACAGGCGAAGGCCCACACTGGTATCACAAGGCGGATTTCCATAACCTGCCTTACATAGAACATCATGGCGATGTACAAACAGACTTAGATCTTGAGGAGGACCTGACGTTCATAGACACAAAGTTCTATGGACAGGGACAATGCAGGT
>PYIK01297129.1_pt1 | contig 12266 bp, 8 predicted proteins | sample 3578011 | NCBI WGS metagenome assembly PYIK01 (sample SAMN08408022, study PRJNA431606) | Marine metagenome isolate SA_KN192-05_S13_70m, whole genome shotgun... | biome: marine; feature: oceanic pelagic zone; material: water; isolation source: 70 m water sample, 0.2-0.8 um fraction ... | reverse complement strand
CGTTTGTAGAAAGTGTCATAGGCTTCCATATCTGGAACCACAACCCGTAACATATAGTCAACTTCGCCACTTGTTCGATAAGCCTCAATTATCTCTGGGAACTTTTCTAATGCTTGGGTAAACCGTTCCATCCAGTCAGCGCTATGACGGTTTGTTCGTATCTGAACAAGAGCAGAAACAGACAAATTTACATCTTCAGGATTTATTAAAGCAACTCTTCCTGTAATTACGCCGTCATTCTCCAGCCGTTGTATTCGCCTCCAGCAAGGTGTGGGAGTGAGGTTGACTTTCTCAGCAATCTCTCGGGCAGGCAATCCTGCATCTTCTTGTAGTAAAGAGATTATTCTTTTATCAATATGATCCATAGTGCAATAATAATCCATTTTATAAAATTTATAAGAAATATAATACCTATAATTAGGTTTATAATGCAAATATTTAGGTAATGATTGCACCGTCGTTCTACTAGATTGATGTTATGGCAGTCAGGAAACTTTTCACAGAGCACCCAGCTTCGGTCGGAGAGACATATTGGCAGCATTTCAGATTTGCTGCGAAGGTCTTCCGCTCTCTGTCAAAAGCAGCGTTTGCCTGCCTCGTTCATGCAGTATTTCCTCCGCTCTTTCAGAAGACAGCAAGCACTGAAATAAGGTCTTTGCATGAAGGTATAGAATCTCGGGCAAATACCCGTACCTTTGATGCTGAACCGCTTGCCCCGTCTAACATCTATCAAAAGCCAATTCTGCAAGCGACAGAATAACCAGATAGCTTCGTAAAGTTTCTATCTAAGGTTGCTGTCGAAAGAAGCATAAGGCAAACTAAGCGACGTCGAAGACATTTATTTTTAGATAAAGTCGCTAGAGTGAAATGCGGATTGACCAATCCCAACCACTAATTATGTGAAAGCATCTTTAATTTAGGAGAGAGATACAATGGCACAAAAGCAAGTTGCTGCGGTAGTTAAAATTCAAATCCCAGCGGGCCAGGCTTCTCCGGCTCCTCCTGTAGGAACCGCATTGGGACCTCATGGAGTTGCAATAATGGACTTCTGCAAGGAATACAACGCGAAGACCGAAGACAAAAGAGGACAGGTTGTTCCAGTTGAAATAACGATTTTCGAAGATCGGTCATTTACTTTCATCACAAAAACACCACCTACCTCATTTTTACTTCGTAAAGCAGCAGGCCTTGATAAAGCTAGCCAGAATCCCGGACGAGAAGTGAGCGGATCTGTTTCGCTAGCCCAAGTTACCGAGATTGCAGAGACAAAGCTTCCAGATCTGAACACTGATGATATCGAGCAAGCAAAGTTACAGATTGCTGGGACAGCTCGAAGCATGGGGATAGAGGTCAGATAAGGTTTACTATAGAACTGCCAGATTTGTCCACCTCGCCAAATCAGTTCGGCGAAATAGAGGGAGAACCGAAATATGTACGTTCACTTGACCGTGCAGACAGAAAGGATTGGTTCGAATGAATAAAAGATATAAAGAGGCTATTGAATCATATGACCGTGAAGAGTTATATGAAGCCAGTGAAGCTGTTTCTATGTCAAAAAGAATGGCGACAGCTAAATTTGATGAAACTATCGAACTAGTCCTTCGTTTAGGCATCGACCCTCGTAAGGCTGAAGAGATGGTCCGCGGGACTGTCGCTCTTCCCGCAGGGACGGGTAGAGATGTCCGTGTCGCTGTTTTTGCTCAAGGAGAGCCAGCTTCACTAGCGCGAGATGCAGGGGCAGATATCGTAGGAGACGCTGATTTAGCTGAAGAAATTGAAAAGGGGATGCTTGACTTTGATGTTGTAATAGCTACTCCTGACATGATGCCGGTGGTGGGGAAACTGGGCCGTACTTTAGGTCCAAGAGGTTTGATGCCGAACCCAAAAACTGGAACGGTTACCGACAATGTTGTTAAAGCTATTGAAGAATTTAAGGGAGGCATGGTCGAATACCGAACAGACAAATTCGGTAACGTCCAGATTCCAATTGGCAAAGCGAGTTTCGAAGAGTCATCTCTTCTAGAGAATCTGAACGCTGTGCTTGAAGAAATTCATAGGGCCAAACCATCTAGCGCCAAGGGAAAATATATCAAAAAAGCGGTTATTAGTTCGACAATGGGCCCAGCAGTAAAAATAGACGAGGGAAACATCTAAACGTTTGTTTTTAGGACTCCTTTGGTAAAGGAATTATTATCTCCAAAGTTGGGTCACAAGGGAAGACCTTGTACCATCCTTAGGACAACACAAGTTGCCGTAGACATTCGGTTCACAGTAAGTGATTAAGAAAGAGAAATCTTTGCCGGACGAGGTAGACAATCTGGGATACTGGAGCGTTTGCTGAATGGCAGCGCTCCACTTTGTTTTTAACAAGAAAGGGATCTCCTATGGGGGAGCCAAAAGCAGAAAAAGTCGCGATTGTGGCTGAAGTACGAGAAAAGTTCCAAAGCTCTGAAGCTGTGGTATTAACGGAATACCGCGGACTTAATGTAACCGACTTGGCTGCCCTCCGAAATGCTATGAGGGATGCCGGAGGTGAGTACAAAGTATATAAAAACTCCCTTGTCCGATTCGCGGCAAAGGAACTTGACCTCGAAATCGAAGAACTCCTAGTTGGGCCGACAGCAATTGCATTTACCGGAACTCGCCCAGATGGTAAAGATGGAGATCCAGTTTCGGTAGCTAAGGCTTTAGCAAATTTTTCGAAAGATAATGAAAATCTTGTTATCAAGGGAGGAATGCTTGATGGCAAACTTCTAACAACAGATGAAATTGTTGCACTCTCAAAGATTGCACCTCGCGAGGAGTTATTAGCCAAGCTGGCCGGAGGTATGGCAGCCCCAATGCAACAAATGGCAGGTCTACTCAAGGCTGTTCCGCAAAAATTTGCATTCGCTCTCTCTGCACTCATTGAAGCAGGTGGCGCAGCTCCGGACGAGAGTTCCTCTGAAGAAGAGGCTGAGGTTGAGGTTTCTGAAGAAGAGGCTGAGGTTGAGGTTTCTGAAGAAGAAACAGAGCAAACGAATGAACAAAGTTCAGAAAATGAAAACGAAGATAAACAAGACGCTGGTGAACCCAGTGATGAAGAGGAGAAATAATCCATGACTACCAAAGAAGAAGTGCTTGAAGCTATTGCGAATATGAGCGTGCTTGAACTCAGCGAACTTCTCTCAGAATTTGAAGAGAAGTTCGGAGTTACTGCAGCTGCTCCTGTCGCTGCTGTTGCCGCAGCTGCACCTGCTGCTGGCGGAGATGAAGCAGCTGAAGAGAAAGACGCATTTGACGTAGTACTTACTGCAGCAGGAGAGAAGAAGATAAACGTAATCAAAGAGGTACGAGGCTTGACTTCTCTTGGACTTAAGGAAGCAAAGGAGCTTGTTGAATCTGCTCCGAAACCTGTCCTAGAGGGAGCGTCTAAGGAAGACGCTGAAAAAGCCAAGGAAGCTCTTGAAGCTGCCGGAGCTACTGTAGAAATAAATTAGCAGAATCTCTATCGCACTTTAAAAGAGTGTTTCTTTTAGATAGCTGTCCCGTAGTTTACAAGTTTGTACTTAAGCCCAGATAATTTCTTAAAAAGAGAACAAGAATAGTTTGGCTTTAGCCTAATCTTGACATAGACTACAGAGTCCCTGTTCGTAGTGCGTCTGACCATGATCCCCATTGATTGTCGTTTGGCGCGTCTGGCCAAAAAATAATAAAAAGGAGTAGCAAAGCCCTAGCACTCTTTTCTGAGATATCTAAATATCTTTTAAATCCCTATCCATCAGCACACAATTAGGAGTCATTCCTTGTCACCATCGCGAAATCGTTATTCGTTTGCAAATTTAACTGAAGTTCTTGATCTACCCGACCTGTTAGCTGTTCAACGAGAATCTTTTAAATGGTTTTTAGAACAAGGTCTAGCGGATACATTCCGCGACATTAGCCCCATAACGGACTTTTCTGAAACGTTACAACTAGACCTCGAGTTTGATCCTAAAGATGAAGATCTAAATCCTGGTCCGAAACACACCGTCGCAGAATGTAAAGCAAATCAGATAAGCTACGCTGCGCCAATCTTGGTTAGAGCTCGATTCGGAAACCGTGATACAGGAGAACTTAAGGAACAAACAGTTTTTATAGGTGATTTCCCTATGATGACTGACAAGGGGACTTTCGTCATTAATGGGACTGAGCGCGTAGTCGTTTCCCAGCTAGTGCGATCCCCTGGAGTTATCTTCCAGCCAGGTGAACGGTACCGGCTTAGAAACCTTGCGCGAAATCAGTTAGTAACTGGGACCATCCACCCGTATAGAGGGGAGTGGATTGAATTTGATGTCGAACAGAAACCAGGTAAGGACCCCACTGCCGGAACCCGAATAGCGAGAAAACGACGACTGAGCATCTTTACACTTATAAGAGCTCTCGGCCTTGACGAAGAGAACGAACCAAATTTCCTTCCAAGATTCGTAGAGCATTTCGACTTTCTGGAACCTCAGTATCTCAAAGAGTTAGAAAAAGTTTCTGACGAGAATAAACAAGAAGAAGCGCTCCTTGAAATCTATAAGAGGGTTCGACCCGGAGAACCACAGTCCGTGGAGGCCGCTCGCAACTACTTCCGTAATGCTTTTTTCGAAAGCAGGAGATACGACCTCTCACGTGTCGGGAGATACAAGTTAAATCGTAAACTCGGTCCAGAAATTGACAAAATAGAGAAACTATTCGGCGTAAAGCTTGATCGCCCAGATGTGGACGCAACTGTCTTAAGCCCTTCGGAAGTTCTGGCTGCATGTACCTACCTGCTTCACCTAATGAAATTTGAACCAGGCTATCGACTAGACGATCAAGACCATTTTGCAAATCGCAGAATCCGAAGTGTTGGCGAACTTATACAAAATCAGGTTCGAATTGGCTTATCCCGTATGGAGCGTGTGGTCCGAGAACGGATGACCACTCAAGATGTTGAGGGAATCACCCCTACTTCATTAATCAATATCAGGCCTGTAGTTGCTTCAATAAAAGAATTTTTTGGTACTTCCCAACTTTCCCAATTTATGGATCAAGTAAATCCTTTATCGGGTTTGACTCATCGACGCCGCCTTTCAGCGCTTGGCCCAGGAGGGCTATCTCGTGAACGCGCTGGATTTGAGGTCCGCGACGTTCACTTTAGCCATTACGGACGGATGTGTCCGATCGAGACACCAGAGGGGCCAAACATTGGTTTAATCGGTGCCCTAGCAAGTTATGGAAAAGTTAATGACTTCGGTTTCATTGAGTCTCCATACAGGGTTGTCAAAAATGGACGCGTCACTGATGAAATTAGGTATTTAGCTGCAGACGAAGAAGAAGAATATGTTGTAGCACAAGCTAATGCACCAATAGATAATCGGGGTAAATTCATCAATGACCGTGTTCTCGTTAGAAGGTCTCCTCAAGCAGCAACACTCCAAGGTTTGAAAACAGCTCTTGAACAGGAAGTTTTCTTTGGAGCTACCACTGAAATCTCCTATGTCGCAGGAGACGAAGTCCAACTCATGGATGTTTCACCACGACAGATCGTTTCAGTAGCGACTGCCCTAATCCCATTCCTAGAACATGATGACGCTAACAGAGCGTTGATGGGCGCAAATATGCAGAGGCAGGCTGTCCCACTAGTTCAACCAGAGGCACCTTATATCGGAACCGGTATAGAGAAGAGAGCGGCTTTTGACGCTGCAGACATGATTATTGCTGAAGGGCCTGGAGTAATTTCTGAAATTTCTGGAACTCAGATGACAGTTCACTATGAGGGGAAGCGATTAGGAACAAAGGAATACACCCTAAAGAAATTCCAACGCTCCAACCAAGATACTTGCGTGAACCAAAAACCTCTTGTTCGCGAAGGAGAAAAGATCAGTAAGGGTGACATTCTAGCTGACGGTCCTTCTACCGATTTAGGTGAACTAGCTCTAGGGAAAAACCTCTTAGTGGCTTTCATGCCATGGAAAGGCTACAACTTTGAAGACGCGATTATCATAAGCGAAAGGCTCGTCAAAGATGACGTTCTTACCTCTATCCATATCCACCAACATGAAGTTGATGCTCGAGATACAAAACTAGGTGCAGAAGAGATCACAAGAGACATCCCCAATATCTCTGAAGAGATGCTAGCGGACCTTAACGAAGACGGTGTAATCCGAATTGGTGCCGAAGTTGGCCCTGGAGATGTCCTCGTAGGAAAAGTAACACCCAAGGGTGAAACTGAACTAACTCCAGAGGAACGACTTCTCAGAGCTATTTTCGGTGAAAAAGCGAGAGAAGTTAGAAATACTTCCTTAGTAGTTCCACATGGTGAAACAGGAACTGTTATTGCAGTTGACATCTTTAAACGAGATGGAGAACATGAAGCAGAGTTACAACCGGGCGTTAATGAACTTGTCCGAGTCTACGTCGCTCAGAAACGCAAAATTAGTGTCGGAGATAAATTAGCTGGCCGCCACGGTAACAAAGGTGTCATCTCGATTGTTCTTCCAGAGGAAGATATGCCATTTATGGAGGATGGTACACCCGTTGACGTCGTACTCAACCCCCTCGGTGTTCCTTCAAGAATGAACATCGGCCAAGTTCTCGAAGCCCACTTGGGTTATGCAGCTAGATGGGGATGGGAAGTTAACGGTAATCGTGTCGGTGCTGATCCAGTATCAAATACTGCAAGAAAAACACGTCCTAAAACAACTCCATCAACCTTTATCTCTACCCCCGTATTCGACGGAGCTAAATGGGACGAGACTGAACTAGCCGGAAAACATCCAACTATCCAGCAGATTTTTGAAAATCTAAATCCTGAAGCCGATAGCGGAGATCGAATGATAAAAGCTGATGGAAAGACTCAGCTTTATGATGGTCGTTCGGGAGAACCATTTGATAACCCAGTCATGGTTGGCTTTATGTATGTCCTCAAACTACATCACCTCGTAGACGACAAAATCCACGCCAGATCTACTGGCCCATACAGTATGATCACCCAGCAACCCTTAGGTGGTAAAGCTCAATTCGGAGGCCAACGATTTGGAGAAATGGAAGTCTGGGCCCTAGAAGCCTACGGTGCTGCATATTGTCTCCAAGAACTGCTGACTACTAAATCTGATGACGTCCTTGGACGAATTAAGGTTTATGAGGCAATTGTGATGGGGCAAAATATACCTGAGCCGGGCATACCCGAAAGTTTCAAAGTGCTCATTAAAGAAATGCAGTCACTCTGTTTAAATGTTGAAGTTCTCGACCTTGAAGGAATGCAGATCGAAATGCGAGAAATAGATGAGGATGTCTTCAGAACAAGTGAAGAACTCGGAATTGATATTTCACGACCTGAGCGAGGATCTGATGAAGAAGATGCAGCACGAGAAGCAGCCCGTAGCGGCGGAATACGATAGGGACGGAGGTCAGAAATAATGCTTGATGTTAACGATTTCGATCAACTTCGTATTGGACTTGCAACTGCTGATTCAATTCGAACCTGGTCCAACGGGGAAGTTAAAAAGCCTGAGACAATCAATTACCGAACTTTGAAGCCAGAGAAAGACGGCCTATTTTGCGAAAAAATCTTCGGACCGCAAAAAGATTGGGAATGCACATGCGGGAAATACAAGCGCATTCGATTTAAGGGCATCATTTGCGAACGCTGTGGAGTTGAAGTTACACGCTCTAAAGTTCGACGAGAACGCATGGGCCACATTGAGCTAGCTGCACCTGCAGTCCATATTTGGTATCTACGTGGCACGAGGTCTTGGCTTGCATACCTTCTTATGGGACTAGAACCCCGAGAAGAACTCAAAGCAAAACAGCTAGAGAAAGTTATATATTTTGCAGCTAGTCTTGTTACATGGGTAGATGATGACAAACGAGATGAAGCTCTTGCTGATCTCGAGACAGAAATGCTCGAAGAGAAAGAGGCAATCTATAAAGAACGTGACGAAAGACTCGAAGAGAGACGGCAGGATCACGAAAGCGAGATAGCCGAGCTAGAAGAAGATAAAGCAAGTGAGGCTGAAATTAAAGCTGTTTCCAAACAGCTAACCAAAGACCTTGAAGCTATCACTGAAGAATACGAGCTTGAAGTCGATTTATGCGAACGTGCATTTGAAGAATTCAGAGGTTTATTCCCGCGCCAAATCGTTGAAGACGAATTGTTATGGCGTGAATTAGTAGATCGTTACGGAGAATACTTCGAAGGCGGTATGGGAGCTGACGCAATTGCTCAGCTTGTAGAACGACTCGATTTCGATGAAGAAGAAATCAAACTCCGTGATGCAATTGATCCTCCAGCAGGACAAAAGCCGCTCTCTGCACAGAGGAAACAAAAAGCTATCAAGCGGCTCAAAATAGTATCTTCATTTAATCGCCGTAACGAAAAAGGGAACCGAGTGAACAACCCGAGAGCCATGATTCTCGATGTTGTCCCCGTGATTCCTCCAGAACTGCGCCCGATGGTTCAGTTGGATGGTGGTCGATTTGCGACATCAGACCTCAATGACCTTTATCGAAGAGTAATTAACAGGAACAACCGGTTAAAGCGTTTACTTGATCTTGGCGCTCCGGCAATCATTGTAAATAACGAAAAAAGGATGCTCCAAGAGGCAGTCGATGCGTTATTTGATAATGGTCGACGAGGTCGTCCAGTAACCGGACCAGGAAACAGGCCCCTCAAGTCTCTATCAGACATGTTGAAAGGAAAGCAGGGACGCTTCAGGCAAAACCTGTTAGGAAAACGTGTCGACTATTCGGGACGATCAGTTATTGTGGTCGGACCTACGCTCAAACTCCACCAGTGCGGACTTCCCAAATTGATGGGACTCGAGCTATTCAAGCCATTCGTTATGAAACAGCTAGTTGCTGACAATATGGCTCCTAACATTCGATCAGCGAAGCGTATGGTCGAACGACGACGCCCAGCTGTATGGCCAGTCCTTGATGAGGTTATTAAGGAACACCCCGTACTCCTCAACCGAGCTCCCACATTGCACCGTTTGGGCATTCAGGCTTTTGAACCAGTTCTGGTAGAAGGTAAAGCAATTCAACTTCATCCATTAGTTTGCACTGCGTTTAATGCTGACTTCGATGGTGACCAAATGGCTGTTCACCTTCCATTGTCATCAGAGGCTCAGGCTGAAGCCAGAGTCTTGATGCTCTCTATCAATAATATTCTTTCTCCTGCGAACGGAAATCCATTAACAGTTCCTACTCAAGACATGATTATCGGAGCTTACTACCTAACAGAAGAGATAGAAGGAGGAAAGGGAGAAGGCAAAATTTTCCGAAGAATTGATCAGGTAGAACGATCTCTCGAAGCCAAAGAGGTTGAACTGCATTCAAAAGTTACATTCCGGTCGCCACGAACTTTAAAGACCCCGGCGAATGGACAAGCAGCCGAATACCACGAAACAACTGTTGGTCGGATTCTATTTAACCATGCTCTTCCAGAAGATTTCCCATGGGTAAACAACAGTGTAACCAAGCGCGAAATGGGTGGGATTGTTGAAGACTTAGCTCGTAATTATCCAAAATCGACAGTTTCTCGAAGCCTTGATCAACTCAAAGATTTGTGCTTCCACTGGGCTATGAAGTCTGGTGTAACTGTCTCAGTAGATGACGTTAAGACACCTTCTACCAAAAAAGGAATTTTGGAAAAACACGAAAAAGAGGCTGAGAAAGTTGAAAATCAATTCCGCCGTGGAATTATTACAGACGGTGAGCGCCGCCAGAAGGAAGTTGAAATCTGGTCTCAAGCTACAGAAGAAGTTAAAAATGACATGGAGGCGGGACTGAAGGAAGAGACCTTTAATCCCATTGACATGATGGTTGGTTCCGGAGCTCGAGGAAATATGATGCAAGTGCGACAGATCGCCGGCATGCGTGGCCTAGTAGCTAACCCCCGTGGTGACATGATCCCACGACCAATTAAAAGCAATTTCCGTGAAGGGCTAGCAATGCTGGAATACTACATTGCTACCCCTGGAGCAAGAAAAGGCCTTGTTGACACGGCTCTCCGAACAGCTGACTCCGGATATTTAACTCGACGACTGGTTGACGTCGCCCAAGAAGTAATCATCAATAACGAAGACCCATTTGAAGATGGCCAGACACCTCCCTCATCCTGGATCGATGACATCTATCCTGAAGATTTCTATAGGGATAGTGATGGAAATTACGTTGGAGAAGAGCCGAGCAGCCCAACAGATGTAAAAGAAAGGGCACATTTAAAGACTCGTCTTTACGGCCGGATTCTTGCTGAAGACGTAACACTTTCAGATGGAACTATCTTCGAAAAGGCAACGATGGTGACTGAAGATGTCATGATTCGAATGGCGAACGATCCAGATATTTCACGAGTTCGATGTCTTACCCCTTTGACCGATGAAAGCGAGCAGGGAATTTCTATCGCAAGTTATGGCATGTCTATGGCTACGGGAAGCTTTATTGAAATCGGTGAAGCGGTCGGTGTAATAGCGGCACAATCTATTGGCGAGCCGGGCACACAGCTAACAATGCGTACTTTCCACACTGGAGGAATCGCTGGTAAAGACCTAGCAGGTGGTCTTCCTAGGGTAGTTGAACTATTTGAAGCTCGAACACCCAAAGGAGCCGCAACCTTAGCTCGAACATCTGGAGTTATCAGAATCAATGATGATGGGGCCCGGAGCAGAACTGTAACCATAGTTAGTGACGATGGTGAAGAGGACGTCTATGACAAGATTGCGCTTGAAGCTCGACTCGAAGTCGTTGACGGGCAGGAGATTTCAGCTGGTGATCCAATCATAGAAGGACCAAGAGATCCAAAAGAACTTCTTGAAATTCGTGGCATGAGGGAAACCCAGCGCTACCTAGTGGAGCAAGTCCAAAGCGTTTATAGAGACCAGGGTGTTTCAATCCACGACAAACACATCGAGCTTATTGTTAGACAAATGACTCGACGTGTTCTGGTACAAGAACCAGGCGATTCAGATTTTCTCCCTGGTGAAAGTATCGATAGGCGCGTTTACGTTGAAGCAAATCGAGAGTTGGTCGAGGCCGGAAAAAGACCGGCAGAAGCTCGGCCTCAACTTATGGGTATAACTAAGGCATCACTTGCTACTGACTCTTGGCTATCCGCTGCGTCGTTCCAAGAGACTACCCGTGTGCTTACTGAAGCGGCTATCGAATCCCGTTCCGATAACCTTGTTGGACTTAAAGAAAACATTATTATTGGAAAACTGATCCCAGCAGGGACAGGGCTTGTGTCCTATCGAGATTTTGAAGCGGATGCACCTGACTATGCCCCGATGGAGTTCTATTCCTCCGATGAAGACGGCGATGAAGACCTCTCAGAATGGTTGGCTTCCCAACCAGAGTTCCAAGAACCTGAGGAAATCGGTGAATCGAAAGAAGAGGAAACGTCAACATCACCCGAAGAATTTATTGGGTAAAGAAAAAGTTTCTAAAAAATCTTCTCAAGAACTACTTTCAAGGGTGTGGACTGGCCTAAACACTCGTAGGCTGGTTTGCTGGCTGTAAAATATCTTTACAACCAAACATTGAAGACATAAGGCTAAATAAGCCTTGGAGAACAAATTGCCTACAATCCAACAGCTTGTCCGTAAAGGGAGAGATTCTAAGTTCCGAAAGGAAAAAACACCTGCGCTTAAAGGAGCTCCACAAAGACGCGGTGTTTGTACGAGGGTCTACACAGCAACACCGAAGAAGCCCAACTCAGCACTTCGAAAAGTTGCTCGTGTTCGGCTAACAAGTGGCGCAGAAGTAACTGCGTATATTCCTGGAGAAGGCCATAATTTACAAGAACACTCAATTGTGCTTGTCCGCGGAGGTCGTGTAAAAGATCTACCGGGCGTTCGCTATAAAGTAATCCGCGGCACACTAGACACGGCATCAGTCCGAGACCGAAAACAATCTCGAAGCCGTTATGGCGCAAAGAAAGATTAGGAAGTAGACCGAAATGCCTCGTAAAGGACCAGCAACGAGAAGAAGCCTCCAACCAGATCCAATCTATCGATCAACACTTGTGACTCAACTTGTTAACAAAATACTCCAACGTGGTAAGCGATCTGTAGCTGAACGCATCGTGTACGACGCGTTGAAAACAGTCGAAGAAAAAACAGGATCAGATCCTATTGACACGCTCAAGCGAGCTATCGAGAATGTCCGACCTCAGCTTGAAGTCCGAAGTCGGCGAGTAGGCGGAGCTACATATCAAGTTCCTGTTGAAGTCCGTCCCAGAAGAGCCACGACACTAGCGATTCGCTGGCTTGTAGGCTTTG
>PYIK01180809.1_pt1 | contig 12267 bp, 10 predicted proteins | sample 3578011 | NCBI WGS metagenome assembly PYIK01 (sample SAMN08408022, study PRJNA431606) | Marine metagenome isolate SA_KN192-05_S13_70m, whole genome shotgun... | biome: marine; feature: oceanic pelagic zone; material: water; isolation source: 70 m water sample, 0.2-0.8 um fraction ... | reverse complement strand
GTGTTGGATCGATTAGCTGATTTGTCTGACAATTTTTCCTGACTGAACCACGGTGTTGCAGGGATTGACTCCGAAGCGGTAACTCAGTTCGGCAGGATGCTCAACATCCCCTACATTTGACTCAAGCATTACCGAAGCAAACTCTCCAGCAACTTGCGGAAGGTTGGCTACCACTACCGTCTCAACTGATCTCGGAGGAATCTCAATACTAGTTTGAATTCTCTCAATCTGAATGACCTCAGGGGCAGCTTTCTTACTACCCTGATCATCTCCAGAAGAATTTCTTTGTGGCGCTAAAACTGGTGTAACAGTTAACGCCACCTCAGCAATTTTGTCCGATTTATTTCCAAGGATGACTTCATGATCTGCAATACCTGCTCCTCCAACTGTGCCTGAAACGCAATACCAGATCGAGACCAAATCAGATTCTAAGCCAACGGCTGAACTGATAACACGCCCAATGCCTGCTGCCTCCTCCTCTAAATCTTCTGAAGTGCTCGAAATTATTCCACCGAAGATAAGTGCGGTAAATACTAGCAACGCAGGCCACCGGGTCACCTTCATAACAAGGGCCTCTCTGCTCCGACACTTGATCTTAAATAGCCAAGAAGTACTAAGACCCAAAGCAATGCCTGAAGGGAAATTACAGTCTTATGGCTCGAGGGGGCTTGATGAGATAATTTAAAATCTCCAGATATGTTTGGGTCAAATCCCATACCCCACTCAAGAGCGACTTGTTGCTTGATCTCAACTCCATCAACTGAAAGCTCCCATGAGCTACCAAACGGAGCTGCGAGAAAAATCTCTGAACTGTCTTCGACAAAACCTTCAAATGACGAGATAGGTGAACCATAGGATGGCGCCTCAATGCCACTATCTGGTGATGGATCAGATGCAAAAGACCTGAGTGTTCTCCCAACGGTCTGCCCATTTGGCAAAATCGCTGCAACCGGAATGGCTGAAACGTTTCTATATCGAACTATTCCAGGCGAAACTTCTATCCTAATCAAGTCAAGTTGGCGACTTAAAGCTGATTCAACTGATGAGGGTAATGTCTCAATTTGGCCCTTCGAAGGCAAAGGAGAGGAACGGCCAACTAGGACTATATCGCTAACTCCGAAAGGGGCGAGTAAGCGGCCTAGCTTTGCAGTCCCGCCATTGATCGCTAAATTCATCACCTCTTCCAGCAGGGGTTCCCCGACATTCTGCCCTGAATCCCATCGGTCAAGAAATGAAGACTCGAGGTCAGCAGTAACCGAAAGCGTTAGGCCTTCACCAAAGGACTCGCCTGAAGCAGCGAGCAAATCATCATGCCCAACCCATAACACTCGTCCGTTATAATCCATTTCGCTTTCTTGAAGCCCCAGAACTTGATTCAGTTCATCGTTAGGCATTCCCCAATCACCTGAGAACGAATTTCCAAAAACTGGAAGAACCACCAATGCAAAAGCAACTAATGCGCTGACAGGAACTAATTGCCTCCACCCAAAGCGATAGGTCTGCAGATCACGCTGAAGTGCCCCGACCCCCATAGCACCAGCGACTGCTAACCCAAGTGAGGCTGGCGCCAAGAGAACCTCTGGCCTAGGTAAAGGTATATCAAGCAGTTCATTCTTATCGACCCAAAGTACCGAAACGCCGCCCAAATACATAACCCAACTTCGTATAGCCCAAGCCCAACGTTCACCTTTTGCTAAAAGGAGAGGGACTATTGCCATAGCTAAAAACCCCCATCCGAAAATAGACTTACCTGCGTTATGCGACTCTAAGCGAAGAAAATCAGAGAGGTCGCCAGAGATGCTAGACGTGGGACGCGTACCGGCAAACCATTTCCAGGATGGGTCAAACATAACGCTGTCGATTAGCCATGGAAGATTAAGTGCAACGGCAATAATTGCACCCAAACTAAGGACACCAACTAACCGAAAAGTTCCAGAAGGCCACCCCGACAATAGCGAACCTATAAAAATTGCGGAAACAATTACAAGAATTTCAATACCAGCAAATGGAACAAATGCAATCATGAAACCAATAAGGATCCCTAAACCTGAAGCTTCACGTAGCCAATTAGATGGAAGAACATTTCTTCCCCTAGGCCCTCCTAAAGATCCAAATGGCGAAAGTCTTCCTGCTTGAGACAAATATACAAGTACCCATGGAAGCGTTCCATATAAGATGAGTGCACTCCATGAACCTGACCCTAAAGCACTATAGGGCACGGGGGATGCAAAGTATATGGAAGCTCCCGCAACTCTAATCCATGGGGAATTAAATGGTTTGAGAAAACACCAAACTCCAGCCACTCCTATTGGAAGCATCCCAAGTGTAAGGATAAGTCTAAGAAGTCCCATTGAACCAAATGAGAAAACCCCCAGCAATCCTGTGATCCCCAGAGCAGTTGGATTGGTAGATTCATTGCCAATTCCGCTTGCCCACCAGTTGGAGAACCACAGCGAAAAGCATTCTCCAATACTTAGATCAAATGGGACGAGTTCCCCAACAACAGGGACTTTTCGAGTAATCAGATGCCGACTACCAAAGAAGAAAACGAGGGTTGAAAGCCCAATAAAAACAGCTGAAGCTCTTGACGGCCCTTCACGCATAGCTTCTATAAAACGTTTAAACCGATCTTGCACCATTCCCGAAGCACGGTTTTGTTCGTTTGTCTGATCTTTAAAGAAAGACTTTAGTAAAGCAAAACCCTGAGATTGCAGAGATCGTATCTCTCTATCAGGAAGGCGACGAACAGCTTTGACCCTCTTTCTTCTCGCGAAAAGGCTACGTGGCCGTAAAAGATTCCATGCCCAGGAACCAAGTAACACCCGAACACGGGCTAAATCGCCTATCAGTAGCGATCCAAACGCCCTAATTATAGAGAGCACAAACGCTTGCGGAATAATTATCAGAGAATGAAGAAGGCCGTAACTACTTAGAACCACTCTGAGACGATGACGCTCTCTATACTTTTCTTCCTCACCACCCGTTCGATATTTCCCCTTCTCCTCACGATGACGAGCTAGAGCTAGAGGAACGATTAAAACTCGAGCCCCAGCTAAATGCGCCTTCCAACATAAATCTAAGTCCTCTCCAACCATTCCTATTTCTTCATCAAACCCTGAAAGAGCTTGAAATAGATCGGAGCGGACCAGTGCGACTGTTGATGAAACCATGAAAACATCAGAGACAGAGTCATGCTGCTCTTGATCTAGTTCTCCAGGTTCAATTCTTGAGACTAGAAAACCAAGCTTGTCAACAGAGTAACCAATATCAAGCAATTCGTCGGGACGATCCCAGTTAACTATTTTGGGCCCTACGATTCCAGCATTCGATCTCAGCGACTCTTCGACCATTAATCTCAGCGCATCCGGAGCGAGGGCAACATCATGATGGCAGAACAGGAAAAAAGCTGAATTAGTGTCTAGAGCAAAAACCGAATTTAAGTTTCTTCCATAACCGTGACCAGAATCAACAGCGTGTACTTGCGCTTGGGGCAAGTATTCGTGAACGAAATGCCGCATTTGACTTTCTTCGCCTGTGGTAAGAACAACTACGTTAAAGTCTGGATAATCCTGGATCGCAAACGAATTAAGAACATCGCCAAACCATTCGTCTGGGTTGTGGGCGACTACGACAATGTCAACCGGTGGGAATGCAACAGCATTCTTAGCTGAATTAGCCTCTGTCGAAATAGATTGTTCCACAGTGGCGAAGGTTAACCGCCAAAACGAAGTTCAGCATGTACCCTGACGACTTGAGAAGATATTTCCTGTAAAAAATTACAAAATTAAATCAATTTTCCTTAAAAAAGTAGATTTTCCCCATATAGATCCTGAATTTAGATGGAGTACAATTCACCTGTGCCTTATTTGTTGAAAAAAAAGTGTTAGCTCTGATTACAGGTGGTTCCGGGTTCGTAGGGAAACACCTCGCAGATCACCTCTCTGATTGCGGCGACGATGTTTTAACTACCGATATCTCCGATGGAGGACCAGATCTCTTAGATCAAAGTAAAATGGATGAATTGATACTTTCTGCACAACCTCAAGTTGTCTATCACCTTGCTGGGCAGGCTGATGTTGGAGCTTCTTGGGACGCTCCGTCAACAACTTTTAGGATAAATGCCGAAGGAACGTTAAATGTTTTATCTGCATGCCGTGAAGCAGGCGTAGAGAGAGTTCTAACTATCTCTAGTGCTGAAGTGTATGGAAAAGTTTCTCATGAAAGGTTACCGATAGACGAATCACTCCCCCTTGCACCAGCTTCACCATACGCTGTCAGCAAAGCTGCAGCAGAGATGGTCAGTGCCTACGAAGCATCCCGAGGACTAGACGTAATGTGCGCCCGCTCATTTAATCATTTTGGGCCTGGCCAGAACATAAACTTTGTCACCTCAGCTTTAGCACTTAGAATTTTACAAGCAAAGAAAGACGGCAGAAAGAGCATACCGGTAGGAAGACTAGACACCAGACGGGACTTTACGGATGTTCGTGATGTAGTTCGCGCATATCGATCAATTATTACTAATGGGGTCTCGGGGGAATCATACAATGTTTGTTCTGGCGAAGATCGGTCAATAGGAGAGTTAGCTAAAGCTCTAATGGCAGCTTCCGGATGCACGATCGACCTTGTGCCAGATGCCTCTCTTCAACGCCCCTCGGATATTCCAGCACTTCGAGGTGACAATACGAAGATTAAGTCCCATACTGGCTGGGAACCCATAGTGGAATTTGAAAGAACCATCAAAGACATCGTTGAGTCAACACAGTCTTTGATCGACTTGAACAGATAGGAAGACAAATGCCTACCGCACTCATAACAGGAATCACAGGCCAAGATGGGTCATACCTTGCTGAATCCCTATTGGATAAAGGGTACGACGTCATAGGAATGGTACGTAGGAGCAGCACTGTAAATTATGAGCGGATAGCCCACATACAAGGCGCAATTCAATTCGTAAATGGAGACCTGCTGGATCAAATATCTTTAATTGAGGCTATTAAAGAGCACAACCCAGATGAGGTATATAACCTCGCTGCGCAATCTTTTGTCCAAACGTCTTTTGGACAACCGGTCCTTACTGGTGAAACCACTGCGTTAAGCGTCACTCGGATACTTGATGCGATTAGAAATGTCGACCCTTCGACTCGCTTTTACCAAGCAAGCTCTAGCGAGATGTTTGGGAAAGTAGCAGAAGTTCCCCAGAATGAGGGCACACCGTTTTACCCGAGAAGCCCGTATGGAGTAGCAAAAGTTTACGGACATTGGATAACTGTGAACTACCGTGAGAGCTACAATTTGCATGCATCTAGTGGCATCCTCTTCAACCACGAGAGCCCACGCCGTGGATTGGAATTCGTAACAAGAAAGATTAGCTACGGAGCTGCCTCCATTAAATTAGGACTTGAGACCAAACTTGCCCTTGGGAATCTAGACTCAAAAAGAGATTGGGGATTTGCCGGAGATTATGTAGAGGCCATGTGGTTAATGCTGCAAGAAGACTCGCCTGACGATTACGTTATCTGCACCGGAGAGACCCACAGTGTAAGAGAATTCTGCCAGGTAGCCTTCGAACATCTGGGCTTGGCTTACGAGGACCACGTGGAAGTTGATGAGAAATTTTTCCGACCCGCAGAAGTAGATCTCCTAGTAGGCGACTATTCAAAGGCCTCTTCCAAACTTCAATGGGCTCCAAAAACTACTTTTGAGGAGCTTGTCACAATGATGGTCGATGCTGATATGGCCCTACTCGAGGGAAGACTTAAAGGCCTAGCGTGAAATCAACGATAAGAAGAAAAGTCGTTGTTCTATCTGGCGGAGTTGGAGCTGCAAAGCTACTAAACGGTTTAGTAAAAGTAATCGACCCATCAGAAATTACAGCAATAGTAAACGTTGCTGACGATACCGATCTTCATGGCTTACACATATCCCCTGATCTCGATACCGTCACCTACACACTCGCTGGAGAAATAGACCCCCAAAAAGGGTGGGGGCTAATTGATGAGAGCTGGAATGCCATGGACATGATCTCTAGGTATGGCGGCGTTGACTGGTTTCAGCTAGGAGATAAAGACTTAGGGACACACATGTATAGGACGCATCGTCTCCTCCAAGGAGCATCCCTTACTGCAGTCACAGAAGAAATTGCAAGGAGCCTCAAAGTTAGAGTAAATATCCTCCCTGTAAGTGACGATCCGGTAAAAACATTTGTTACAACATCGGATTTGGGAGAAATGGAATTTCAAGAATATTTTGTTCGCCATAAGCACAACCTAAAAGTCACAAAAGTTCATTTCAAAGGAATCAAAAATGCTACACCGGGGCCGAATGTGATTGATGAAATTAAAAGTGCCTCAGCAATAATCATTGCTCCTTCCAACCCAATCGTTTCCATCAGCCCAATCCTTTCAGTCCCAGGAGTATCAGAAGCTCTTCAACAGAAAAAAGGCTCAACCGTCGCAGTTTCTGGAATTATTAATGGAAAAGCGCTTAAAGGGCCAGCTGATAGGATGCTCTTAGATCTAGGACATGAAGTATCTCCCGTAGGTATCGCGAAGATCTATCAAGACCTAGCTTCAAAATTTGTTTTAGATCAAGCCGATACTGAACACATAGAAGCAATTGAAAAACTTGGCCTTAAATGCATAGCAACAGAAACTGTGATCCCAGACCAAATGAAGTCAGCAAAATTATGCTCTACTATACTCTCTACCTTTTTTCCGGAGGTTATAAAGGAATGAATCTTGAAATTCTCCCAATACACGGACTACCAAAGATAAAGCCAGGAGATGATCTTATCGGCATGCTTGGCGAATGTGGAAAAATCGAATCAAGTGACATTCTAGTTGTGACTCAAAAGATTATTTCTAAAGCCGAAAATCAACTCGTAGCGATTGACCCCACCGATCCGCTTAGCCATAAACCCCTTGTTGAAAAGGAATCTGTTCGAATTCTTAGAAGAAGAGGTGAGCTTATCATAAGCGAAACTAAGCATGGATTCGTTTGTGCTAACGCGGGCATTGATCTATCTAACGTCGAAAAAGGACAAGCTGCGCTCCTACCAGAGGACAGTGACCGCTCAGCTCAGCGATTGCGGGATGGCCTTAAAGGAAGATACGGCTTTGACGTAGCCATCATCATTTCCGACACATTCGGCAGACCGTGGCGGAAAGGGTTAACTGACGTAGCAATAGGCTCAGCTGGGATCACTCCCATTCTTGACCTACGTGGCGAGCCAGATGCCTTAGGGAGAGAGATGCAAGTCACCGAGGTTGCATTAGTAGATGAGTTGGCTAGCGCTGCGGAACTGGTGATGGGCAAATCCTCGGGCATCCCTGTTGCAATAGTGCGTGGAGGGGATCCCAGCTGGTTTGGCGAAGGAAGTGTTAGGGAAAGCCTAATTCGGGACCCCAAAGACGACTTATTTCGATGATCAGACTATTCAATCCCTAGTTCTGTATTAATTCTAGTACTCGAATCTCTTTTCATAGAGCCCCCAACGCCGAATATGAGCTGTATCTCATGCTCCTTACAAACGTCCACTTCAGGTATATCCGAAGGCTGATTTCTATCACCACCGTTAGCGAACATCAAATTAAATTGTTGGTTTTTAAGAGCAATAGACTCGATAGTCTTCTTAACTGACGAATCATCATCAATAGCCACACAAGCTTCATCAACTATCGAAAGTGCTTTCACGATACGGAGTCTGTCTTGTTGAGGAAGAATCACTTTCCCTTTTTTCTTTTTTTGCTGTAAATCATTATTCACAACAACTATTAGACGATCTCCTAAGGATGCCCCAGCCTCCAAATAGTCTAGATGCCCACAATGCAAGGGACTAAAATATCCACTGACTATAACAAGCGTCTTTTCTATCATCTGCCTCTCCAACTCAGAATCGGATCAGCCCGAAGAAGGTTAAGAATGGAATTACTCTTCTTCGGTTCCAAAGTCCTGAGGACCAGGTATATCTGATGTATTTGGTTTTGTGATGTCATCTCGGTTCTGTCCAGTGACTCCTTCAAGGGTGTCTATTCTGTCAGGCATAGGGATATCTGCTCCAAGCGGTGCCCTAGCGATAGCAAAAGCCTCAAGATCAGCTAAGAATCTAACATCTCCTAAATTCTCGGTGTAGACCTCAGCCGGGTCTCCACCTTCAAAAGCATTCGCCCACCGAACAACTTGAATCACTGCTTCCTCTCCCCCGCAATTAACCCCTGCTTCTAAGGACTGATTGCCTGGTAGAACTAACGCTTCTTCAGTAATCTCTGCTCCCATCGCATTCATAAATACGCTCAAACGAGCTTGCTTACCAGTCACAGAAGAAGTGAACGGGTGAATATGAATTATCCCATCTTGATGTGAATGGATCCCCTCTGGATCGAATTCACTTTGGAACACTGGCAGGAAGGAGTTAGAAACGCAATCATAAACTCCGTATGCAGCATGCCAGTGATCTTGAAGAGTCGGAGTGACTTCTGCATCACGAGTGGCCCGAGCAAAAATAACTAGAAACAGCCCTAAGACAATGACAAGTGCTACCGCTGCGGGAAAACCGATGGCGCGGCGCTCACTTGGACCAGAAGTAGCTCCAGCACGCTCAGCGCGAGCAATCTTTTTTGCAGATGATGCCTTACCCATGTCCCAATACGGTAGTGGACCAAGACGAAAATAAGGCACACCAATCGCTGGTTCTTTAAAAAAAACTATAAAAAAGTAGAAAAATCCTTACTTTTTGCCTAATTCGAGCTAACAACCGCGTATCTGCCCAGCTCTTTCCAAAGCTGCTTGAATCTCCTCTTCTTCACCTTGGCGTGTTTGGGAGTACGCTACTGAGCTGTAATCATCCGAAATGCTGCTTGAAAGAACTACGGAGTCATCGAACTGAATGGAGCTTTCTTGACTTTCTTCGTTGTCAGCACCCGCGTAAATGCCGGCATCAGTTTGGCTAGATAGCCCTAACGTGATTTCCTCTTGAGGTTCCAACTCAAGTTGCGTATCTGAAACACCGGAATAGTCTCTACCGAATACCATCTCTATCCCCTTGCCTGTCTGAGTACCTCTCTGAATAAGTTCAGCTCCTGAAAGCAAATGGGATTGAAGAAGCAGAGCTGAATCTTTTTGAGAAGCATCGAAGTAAATAGTTGTTCGTTCAAAATCGAATGATGAGGCGTTTCCGGTCTCTGCGACGCGAAATCCAGCTGCGACTAGATCATTAGATATTCGCTTTGCTTCTCCGGTAATCCCAGTTCCGTTAAGAAGAGCAATCCCGAAACTTTTCTCAGTTTGATTCCCTCGAAAGACATCAAGAATAATTTGTGCTTCTGCCTCGTAAAGACGGAGAATTGAATAGGGGCCGTCCCAATCAAAAAATGTTGGAAGGGTGTACCTATTTAGGGCATTGACATCAAACCCGCTGAACCTGTTTGCCAAATCAATCATGTCCTCAGGAGTCATCCGGTCATCTAAGGTGAGGTATCCCCCTCTGAACACATCTTCTATAACGTTTCTTATCTTCCCCGGGTCTCTGAAGCCTGAATCAAACGCCTGCTGTAAGGCAACAATAAGGAAGTCCTGTTGACGATCCATGCGATCAAGATCACTTAGTGAATCAACCTCCCTCCACTCTCCTTGAATAAAGGCCTGCATCGTTCGGCTTCGAACTATTCCTAATCCCTGTTCAGGGGTAAGCGATACACAACCGGTTTCCTCAATGGATAACTGAGCTTTTTTATCTTTAATGGGAAATTCAATATAAAGATCTAACCCACCGATAATTTCAAATAACTCGAGAAATCCATTGAAGTCGACTTGGATCACGTGATGAATTGGGATTGCAAAGTAATCTCTAACTGTTTGGACCAATGTTTGCGGCCCAGTGAATGCAAGAAGGCTGTTAATTTTTTGATGCTCTCCTCCATACCCTGATATTGGAACCCAGAGGTCTCGAGGTATAGACACAACAGACACATCCGCAGGTCCTGCTCCTCCGTCAGACGATTCTCCAGTGTCTAACCGAAGAACGATGAGTGTGTCTGTTAAAAGTTGATCCGTTGATCGAGTTTGCCGCAGTCTGTGACCTTCAGGGAGTGAAGCTATTGAATCGGTACCAATGATGAAAAAATTGATTGTTTCTCGTTCAAGATTCTCTAAAGGGTCAGAAGTTTCGACGCCCTCTGGATCCTCAGATTGAACAGCTTCAGTTATTTCTTGTGTCAGGATATTTCCAAATGCTGTTCGCGGGATACTACTAACAGTGTCTTTCGCATATGCCAGAAGCGCAGCCGATAACGATGAGCCGAAAAAGGAGACAACAAGAAAAAAGATACAGACTCTCTGCACCCAAGTTCTTCGTGGACGTGGTTGACGCGTTATAGCCATTGAGTAAAAGTAGTCCCTTTCATAAACTTATTTATTGCACCTCCGCAAGTTTATAGGGGCCTAAGCGAAACCAAGTCTCCAGAAATCACTTCACGAACTACCCCTCCATTATCTTCGAGCAAAAGAGAACCGAACTCTGTAATGTCCATAGCTTTTCCTTCCAGAACCCCTGTACCGGTTGTAACCCGAACATCTTGTCCAATGGTTGCTGATAATCTTCTGTAGCTTTCCCATAGATCTGGGCTTTGAAAGTCTAGATCTCCCAGATTTAAAAGAATAGCTTCAGCAAGGTGGACTCGATCAGGAGGGCTACCTAAATCTGAAAGAGAGATAACCCCCCTTTGGGTGATTACATCTTGAATATTACTTGGATGAACATTTATCCCTATCCCAACAACAACGGAAGCTCTGGTTCCAACCAACTTAGACTGCGCTAACACCCCAGCCAATTTCGCCTGCCCATCAACTGACGAGTTTTCCACCACTATGTCGTTCGGCCATTTAATACGCACCTGCTCAAAGCCAAGAGAACGCAAAGCCGCACAAGATGCCACCGCGATCCCAGAAGCAAAGACTCCCAAATTAACCTTCTCCACATCAGCTAAGAAACTTACTGACATGAGCAGGGCCGAATTAATCTCAGCAACCCACTTGCGATCGAATCGGCCTTTCCCAGAAGTTTGAAAGTCAGCTATCAAAACCCGTCCACCATTATCAATACCGGAAATTTTTTCTAAAAGATCATCATTTGTCGATCCAGTCTCCTCAACCCACGAAACCGAAGTAAAACCCCTACTTTTTAGGGCTTTCGTCAAATATTCTTCTCGCGCAAAAACCGAATCTTTTTCAGTGGCTTTTGGGTTATCCGTTTCTTTCGAGTCCATATTCTGTAACGTTAGACGAGTGTTTACAAAAGTGCTCGTTGCTAATCGAGGAGAAATTGCCGTTCGCGTAATTCGCGCATGTCGCGAACTCGGAATTCAGTCAGTCGCTATCTACTCTGACCTCGATAGAAACGCCCTCCACACTCGATTAGCAGACGAAGCTTATGCCCTTGGTGGAAGCACCGCAGCTGAGAGCTACTTAGACATACCTAAAATTCTCGCGATAATTGAGAAATCTGGAGCTGATGCCGTCCATCCGGGATATGGCTTCTTTTCAGAAAACGCAGAATTCGCTGAGCAGATAACTGAAAAAGGAGTCACATTTATCGGACCCTCATCAGATGCAATTCGCGTTATGGGAGACAAAATTAGCGCAAGACTAGCTGCAGAGAAAGTCGGCGTAAGCGGCGTGCCGGGAACAACCGACTTTATCGAAAACAGTTCAGAAGTGATCGAGTTTGCAAAAGAGCATGGCTACCCAATAGCAATTAAAGCTGCATATGGTGGCGGTGGCCGGGGTATGAAAGTAGTTCATAGCGAAGAAGAAATTGAGGGAGCTATTGATTCCGCTCAACGAGAAGCAGTGGCTTACTTCGGAAGAGGCGAACTATACATGGAACGCTATTTGACGAAACCCAGACATATAGAAGTTCAGGTTCTCGCCGACTCTCATGGCAATACGCTACACCTCGGCACTAGAGATTGCTCAGCGCAAAGACGCCATCAAAAACTGATTGAGGAAGCACCCGCTTCTGGCATTGCACCCGACGTTCTACTATCAATGGGTGAAGCTGCTGTAGCAGTAGCCGAAGGGTGCGATTACGTAAACGCCGGGACAGTAGAATTCCTATACGAAAACGGTGATTTTTATTACCTCGAGATGAACACAAGACTGCAAGTTGAGCACCCTGTGACTGAAATGGTCACTGGTATCGACCTTGTTCGACAGCAGCTACTAGTAGCTCAAGGAGAGAAACTTCAATTCTCTCAAGAAGACATAGAG
>PYIK01006964.1_pt1 | contig 12494 bp, 12 predicted proteins | sample 3578011 | NCBI WGS metagenome assembly PYIK01 (sample SAMN08408022, study PRJNA431606) | Marine metagenome isolate SA_KN192-05_S13_70m, whole genome shotgun... | biome: marine; feature: oceanic pelagic zone; material: water; isolation source: 70 m water sample, 0.2-0.8 um fraction ... | reverse complement strand
CAACAGCGAAGATACTAACACACTGAATGAATGCGTCTTCTGAAGCACGAACGTGGAAGTTTCTCCAGTCATCCTTCCAGAATGCATCACCCTTAGTATGGTAAGGTACTGTTGCAAATGCATCTGTTAAAGATGCTTGATTAAATGTGTTTGTAAACTCATCATATCTGATGAATGCTCTATCGTCTTTCTGTAGAGATACACCAGTGTACTGAGCACAGACCATAGACTTGAAGCCTGTTGCCTTGCTACCATCTGCTAATAGACCACAGATACCCCATGTAGACCTGATAGACAGGTTGAACATGTATGGAGAAGCAGACTGAACTGAGTCAACTTCTGCCTGTACAAATGCACCTGTATTAAGACCATTACCTGTATTATATGTCTGGTTGTTCTGTAGTCCCAAACTTGATACAGTACCAGGCAACTGGAAACTAAACCTTCTACGGTTAGTAGTATTGATATTAGAAACACTGAATGTACCATTCAATGCATCATCTAAACCATTGTTTTGTACAGCAAAGAACTGATCCTTGATGTAACCATGAGCAATCTTAGTTGTTACATTAACGGTAACAGTTCCAACAGGAGATGAATCAACTACTTGTATTGACTCAATAGATCTCAAGTCAGATAGAGGACCAACGATTCTGTTCTCAGAAACATTAGCACCAAACTCATTCTGATCGTCAATCGTAGGTTGATACTGTGCAAATGCCTTAGCAACCTTAGTGTAATAAAGATCTAGTTCATTCTTCTCTGCATATTGGAATACAGTAATCTTATGGTGTGAATACTCAGGTATTGCTAAGTTTGTGTTATCACCTTTACGATAGTAAACTTTACCAACACCAGCATTAGCATCATATAGAGGAGATTTAGTAGTAATATCTCCATCTTTGATGGTAAACTGCCAGATATAAGCACCACCAGTTACATTAAATATTGAAGTTCTTGCTTGCTCTTTGTCTGCAGGATCAGGAACATATAAAGGACGTATTATCGTTCTACGAAGATCATAACCAATTAGAGAACAACCTCTTGGGACTACACAACCACCTTTTGAATCGTTGAACTTATGAAGGACGTTATCAGGATTGGAAAGATCCACAACCGAAGAATCTGTCCAAGCATTGCTAAATTGATCAAAACTAAAAACTGGGGTACTAGAGTTTGATGCTAAACCAGGTCTATTATCAATATAATGGTCACCAGGCATAAGCATGATGGTGAACTCATCAAATCGATCATTATCTATTCCAGGTGCATAAGAATATCTTGCTACCTCGATGAATGCCCTCTGAATGGTTACAAATGGGCGGTTTGGTGAATTACCTCTATTGTCTAACTCATCAGATGCATTGAAATCATCTGGCGAGACATACAAATATCTACCAGTTTTACTGGAGATTAAGTTATCTAATCTGGTTAATGGCATAGTCCTTGGGTTACCACTTGGTTGTTATAGCTGTCCTTGGGTTATTTATCAGAGTTCTTTTCTGCTTCCCCACTGTTATTTAGATGTGGTGTGAAGTAATTGAAGTTTAAAAGCAACTTTACTCTCATATCTGTCTGACTTACACCTCTATGTTGCCAATTTGATGGAAATGTTACCCATCTATTAGCAAGACAATCCACTTTTTGTCCATTTTCAAACTCTGTATAACCATTACAACTATTTAAGTAATATATTCCAGTGGTCATATGACCACATAACCCATGATCGTCAGAATAATCGGTATGAAAATCACTTTTAAACGCTTCTTTAAAGAGAGGTTGTAAATTTGCTTTTATCTTATGTAACCCAATATATTCAATTCTAGAAAGAATTGGAAGTAGGTGCTCAAAGTATGTAGACTGATTATGCACCACACCTCCATAATGACTTGATATTTTATAAAATGAATGAACGAATTGAAAGTTCTCTAACGTCTGATCATCTTCACCAACCTTATATTCATTATACTGCCAAGGAAACTCTGAAAACAAAAATGTATCCAGCATTCGATTGTATTCTAACTGAGTTAAAAAATCGTCAACTATATGTATCATTTTTTCCCCAGAGAATTTTTTCAGAAATTATTGATGGGCAGTGTTGGATTTGAACCAACGTAGGCGTAGCCAACGGATTTACAGTCCGTCTCCTTTAACCACTCGGACAACTACCCTTGAGGGGGCATTTCACCCCCATGAGTTAATTGGGTAACAAGGCTAACTTAACCCCGATCACTCCTGATTATACAGTCGCTAAAGAGCGAGCAGCCATAGGGATGCGAGTGAATCCTACGATGTTATTCGCAGGAGGTGTATCTGTTTTTGCAGATGTGGTTTGCTTATCCAAGCAGGTTTCAGTCCCGATCCTTATACCCTGTCGAAGCCTGGGCAGCCCCATGATGGAGCTGAGGGGAATCGAACCCCTGTCCAGAATGTAGGTGTCGTCACCTATTCCTCAAAAGAGGAATGCCTGAAGACCGATTTGAACGGACGACCTTGGCTTTACAAAAGCCCTGCACTACCACTGTGCTATTCAGGCGAAATCAGGTCCACCATACCAACCAACAAGAGATATTCTCTTACCAGATAGTACTGGTTTGACTCTGTGTTCTAAAACTGAAGGAAAAATTACTGCCTGACCCTTATTTAGAGGGACTGTCTGAACCTCACCATCTCTGATCTGAAACTCACCACCCTCACATTCATCAGGACTTGTTAGCATAAATGATATGCTTAGTTTCCTAAACTCATTTGATCTAAATCGTGTGGGAAGATAATCCTTATGCCATTCATAATGACCATCTATATCGTATACAGTGTATTGTATATCTTCAGACCATTGAGTCAGTTTATACTTGAACACTTTACTGTTAGCATCTAACATGTAACCCTTCAATAACATAGCAACCCAATTGTCTTGAGGAATCCATAACTGAGATGAATTTCTCTTAACAGGGTTGTGTTTGTCCTTAGAGAATACAGGTGAGGGATTTAGATTGCCTTGACCCCATGTAGATACTATTGTATCACACACCTCTTCAGGAACCAGATTTTTGGAAACTATGAAGTGATGCATGGTTGTATTATATCATGCCGTCTGTAAAATTTCAAGTGCCCCCACTGTGCTCCCCAGACTTGTTTCTTGGTTTCAACATCAAACCCTTTATCGAGTACCCAATAAGAATCTTCAGTCAATTCTATCTCATTCTGTAAGTATGTCTGTCTTCCCTTGTAAGGCACAAGACATTCAGAAGTAGCAGTTGCACCACGATAAACTATTCCATCTAACTTAAATCTAATATCACACCCCAAACGTCTCTCTAATGGTGCATCAGCGAGTTGATCTAGGTTCTTATATCCTACATATGGTTTTGGATCTGATATCTCATAGTTCTGGATGATATAATCATCCTCTTCTATTATCTTTAAGATAAACTGTCTGTAAGGATTAGTAGGTTCATAGTTATATGCTTGCTCACCATAAAATAACCCATCCTTTAATTTGATATGTGATATTATAATATGAGCATAACGACTAGGATCCTTCATTGCTTGGTGTAGATTACTGAAGTGACCTACCAAACATTCTTCAAATTTTTTCATCAGGCATAGTTTCAACAGCAATAACAGGTACATCAAATAATAGAGGATGCATCTCTTCTTGCAATAAATATTCGGAATTTTTTAAGACTTGTTCAGCAGTGTACTCTCGATTCAATGCACACTCAAATAGTATCCATCTATCTTCTTTCTGTGAGGCAGTCAATAGATCATAAGTGAAAGGCATATTCTCTATGAAGTACATCTTCACAGGCATACCATCCATCCAACAATGCTTTATATCAACTCTATATCCTTTGAAAGACATCATATTAAATCGTCTTACAATATTTAGACAAAAAAAGAGACCCCGAAGGGTCTCTTGATCCATCTCGAACTCTAACTATTTAGAATACGAACTTAACTCCTACTTTAGCACCGTAGTTACGAACTGTGTCGCCTGAAGCATCTTCGCCAGCAGTAGCACCAGAGATTTCGCCATAAGCAGCTAGATCTTCAGAAAGTCCGATAGAAGCACCAACTTTTCCAGAAAGTTCTGTTTCTGTATCGTCAGTTGTCTCACTATGAGCTAGTGAAGGACCACCTTGTACGTAGTATGCGATCTTACCTTCTGTACCAGCAGTTCCCTCATATCCAAGATGGATATCGGTTGCTGTAGAAGAATAGTCTCCATCAGGATATGAAAGGTTAGATTCAACATTCACGTATGGACCAGCAAAAGCTGCACCAGCGAGAAGGAATGGAGATGCTGCAATAGCAGCGATTGTTGATTTGATAGACATGTTTGTTTTTTTCTGTGTCTCGCAAGGATACAAAAATACCCTGCGGATGATAGACTTCCCCGACATGGGAGTCTTGTTACATCTACAGGGGTACGATTCTTTCGAGTCCTGAGTTATGTAAATCTATTTATACATTATTACATCTTATGGGTGATACGGTCAACCCCCCTTGTGCCAGTTTGTTAACAGTCTGCTAAATTGGGGTGTTCACCAGTAGCATAATATGCTGCTGCATTTTCACCTGCTGTCTCGCAAGTGTATGAGTCTGCTGTGCCTGGATTACTCCAGTCAATACCTCCCATTCCTCCATTATATCCAAATCCCATGCCTCCATTAGTACATCCCATTAAGAGAAGGGGTGTAAGGAGCAGTAAATGTTTCATTCTTCCTCGTTAAGTTGTTCCACCCAATCGTCATCGGGTGTGAATATAATTGGACCTTGTGCTATCGCAGATTCAAGGTCTTCTAGAAGATCGTCATCATCCATGAGTTTAAGAATTTAAAAATATCTGAGTACCTTTAATATTCAGTATACTACTAGACTCAATAGTCATGATTCCCTTTGAAGTGAATGTCTTAACTCCTTCGGAATCATGAGTAGAAGTTCCAGTAACATTAATAATCTCATTACCTTTATTGGTTTCTGTTAAGTTCTTGTATGTTAGAGTATACCCCTTAGTGATAGTATCTGTTAAAGCTTTACCAATAGTACGAGTTACGTTACCATCGGTGATAGTATCAGTAAAATTACCACTCGTTAATGTTCTATCATAATTGCCCTTAGTAAGGGTCTCTGTGTGGTTACCTTTAGTGATAGTGGTGGCCGTATTACCAAGATCCACAGTCAGTTGATACGAATCACCACTAACCTTGGGTATTGGTGTCGATAACTTACCACCTATCTTATGCTTAAACTTACCACCAAAATCAAGTATACCATCACCTGTTGCTTTTATCTCAACATGTCCATTAGTATCAAGAGAATATAATGATCTTTTATCATCCTTCATATCAATAGTATAGTGACCCTTTACTGTCTCCTTCTTCTGTCCACTACACTCAAGTTCCTGAAATGCACATTTTGTAGTAATCTTACCTGCTGCTCTCTCAATAGTACCACTACAAGCACCAGACTGATCTGGTTCACCTGCCTGTAATTTTATGCTATTTCCTTTTAGGGTTAAATCATTAGTAGCAGTTACGGTTACATTCTTACCTCCTAGTGCCATATGACCATCAATAGACTCTACATTAACATCACCATATGATGTAATAGATATTGGTTTATCCTGATCTAAGAAGTTTTCAATCTCAAGGTTAAGTTTACCACCAACCTTAAGTGTTAGGTCACCCCATGCCCTTAAGGTCATGTTACCACCGTCTTCGTCTTCTCCTACCTTAGAAGCACCTATGAATACGTTACCCTTCTCATCGAAGTCAAGTTTCTGACCATTATCTGTAGCAATAATAAATGTGACTCTACCTTCTGGGTTCTGTTGTCTTATAATCTTACAACCAAACAACCTCTCAGCAGCCATCAAGGCTTCTTCTGTAGCAGATCCAGGATTACTATCAGTACCTCTAGAAGTATTAGAGGTGGGCAACCCCCCATTGTTTAAACCATCTTTGGTATTCTTTGCTGATGTTTGAGTCTGACTTGTCATGTTGGGCAATCCACGTAACTACCTGTACCTACCTTCGCATATCCTAGCAGATCTCTGGTCTCACTGTCAAGACATACTAAACTTGCTACTGCAAAAGCACCAAATCCATCACCAACTATTTCAACCTTTGGTGACTCATCAAAAACAGTAGTCCTATCTACTACATCAAATCCACTAACAAATCCATTTGAATTAATTCTTGCTGATACTAATGATGAGTCACCATTAACATAAACAGTAGGTGGTGTTGTATACTGCATTCCAGGTCTAACTAGAGTAAGTGAATCCAATACACAATTCACAGTATCTGGTTGATTAGTAACGTAGTTAGTTCCTCTCTGGGTGATACGAATTTCTGATACCCTACCCTCAACATCAAGTAATGGTATACCAATAGCACCCCATCCTTGACCAGTAATAGCGATTTTAGGTGGTAGTATGTATGGATCACCTGGATCATCAATAGGTATTTCAATAATCTTTCCACCCTTATCAACAATAGGATCACCAAGGGTAGGTTCTTTAAATCCTGGATCTGTGTATGGTGGTTTAGGTGAAGAGAACTTTTCTTCTTGTGCTAATATATCAACCAATGCTACAGCACCAGTACCATTAACACTGAATGTTAGACTCTCTGTCTTCTCTACTTCTGCATCATCTGCAATACCAATAACAAGTATAGATTTATTATCTTCTATAACAAATGTTCCATAGAGATTACCACCAACAATATCAGACTGAGTAATGTCTGGACCGAATAATGTATATCCCATCAATGTACCATTAGGTATACCATTAGATGTTATACTATAAGTAATGAACTCACCTTCCTTATACTGTAACTTATCAGAAGTTACATTAATGCTGTACTCATCGTTAATTACAACATCGGGTGGTGTTACACCAGTATCAATAATAGGATCACGATTAGGATCTGTAGGAGTACCACCAGTAACAGGTACTATAGTAACAGGAGGATTACCAGGTCCAGTGAAAGGTGGTACATATGGAGTAGGATCAGTTGGTTCTGGAACAGGAACGAGACCAATAGTTACTATTGCTTCTCTCTTTAAAAATTCTGCTTCACCTAGACCAGTAGCATATTCAATCTCCACCATGAAATCTTCAGGTGTATCATTCTCTTGATCTCTAATAGTAGGTATCTCAATATATCTTTCTGTCTGATTCTTACCAAATCCAAGTATACCACTAGTCTCTTCATAATCTGTACCCTGTGTAGCAGTACCATCTTTAGTCTTATAGGTTACAGAACTTGATGCATCAATATAACCACTCCTAACAACCTTAACAAGTGCTTTCTCACCCTCTATAACATTAGTATCATAGATATCATAATTTGTTAATCTCTCTGTTGGTGTTGCATCACCATCACCAGGATCTAAAGTTCCAGCACCACCTCCACCAGGAGTTGTATCATATATGTTAGGGTTAGTACCACCACTAGGTACTATAGCAGGTAGTCCACCAAATATAATACCACCTGTTTTCTCTGGATCATCATATCCTCTAGCGTCATTACAAACACTCTGACCATAATCCAAAGGACCATTTTCTATTGAATCAAGAAGACCATCTAAGAAGTCTCCACCTCCATCTTTCTTCTGCTTACCAGTACATCTGGTATCTTCCTTACCACATTTTGAATCAGGACCACCACAAGAGATACCAAGAAGACTCATGATCTTGAACATTGCACCACCGATCATATTCAAAGCACCACCAGCAACATTCAAGATTGATTGAAGAGGACCGAGAACACTATTCATAAGTCTTTGTACGAAAGACATTATCTTGTTTATGATAGCATTAACGAATATATCAATCTGACATGTTGCAGACCTGAATACTTTCAAGAGATAATCAAATATCAAACTGGTAATAAAATCAGTCAGTCTTCCCATTATATCTTCAATGGAACAACCGATTTTCTCTAGTACCATAGTCAACCATTTATCAACACCCTCTAAGATGCCTTTAAATGGTGATAATATTGCCTTGACGAGCATATCAACGCCCTTCTTCAAGTAACTGATGATAGTTCCACGTATCCTCGCCATAGCAGATCTGACGACTCTCAGTATCTTATTAATATAACCATGAGCTTTGTCCATATAACTGAAGAGTTCTCCAGTTGCTCTATTAACAAGATAACTTCCTAGATTACCACCACTGTCCTGAACCATTTTAAATAGTTCACCCATAATATACTTGATGTCCTTCTTGGTCTCACCATTACATTCTGCTTGTGCTACCTTAACACAAACTTGTGTACCAAATGGGTTTGCTGCACTATTTTCAAGACGATGTGATTTGTCTTGTATTGATAGTGTCTCAGTAGATCCACCAGCTACTTGTGTCCCTGCCTTATTTGTGTTAACTTCATCATGCTTCTCAGCAAGAGTAGTTACTGGGTTGGTTGTAGGGTTTAAGAAACTGGTAAATGCTAGACATGCTGCTTCCTCGGCATCGGCCTGAGTCAGCATAGCAGGTGGTTTTGCTTTTGCATTAGCAATAGAACCAATCGACATAGCAATGATTGGTTTTGTCTTCTCGTTATCTAACCAAAAACCTAGTACCCAATCAGCAGGTTCTAGATTAGCAGTAGATCCACCAGAACCACCTGCTTTATATGGTACATTAAGAGGCATTGCTGCCTGTGCCCAAGGTAAATCAGCAGTAGGGACATCACCACATACTGACGAATGAGCACCAACAATCCTGACCCTAAAGCGGTTTGAATGCTTAGGGTTGTCAACTTCTTCTACTTGTCCTACCCACCATGTTGGTGATACACCAATCTGAGATCTAGGTAGTATTGAGCTAACTACAGGATCCATATTTAATCGTCATATACTAAGCACTCAGGCTCGTCTGGATGTTGGTCACAAAATAGTTCGAGTGCATTAGGATCATGGTGATCACCTGCAACAATCTCATCGTGATGATGCTCTTCATACTCTATGAGGTCGTGTAACTCATCTTTAGCATGTCTGCGAGCAGCAGGTGATACTGTGGGATCGTCTAAGATCTCCTTGTCTTTTTGAATGTGATCTTCTATTGATTTCATATTAGTTATTAAATTAGAATATAAGAGTTATTCAGGAGCACCATAGGTGTCTCTTTGTAATTTTAGCACTGTAGTGACGTTATAATTGGTTTTGTTGTATAACCGTGATAATTGGGTTATAAGATAGAAACCACTGTTAACGGTATCTACTTGCTCTTCTTTCTCTCTGTCGGACGCTGGTATAGCGTTCTGAAGGATTACACGAACCCGATCACCCACAACTAAATCGAGATTTCCTGGGACTTCGATTCTTAATCCTTGTGTATTTAGTATATAGTTACGAGAGAAGGACTGTAATAATAACTGGTCAGTCCAATCTTTGTACTCAGCATCGTCTTTTGCTACACCCTTACCACTATAGTTAACTTCATTGGATATCACAGCAGATGCTATCCTAGTAGGATTAGCAGCAGTCATAGTTTGTGATTGATTCAAACCATCTTGAGTACCCAAATGCTTTTGATTATCAAAATTATCAGATAGACTAAATCTCTTAGACTCAACCTCACCTGTATCAATATTAAACAACTGCAACTCACTTGAATACACACCCAATCTCAAAGCTTCCATCATATTAAATTCACTCAAGAATGCAACAGATAATATATTGGTTGGTTCCATGTTTCCACTTGTATTCGCAGACTCAATGAACTGCTTGATCAAACGACCATCACCAGATGCACCTTCAGCAACATCACATAAGGTATCAATAGATCTAAACTGAAAACCATTAGCATTTCTAAAGAACAAACATCCTGCACTATTCAATTCAGACATAGATCTATCTGCTAACATAGAACAGACAGAGAAAGGATTTCTATTGTTAGGTACGACAACAGTTTTGTTCTTAGTATTATCTGCTACTAAAGTATCATCATCAAAATATTCAGTCAAGATTGCTTTAACTATTTCAGTAGGAGTACCAACAAATTTCTTAGATACTTTCTTTTGTTCGTTAAGTAATGCCTCTTCAGATATCAACCCTATGTTATAGGACTGTTTACCCTGACTCATAAAGACATCTCCAATACGATAGGTACGAAATTTCATTTCATACGTTTCTTCGTCAGGACCATTAACAACGATCTCCACTAAATCATATCCATGTATAGGAGCAGTTGCTCTAATATTAAATCCAGCATCAATTACATTTAGATTACCACTAACAAAACCTTTAGTAATATCTTCATAGTATGAGAAACCAATAACAATCTCAGTGATATCAAAGGCATCACCTTCAGGGGTAGTTAATACAATCTTCTCAAACGAAAAGGTTGTTGCTGATACTTGGTTAGAGGATTCCGTCATGCTGCTATAACACTCTGTAAATTCAGATTCTTGAATGCATCGGTATTACTATCATTCAATTGAGTCACATGTTCTCCACTAGACTCATTACCCTGAGAACTGGTTCCTGTATTATTATTTGCTACGTTAACAATGATTGGTTTCTCAACCTCACCTGTCTCAATCACTTTCTCTGTTAACAATTTATTAACAGTATTGTCGGATTTACTAATGTTATTAATATCACCTGTAGTATTATTTGCAGTAGTAATGTTATTTTGGTCACCATTAGTAACGCTACTAACATCGTCACCGCTTGTGAATACAGGTCTTTCAGCATTGATTTCTCCTGACTCAAGACCCATCAACTCTTCCATCATAGCATCTAATTCTTTAGAACTACCAGGTTCAGCAGCTGCTATCTTACTCTTCAATTCTAAAATCTTATAATGATTAAATATCCTCTGATCTAGATCTTCATCTCCACTAGTACCACCATCAAGGACAGTCTTTATTATAGACTTCTCAATATCAGTAGTCTTTTCAATCATATTCGCACTACTAGTAATAAGTTTCTCTTTCGTTTCTTTATTAGTCTCTACATTTTCATTTTCATCAGTTATTCCTTTATCTTCCAACAACTGTTTATTGGCCTCATCCACATTTTCCTTACCATACCAACTCAAAGTTCCAAATCCACCAACATCATCACTAACAACATCCATGAAATCAACAGCATTAAAGAATTTTCTAAATCCTTCTCGTATGTTAGAGTCAACCTTGGCCATCTTCTTATTAGACTCAGAGAAGTTACCATGTTTAATAAGAGAATCAATACCTGCAAACAATCCAGTAAAAGGAGTACCAATTGTCTCTAATGCAGCAGAACCAAATGCAGTAATATCACCAAGTGCATTCCTTACAGCATTCTTACCATCACCACGTACCCAATCATCAGTACCACGAGTTAATTCACCAAGCCAACCAGAAACTAATCCAGCACCAGTAACTGCTATCGCTGGACCCATTACTGCACCAGCACCAGTAGTTGTTGACATAGCACCAGTTGCTATAGCAACATCTGTTCCAGCATCAGCAAGATCTAAAGCACCTTCAGCATAATTACCTGTAGCAATGTTAGCGATTCCACTAACACCACTCATACCAGGTATTGCATATTTTAGAGGAGTTTTATTCAGACCCTTTAATGCTGTACTAGTACCAGGAGGGATTAAATTATCAACTTTAGTTATTGCAGATAGAGGTTCTACAACCTTATCAACTTTGTTGAGATTTTTAACATCAACTACTTTACTGAGATCATTAATATTAGTTAATGATCTAGAAGCATCAGTGGTATTATTTGCAATCCTATTAGTTAGGTTCCCAGTCTTAACTATCTTATTAGATGTTTTAGCAACATCTGGTACAACTTCTGCTCCTATATTAATTGAATCTAATATCTTAGAATTCTTACCAAGACTTGTTACCTCTCCACTCTTTTTAAATGAAGTAAGATTACTTGCTTCTAAAATTCTACTGTTTGGTACTACATTATTAACCTTACTTGCTTTATTCCAACCCTTAAATGGATTCTTAAAATTGAATCCCTTCCCTAAATTGGTTAGTTTGGACAACCACTTGCCCTTTCGGAACATCCTGACTAATTGAATAGTATCGGTAATTGCATCTATAGCACCAAAGATGCCACCGCCACCGCCACCACCGCCGCCTCCAGCAGCAAGTTTCTTTACTACACCTTGTGTACCAGATAAATCTTCACCAGCTTCTAGTCTTCTTTCCTTTCTTAATCTCTTTTATACTTTTTAGCTAACTCTTCTTCATCAATATAATTTTTAGAATATCTTCTATATGCTAAAGCATATCCCTCTCTCACCATAATACTTCCTATATCCATACGATTATCATCTTTAAAGATATAGCATCGTGCTAATCTTCTTTTATAATGATCTTGCCCTAGATCCTCACACTCAAATCCATCTGTTCCATGCAATTGCTCTAGATATAAAGCTGCTGCTAATCCACATTCCCAATCCTTATTATTAAGGTTACAGATTTGATTAATCTCTGGTGCATCCATACCTTCTAAACGAT
>PYIK01265125.1_pt1 | contig 12521 bp, 9 predicted proteins | sample 3578011 | NCBI WGS metagenome assembly PYIK01 (sample SAMN08408022, study PRJNA431606) | Marine metagenome isolate SA_KN192-05_S13_70m, whole genome shotgun... | biome: marine; feature: oceanic pelagic zone; material: water; isolation source: 70 m water sample, 0.2-0.8 um fraction ... | reverse complement strand
TGATGCATTAATCCCCGCCGCTGCAGCAGTCGCTGCATCTGCACTCGCAGTGGCCTCTTCGACGCTTCGTCGCAGGCCAAGTTCCGCACCGGCAAGCATCGCCGCTTCAGTGCCGAGGGAGCTGAGTTGCGTCTCGAGGACCTTGAGCTTCGCAACGAGTTCGCTCCGCTCTTCAAGCGCAGCTGTGAGCTCGGCCCGTGCCTGCTGCGCCGTCCCGAGACGGGTCGTGACGTCGTCCGCATCGCTCTCGGCATCAGCGCCGAGCGTCGCTTTCACGGCGGCAAGATCGACCTCCAGCGTGCTGCGCTTTGCCCGGGCTTCCTCCAGTTGCGCCTGGGCCCGTTGCACATCCTCATGACGGATCACAGCCCCGTCGCCGGACACCTCGGCAGGCTGCGGGTGCTCGGTCGAACCACACACGACGCAGGGCTCACCGGCGACCAGTTGAGCGGCCATCCTCGGCGCCTCGCTCTGCAAGTAGCCGACCATCGTCTCCTTTACGAAGATATCCGCAGCCCGTTCGGCTTCTTCTGCATCTCCACAGTCGGCACGGAGGCCATCGCGACGTTTGGTGTTCTGCAGGGCAGCCTCCAGCTGTTCGCATTCGGCATCAAGCGCTGCCGTGTCGGAAGGCAGGCCGGCACTTGCGTCGACCTGCTCACGGACACCGTCAGCGTCGAGTTTGATCTTCGCCATATCCCCCTGGATCGACTCGACGGAGCGCTCCCAACCGGCGAGATCATCGGCAGCGCGCGCCGCTGCTTCGACGGCGCTGTCACGCTGCGAGAGCACTTCGCGATGAGCCGTCAGATCGGACTTGGCTCGTTCAATCGCAGTTGCGATGTCGACCGGCGACGGACTCGGGAAGGTGAGGTCAATCTGTTCGCCGATCCGGCAGAGTTCGAGGAATGAGGCTTCTGCGGCAGCGATCGCCGAGGCTTCGACGGCTGCGGCAGACGAGGCGCGGTCGGCCGCATCGGTGACCGGCCGGGCGCTGGCAGAGCGCGCCGCAGCCGCGGCCGCTGCGTTGACGGACGCCGCTTCGTCGGCAAGTTCCTTCAGACGGGAGCGATGTTGGCCGGCTCGGTCGTACCGGTCGGCAGCGGCAGCGGCCTTCGCTGCTTCGGTCTTGGCTCGATCTGCCTTCTGCCTCGACGCAGCCGCCTGGGTCTGCAGCTCTCCTGCCGGTGCGTCGAGCGCGATCCGTTGCTTGCCGAGCATTTCACGATCGGGTTGCTCGGCTTCGTCGAACGGCTCGGCACCGAGTTGCTCCTGCGCCTCGGTGATCGCCTGCACTGCGACGCCGAGCTGCACCGTGATTTTCTCGTCGACGTCACCGACGTCGTCATCGGCTTTCCGGCTGAGTTCCTTCAGCTCTTGGGTGATCGCAGCGAAGACGTCACCACCGAAGAGACGGCGCAAGAGCTCTTCGCGATCTTTCGAGTCGTCGAGCAGAAAGCGCTGCACCTCACCCTGCGGAAGCACCATCACTCGCTGGAATTGTTCAGCGTTGAGCCCGATCAGATCGTTGATGTAGTCCGCCACATCCATCACACTCGTGGCCAAGGTCGTGACGAGGTCACCGTCGATCCTGCTGAGCGACACCGTCCGCCGCTCGGTTGTAGTTCCGCTGCCTCTCAGGCTCGGGCGTTCATATGTCGGCGTCTGCCGCGCCACATAGACCGCACCGCCCGCCTCGAACGTGAACTGCGCGTACGTCTTCATGGAAGCGTCGGCGTGGTGGGAACGAATGTCATCGTTGGGCTTCAGCGGCATCTTTCCGAAGAGGGCGAAGCTCATCGCATCGAACACCGTCGTCTTGCCCGTGCCGGTATCGCCCGAAATAACGAAGAGGCCTCTGCTGGTCAGGGCCGTGAAATCGACCTCGACTTTGCCGGGGTACGAACCAAAGGCCGCAAACTCGATCTTGAGTGGTTTCACGTTGCCTCCTGCTCCGCCACTTCAACCGCTGCCGTTAACAGTGCCCGTTCGACGTCGGTGGGTTCAGCGCTCTCCCGCTCAGCCCAGAACGCAAGAACGGTTTCGAGCGGATTGAGTCGATCTGGCAATGCCATCGGCTCGGCAGCGGTGGTTGCGGTGCCACCCGCGGGTTGGAGATGAACCTCGATCGTCAGCGGGTACGTCGCTTCAAGTCGTGACTTCGCATCGAGTACGAGGCCAGGATCGGTGACCGTGGCACGGACAAAGCATTCCACCGCGTCCGGATGATTGGCAGGATCGAGCAGCTCGTCCATCGTGCCGATCATCGAATACACCCTGCGGCCAACGTTGAGATCGGCCGTGCTGATCTCAACGGCACCACCAGCGTCCATGTCGATGATCGACACCGACTTTTGGTGATCCTCGGAAAACGAATACGGCAACGGTGTCCCGCAATAGCGGATGATGTCGCTGCCGACGTTCTGAGGTCGGTGGAGGTGCCCGAGCGCCGTGTAGGAGAAACCGTCAAACACAGCGGCGTTCACGGCACCCTGGCCACCGACCTCGAGGACACGCTCGGAGGTGGACTCCTTCGGCTGATCTTCCGGCCGGTCACCACCGGTGACGAAGGCGTGGGCGACAGCGACCGAGCGTGGCGCACGAAGTTCACTGCGGGCTTGCTCGATTGCATCGGCCAGCACCTGCTGATGGGTTCGACGCACACTGCGTTCGATTTTTTTCTCTGCGGTGTGCCCAGGATCATCGTCGGGGGCCGACATCGGATTCAGGAACGGAAGCAGCACGAGATCGAGGGGCCCATCATCGAACTCCAAAGGGATGACCCGCCCAACCCCCTCGTAACCGCCTCGGACATACACGCCAGATCCATCGAGGAGATCGTCATACGGGGAGAGGCGGTCCGCTCCGTCGTGGTTTCCAGAGATGATTGCGACAACCAAATCGAGCTTGCAGAGCCGCCGCAACGTCTCCCGGAGCAGCTCGATCGATTCGGTCGGCGCGACCGCACGGTCATAGATGTCGCCGGCGATGACGACCAGATCCGCGTCGTGCTCTTCGACAATGCGGACGAACTCATGGCAGAACGCCACCTGATCGTCGTGCAGCGATACCGGGCCGAAACTGCGGCCGAGATGCCAGTCGCTGGTGTGAACAATTCTCATCAGGACCATCCAGTTCTCGTTGCGGGTGTCAGCGGCATCGCAGCTTCGACTGTTCTAAACGGTGCGTGCAGGGACAATCGAGAAGCTCGCTGATCTCTGGTGGTCTTAGCGCTTCGAGTCCTCGAGGTGCGTTGTTCCATCTTCCGTACCTGTACAACAAACTCGTGACGGTGGTGGGAGCCCGCATCCGCCCGAATGTAGGGCTTCGGTGAGGGATCAAACCTGCGTGCCCATTTCTCGCAAGCTGCGAAGCGCTCGTAAGCCTGCATCGGTAGCGCTGCCATAGCCTCACCACCCATGGCAGAGAACCTGCGCTAGGCGATCATCGGGACGGGGTTCATCTCCAACACGGTCGCCGAAGCCATCGCTGCATCGCGGGGTTCGCAGGTCGCACTGGTCTCGGGGCGAGATGCGGGCCGGGTTGCCGAGTTTGCTAAGCACCAACGCCTCGGTCGTCTCGGCAGTGCGCAACGGACGCCACCTCCGCCCCGATGTGGCGGGCGATCCGAAGCCAGGCGATCGCCTCGTCGTTCTCAACGACGGCGGCGCCTGACCAACTGCGGCAAAGGTCGTCGGCACCCGAGTTTCGTCGGCCGACGTGCGGCGCACCCCACATGTCGATGTCGTCGTTTGGGAGACTGGGCATCCGCCGGGCCTACGATCTCGCCATGACGGGGGCGCAAGACACGATCGACCACGAAGCGTTCGAGGCGCAATGCCGCGCCGGTATCGAGTCGTGGGTCGCCGAACATCTGGGCGGCGAGGTCGTCGCCATGGAGCGGCTCGAACGCTGGCGGCCACAATGGAAGGTCTCGTACACGAGCGGCGGCGAGACCGGTGCCGTACTTGTGCGCGGCAATCGGCCGATCGCTCCAGCCGACGCATTGCGCTTCGAGATGGCGTGCATGCAGATCCTCGAACGCAACGGCATCCTCGTCCCTCACATCCACGGCTGGATGGACGAACCGGTCGCCTTCGTCATGGACTGGGTCGAGACCGAAGATCGTGCCCCTGGGATGCTCCACACGGCGATGGACACGCCGTCAGAGATGGATCCCGAACGCTGGCAGGCCACGCTCGGCTACATGACCCACCTCGCTGCGGTGCATGCCGTATCGGTGAGTGAGTTCGCCGACGTGAAGCAGCTCGCCGACCCACCGAGCGAGCCACGCGACATCGCCTTGCACGCAGTGGACCGCATGTACGCCATGGGCGAGATGGCGGGGAACATCGATCCGTCGTTGTCCTTCCTGCAGATGTGGCTGCGCCGCAACGCACCGACCGATCGCCACGATGTGCACTTCCTGTGCGGCGACGCTGGCCAGTTCATGTCGCGTGGCACAGACGTGGTCGCCCTGCTCGACTTCGAGATCGCCAACGTCGGCGACACCCACTGGGATCTCGCGTGCTTCCGAGGTCGTCACCCCTACGAGAACATGGGCGACATCCCCGCGCTCTACAACGAGTACGAGCGGGTCACCGGAACACCGATCGATCGCCGGGTCGTCGGCTACTACACCGTTGCGTTCCTCCAGCTCGCCGTCATAGGCGCGACGTTTTTCCTGATGCCGGAGATCCGGGGTGGGAACTGGATCGAAGGCATGCTCGAGAAGGCGAGCATCACCCGGCGGGCCTATGAGGCAATTGCCGAACTCCACGGCCTCGAACTGGATCACGACCTCACGCTCCCCGACCCAACCCCCGACTCGCTGGAGGCATCTGGCCTGCGAAAGCTGATCGCCGATATCGGACGACTGCCGACCTCGAGCGCCTTCGCCGACTGGGAGCGCGATCTGCTCGGCGCCATCCCCGACTTCCTTCTCAACTACACGCGATACCGCAACTGGTTCGAGGCGGTCTCGCGCACCGACATCGAGGCGTTCCTAGGCGAATCGTTCGACGATCTCGCTGCGGCGGACGCCGCAATTCAGGCCCGTATCGACACCGACGACCCGGCTGACGACCACGAACTCGTCCGACTTATGCACCGCCGCATGCTGCGCCTCTCGATGATCACGGCCGGCACCAACCCCGACGAGACCAATCCATTCTTCTACGTCCTCGAGCCGGTGATCGACCGCGAGCGCGACGAGTGAAGGGGATCAGCCGAGCGTGCGGGCCCAGACCGCGTAGAGCGGGTCGGTGCGAGCGCCTGGGTTGCGGTGCTGAAGGGTCGGCTCCCCGAATCCTTCGGTGAGATCGAAGTAGGCCCCGACGATGCGCATCCGGGTGGCATCGTCGTTCGCGAGCCAACCCCGGATCGCCTTCGTTGGGAAGCAGCGATTCGAGAAGGTACACACGAACACTCCGCCCGGTTGCAGCACACGAGCAACCTCGGCAAAGACGTCGAGCGGTCGGGTGAGGTAGTCGACCGACACGGCACAGGTCACCGCTGAGAACACTCCGTCGTCATGGGGCAGTGCCGGGTCGATGTTGAGATCCTGGACATGCCACTTGTCGGCCATCTCGTTGGCCCTCAACTCGTTCGCGTTCATGCCGGCGACGACAAGCTGATCGGGCTTGGTCGGAAAATGCGAGATCCACGACGAACAGATGTCGAGCACCGTCCCGGAGCCGGGACCAGCGAGCTGCAGCTCCTCGTACAGTTCGCCGATGGCGACGATCGCACCGTCGTCAATGTGCGTCACGAAGCGGTCGAACGCATAGAAGTCGGCGTCGTTGGTCTCGTCACCTCGAGCGAAGAAGCCCTCGGGGAACGAGGAGGCATGGCGGGGGTCCATCCGCCCATCGTCGCGCCCGAACCCGGCCTCGACAGAACCGGCCGAGCCGCAGAACAGAGCCTGGACAATCGTTCAGGAGTCGGTACGCTTACACACTGGACAAACGTCCAGGAACCATCATGCAAGTTCCAGGGGAGGAAGCCGACCGTCTTTGCCGCCGCCGAGATCAACCTCAACGAGATCCTCGATCACCTACATCTCGGCGAACACGTCGGCGACGTGCCAGGTCGCATTGCAGAACGCATAGTCGTTCTGCTGATACCCCTCCGCCCCTCTCCAGTCGGCGAGGGGTCGGCGGTAGGTGGCGCAGAACGTCTCCGCCTTGTCGGTGTGGACATCGGGGTCGTACCGAGACCGGCTGAACACGTCGTCGACCTGGCTGAACGGCTCGAAGTCCGGACCAACACAGAAACCGCACGACGCATCGGACGCATCGACCGCCACCGGGATTCGGACTCTGGTTTTGCCCGCTGCGCGGCATCGCCTCGACCGGTCTGCATGGCGGGCACCCTAGGTTGCCCGGCCCCCGCGAACCCATCGATGCAAGACTCTGCACATGACGATCTCCCGACGAGACTTCTTCGCTGTAGCTGGCCTCCTCGGCGTCGGGGGACTTGCAACAGGGTGCGGCAAATGGTTCACCGATGAAAACGCAATCGGTGGTGTTGCGCGGCTGGATGGTGAACGAGTGATAATCGTCGGCGCCGGTGCCGCCGGGATGGCGACCGCCCACCTTCTCGCCCAACGCGGCGTCGACTTCCAGATTCTTGAGGCTGCATCGACCCACGGGGGCCGGATCAAACGAACGAACAACTTCGTCGACTTCCCCATCCCACTGGGCGGCGAGTGGCTCCACGTCGAAGAAGCCACCCTCGCCCGCATCGTCAACGACGACGCCGTCGAGATCACCCAAGCCATGGCGGCCTACGACCCAGACGACCTCGCAGGCGTCGTCGAGGACGGGGTCGTTGCGTACGAGCGAGCCGGCTCGTGGCCCGACCTCAAGTTCGTCGGCGCGACCTGGCTCGACTTCTTCGACGAGTACATCGTTCCCGGTATCGCCGATCGCATGGTGTTCGACACCCAAATCGTCCGAATCGAGCACGGCGGGGACGAGGTTGTCCTGACCGATGCCAACAACACCGTATGGGCGGCGGATCGCATCGTGTTCACGGCGCCGATGAAGGTCCTCCAGGACGGTGACATCGGGTTCGAACCCGGGCTGCCTTTAAGCCACCTCGATGCTCTCGAACGAGCCGACATCTGGACCGGCATGAAGGTCTTCGTCGAATTCACCGAGCAGTTCTGGCCCGTGTGGCTCACCGCCAAGCGCGATCGCGGCGGCCAGCACCTCTGGTACGACGCTTCCCACGGGCAGGACCCGGACGCCGCTCGCGTCCTCGGCCTCTTCACCGTCGGCGACATGTCCGCCCCCTACCAGGCGGTCGATCCTGGCGACGAGCTTCGTGACCTCGTCCTCGCCGAGCTCGACCCAATCTTCGACGGGATCCCAAGCCGGACCTATGTCCAACACATCAGCCAGAACTGGGCCAACGAGCCATTCGTGCGCGCCGCCTACCTCGCCGATAACGCCGACAGCGACATCTCCCAGGACCTCGGCAAAAACATCGGCCCACGGGTCTTCATGGCGGGCTGCAGCTACACGCGCGAGTACGACTGGAGTTCGGTGCACACGGCCGTTCGATCCGCCCGTGACTGTGTCGACGAGATGTACCGCTAGCGCAGCATCAGTAACGGTAAAGAATGGCGGACCGGCCGACCTCACCCGATGTGCAGATCGTCCACCGTGGTGACGACGATCCCATCGACGTCAACCTCGTACGTCCGGTCGGCGAGATCAACTTGAAGTTCTGCCGACCGTCCTTCCCGCTCCCACCGCATGACGAGATGGTCCGGCGCCGTAACGCCGACCGTGAAGGCGCCGTCGAACAGCGCTGACTCGGAGGTCCGCCACCGAAGCAGGTGAAGAAGCGACCGGACCACCGGTCGCTCGAGTTCGGCTGCGAGTGACTCGGAGGAGTGGTACGGCCGGTTGATATCTCGACCGACACCGGTGCGACGCAACAACGCCATGTCGTTGGGCGCAGCGAGCAGACCGCCGTAGTAGATCTGTGGGATGCCCGGCGAGAAGACCTGGATCAGGCGGCTGATGATCTGGGACGCATCTTCGCTGCCGAGCGCCTCGAAGTAGGTGCCATTGACCTGATAGAGGTCGAGGTTCGAGCCCACCGCTCCGGTGGACTCGCGGCTACGGCCCTCGCTTGCGTCGTGAATCGCCTCGACGAGCGCGTCGACCTGCGCAGGCTCGAGGAGTCCCGGCTTGTCGCCATCGGGCGCGACATCGACCACACCGATGCCGTCGTGGGTGTCGAGCACGGTGACGCAGTTGGTCGGACGGATGTCGAGCCAGTGTCGGAGCGGCTCGGCGTCGCGGGCATGGAGCGCATGCAAGACGAGTGGCGGCAGGGCGAAGTCGTAGACGAAGTCGACCCGAGAGGCGACCTCCATCTGGAACCCAAAGTGCGAGTGGATCTCGACCAGCAGGTGCATTCCGCGCTTGTGCGACTCCACGCGCAGTTGGGAGATGAACTCGAAGCAGGCCGGGAGCATGAAGCACGTGGTCCCGCGCTCCTTGATGGCGTACCCGACCGCGTCGAGACGAACCAGTTTCACTCCATTCTCCGACAGCCGATCGAGCACGGTCATCAGATAGGCCCAGCCGGCCGGGTGGTAGACGTCGATGTCGATCTGCTCGGACGTGAAGGTGGTCCAGACCTCGGTGGGCACACCAGCGACCTCAAAGGTCGTGAAAGGTTTCCACGGCCGCGGCCGATAGATCGCCGCAAGCTCCTCATCTGTGGCACCGCCTGGGAAGACCGTGTCCCTGGTGAGGAACATGCCGTGGAACTCCGAGGCCTCGCCCTTCTCGAGCCAATCCTGGAACGGTTCAGATTCCGACGAGACATGGTTGACGATGAGATCGGCCATGATTTCGAAGTCCTCCCCAAAGGCACCGACCTCGGCCCAGCCCCCGAGCCGGGGATCGACCCGAGTGTGATCGATCGGATCGAAGCCCGCATCCGAGCCATCGATCGGCACAAAGAAGGGGAGCAGGTGCGTGCCGCCGAACGCCCCGCCAAACGGGCCGCGCATGACCTCGCCGAGTCCGACGAGATCGCCGGCGAGACGGTCGACATAGGTGATCAGCTGCGGTGCATTGCGCAGTGGGGGTGGAGGCGCCGGCCGGGTGTCCATCGACGCGACGCTACCTTCTAGCCTGATCGACGTGACCGATCAGCCGACACTTCCCGAGACCAGCGATGTCGTCGTCGTCGGTGCCGGTCTCGCCGGCCTTGCCGCAGCCCGGATCCTGCACGAAGCGGGCCGCTCGGTGGTCGTGCTCGAGGCGTCAGACGGCGTCGGCGGGAGGGTCCGCAGCGACATCGTCGACGGCTTCATCCTCGACCGCGGTTTCCAGATCTTGCTGCGGGCCTACCCCGAACTCGACCGTCAGTTCGACATCGATGCGCTCGATCTCCGCTCGTTCGATCCCGGCGCACTCGTTCGGGTCGGCGAGAAGCTCGCACTGCTCGGCGACCCACTCCGCAAACCCACAACACTGCCGTCGTCGGTGCTGTCGCCGGTCGGCAGCCTCTCCGACAAGCTCCGGCTCTTGAAGGATCGCGTTCGCCTCGGCCGCACCGACACCCCCCAGCTGCTGCGACAGCCCGATACGTCGACTCGTGAAGGCTTGGCGGCTCGTGGCTACAGCGACGCAATGATCGACCGCTTCTTCCGTCCCTTTGTCGGCGGCATCCAACTCGACCCGACGCTGTCGACCTCCAACCGCATGTTCGACGTCGTCCTTCAGCAACTCTTCCGCGCCGACGCCGTCGTCCCGGCGAAGGGCATGGGCGAGATTCCTGCTCAGTTGGCCGCGCTCCTGCCTGACGGCGCCATCCACCTCAACACCCTCGTAACCGCCGTCGATGCCGGCTCGGTCACCACCGGACGCAGCACCATCACCGCAACCGACGTGATCGTCGCCGTCGAGGGGCCCGCCGCGGCGGAGCTGCTCGGCCTGCCGTCGGTCGACTCCAACCCGGCCACCTGCGTCTGGTTCGCCGCCGACACGCCACCGATCACTGCGCCACTGCTCGTCCTCGACGGGGAGGGACCGGCCCGCAACATTGCGATCATGAGCAACGTCTCACCGGCGTATGCGCCGGCAGACAAGGCGCTGATCGGGGGCGCCTGCCCCGGTATGCTCGACCCCGACGCCGAGCCGGCGGTCCGGGCTCAACTCCGCGACATCTGGGGGGCCCAGGTCGACCGCTGGAGCCATCTCCGCACCGACGCCATCCCGCACGGCCAGCCATCGCAGCCGCCGTCGTTTCCCCCAAAACAGCGGACGGCGCTGGGCGACGGACTCCACGTCTGCGGCGACCACCGTGACACCTCGTCGATCCAAGGAGCCTTGTACTCCGGTCGCCGCTGCGCCGAAACAATCCTCGCGGGCTGACCCGATCACGCTGGGTCCCGCCGTCGGGCGGCCGCTACGTTGGCGTTCGTGCGTCACACGACTGAGCAACTCGACATCTGGCGTCGTGACGGCGGCGCGATCCTCGATTCGTTCTTCACGGCCGATGAACTGGCCCCGTGCGTCGACGGCATGGAGCAGATGTACGGGCACCTGCGCCCCGACGACCCGGCCGCCTGCGAGAACTTCGACGCCAAGACCCGCTACGCGGCCCAGTTCGCGAACACCACTGACCTGCCGTTCCACGCCACTCCCGAGCTCAACCTGATCGGCCTGCATCCTGCCCTCGTCGCCTGCGCCCGAGAGGCGCTCGGCACCGACGACATTCGGATGTACCAATGCCACACGTGGGCCAAGTTCACCGGCCAGACCGACTTCGATCAGCCGTTTCACTGCGACTACAAGAACCACACGCTGACGGTGCCAGGCGAGGGCGAACTTGATCGCACGATCAACTTCATGATCTATCTCACCGACGTCACCGACAAGCACGGAGCGATCCACTACGTGCCGGTACCGGAGTCGGATCCGATCACTGGCCCGATGCGCCCCCAATTTGCGGGTGAGACGTCCGGCTACGAAGCACAGCTGCGGGCAATCGAGCGGAGTGGCGCTGCGCCCGCTGGGTCAGTCTTCGCCTATGGCATCGACGTCTTCCACCGAGGCACCAACCTCACCCTGCCCGACGCCCATCGCTTCACCGTCACCGCCAGCTACAAGGCCGCCGGCAACGACCAGATCGGCTGGTCGGCATGGCCTCGCTTCTTCCGCGAGCCCTGGCACCTCGTGATGGACAACGCCAGCGTCGAGCAACGGACCTGCCTCGGCATCCCCGCACCCGGCGACCCATTCTGGACCGAGCTGACACTCGCTCGCACCAGGGACCGCTGGCCGAACAGCGACTGGTCGGCCTACGACAAAGCGCTCGTCACCTCGTCGACCGACCACGCCTGCTGATTCTTCGACGGAAAGCGAAGCACGGCCGCGATCTACGCTTGCCCCATGGCTGATGCACTGATCCTGACCAAGCGCGACGACGGCGTCGCGATCGTCTCCACCAACGACGATCCGCTCAACCGCATGACGCTCGAGTACGTCGACATGTTCAGCAAAGCGGTCGAGGACATCGCTGCGGACGACTCGATCCGTTCGTTCGTCGTCACCGCCGAGGGCACGACGAACTTCTCCGTCGGCATGAACCTCAAGCAATTGCCCGAGGGCCTGAAGCGGGCGGGCAGCGTCGACGCCTTCTTCGATCAACGGCTGGCGCTGATCAGCCGCATCGAGACAATGGGCAAACCATCGGTCGCGACCCTCTTCGGGCACTGTCTCGGCGGTGGCATCGAACTCCCACTCGGCTGCACCTTCCGACTCGCAGCCGAGGAAGGCGCCAACATTGGCCTCCCCGAGATGGACCTCGGCTCGACCCCTGCATGGGGCGGCAGCGCCCGCCTCGCCAAGACGGTCGGCCGCCAGCACGCGCTCGACATGATCCTGCGAGCCAAGACCCTCACCGGACCGGAAGCGCTCGCGATCGGCCTCGTCAATGAGGTCTGGCCGCTCGCCGAACTGAAAGACCGAGCGATCCAACTCGCCGTCGATCTCGCTAAACAACCCCGCCTCGCAGTGCGCAGCATGCTTGCGGCGCTCCACGACGCCGAGCACAGAGCCCTCGACGAACTCCTCGCCGCTGAGCGGGCGGCGGTGCACGCCACCATGGGCACACCCGACGCCGCCGAGGGGATCAGGGCCTTTCTCGAAAAACGAGCGCCGGTGTTCAACCAAGACTTCAGCTGATCAGGCTTTCGCAACGTCATCGCCGGGACCGTAGTCCTGGGCGCGAGCTTGAATTCGACCCGGCCGGGCCGTCGATGCTCACGTGCTTGTTTAAGGGCCAGTGGGGCTCAGGCAGCCTGGCGGGACTCCGCTGTTGCGGTGACGAACGCGGCGAACGCCGGGCACTCGTCAAGCACCGTGGCGAATTCACGGCGGTTGAATGCAAGCACGTCGGCGTCACTGAGCGCCGAGACGGTGGCGGTGCGGCGGGAGTTCTCGAGCAGTGCAATTTCGCCGACGATGTCGCCGGCGCCGAGGGTG
>PYIK01356042.1_pt1 | contig 12583 bp, 19 predicted proteins | sample 3578011 | NCBI WGS metagenome assembly PYIK01 (sample SAMN08408022, study PRJNA431606) | Marine metagenome isolate SA_KN192-05_S13_70m, whole genome shotgun... | biome: marine; feature: oceanic pelagic zone; material: water; isolation source: 70 m water sample, 0.2-0.8 um fraction ... | reverse complement strand
TGTACTAATGGAGGTAAAAAATGATTCAGATACCACTGAATGAACTAAAACCAGCGAAAAATAATGTACGCCAAGTAAAAACAACAAAGGAAAGCATCAAGTCTCTTGCCGCCTCAATCGAATCGCAAGGTATGCTTCATAACCTTGTTATCAAGAAGAATGGCAAGGGTTATGAAGTCATCGATGGTAATCGTAGACTAGAAGCTTTGCGTGTGTTGCATGGCGCAAAAGCATCAAATCAAATCAACTGTATTGTTATTGAAGATAGTGATAATGAGGTCGGTCTTCATGCAAACATGATGCGTGAAGATATGCACCCACTTGATGAGTCTGATGTCATTTATGATATTGTTGCCGAAGGTCAGGAAGACTTCGACTCTGTTGGCAAACGATTTGGTCAAACAAAACAATGGGTTAAACAACGTTTAGCACTGTCGAGTCTATCATCAAAAGCAAAAGCCAAGTTTAGAAACTATGACTTTGGCCTTGGTGTTGCTGTTGCATTTACTCTTGGCTCACATGAGCAGCAAGATAAATTTTTAGACGACCACGAAAATGCACAGCTATCTGCCTCATGGGTCAAAGACGCTATGACAGACAGCAAGATACCGGCATCAAAAGCATTGTTTGATTGGGAAGGTTCACATCTTGAGGATAAGCTTGGTGTTCAGCGTGATCTGTTTAGTGAGGAAGTATTCTTTACTAACAGAGAAGCATTTGAAGAATGCCAGATGAACTTTTTACAAGATTTTATTAATCTTGAACGACAAACAAAAGACTTTATGGATGTTGTTTTCCTGAAAGATGAGTATTGGTTTGATTCGCCAGCTACCAAAGGCTACAGCATTTGTCACGATGAAGAAGTGCCTGACTCAGATTGTATTCTCTGTGTTATGTACAATACATATCAGATGAAGTTTCTTACTCAACGTATGACTTCTGATGAGCAGCAGGAACAAAGCCAATTAGAAGCTTTACCAGAAGAAGAAGAAGAAGAACTAAGCCCAATTACATATACAAAGCCTCAAAAGTCTATGCTTCATGGGTATTATGCACATGAGACAAAGGTTGCTTTGTGGCACAAGGCAAACAAAAACGATCTGACTAAGTTTATGATGGCTATGTTCTGTCATCGATCACTTGGTTGGACATATTCAATGGTTGATAGAATTGGTAACTGCCATGCAGACCACCAAAGATTCTTTCCAGCAGATGAGGAGCCTGACAACTATGTCGTACCTGAACATGAAACTTTTATTGAAGAGCATAAAGAAGCTGCTAAGCTGGCTTACGAAGAACAGGGAATTATACCACTCAAGTATTGCTTGGATCTCGAACGTCAAATATTATCTAGGCTCTTTAGTGCAATATGTCTTACGACTCTTAGCAACTATGACATCCAGTCGGAGACATTCCAAGAAAACTCACCAGCAATTGTTGACTGGCCTTGGTTCAGACCAGACTACAAATGGCTAAACAAATATAAATCTGCACAGCTTGATATGCTATCTGATTATCTTCTTGGTAAAGTTATCTCAGGCAGCAAGCGTGACAAGATAGAAGCGATAAAGCAAAAACTCGACACAAGTCCTGAGTTCGATCCTTATGGTGAATGGCCTCAGTACAAGCAGTCAAGTGAATAGTTCATACCCCAGTATGCTATCAATGCTGACTCAGCAACACCATCTTGATTGGCTTTCTCCCAGCAAACAGAGGCATCTGGCATTAGTTCAGTTGCTCTCTGTCTTGCCTGATTCTTGTCAGCAGAAACATTAAGATCCTTTTTCCATTGTTGCGGCCTTACTTCAGTGTATCTGTAACCAGACGCCACAATAAGACCAAGGTATAAACCATAGCCAAAACCTGTTCTAAATGTACTAACCACACCTTGTTTTGGCATGGCTTGCTGTTTCTCTATAAAAATCATAGTGGGAGAATGGTCATCAAGTAATTCGCAAATTGATGTAACGCTTAGAAACTTACGTTGCTTACCACCAACTTTGAATGTTTCTATTGGGACTGGTTTACATATCAAATGACGCTCTGTCATAAATGTAATACCACCAGTGATTCCAGGGTCAATGCCGCATATCGCCATCGTTAGCCTCCAGTTTAATTTTACATCCGAGGGCTTCAGCCCAGCAGTGTGCATTAAACAATGTTGGCTTCCTGTTCCCACATTCCCACTTAGCGACAAGTCCGTTTGTAACACCTATTCTAAGGTCAACGTCTTGCTGTGTCAGACCAAGCTCATAACGTTTCTGAGCGAACTGAATAACAAGATTATCTAAAAATGTTTCTTCGCTTGTCATATCGCATTATAATGTTATTCACATTGCTAAAGTCAACAAGTAATGTGAATTGCATAAAGGGCTAAACTATGAACCTACCATTTGAATTACCGTTATATAACGTAACAATACACGCAAACGGCTATTCACAATCAAATTGGGTAGTAATAGATCCCGAAATAAAGCCAAAAACAGATGATGCAATTCTAATAAAAGATATAAGCAAATTTCTTTTGTGTACGTTTGTAGAACCTTATTCATTCAGAATGGGAAATAAAACAATAGACCTAATTCTGTATGATGTAATGGGAACTGTAATTGAAAAATCAAACTCAAACATCTTGGGAGATGAGTATTATGAGCAAATTGCGAGCAGATCACTTTAACTGGTTAGCTAAAGATATTGTAAAGCTAATTAAGCCAAACAAGCTAGATGACTTTGTAAAAGAAGTTAAATACTACTCTAAAAACAATAGATTCCAAGAGTCACGATTCCGTGATGCCTGTGCAATAACACTACAAGCGCAGCAGTATGACGATGGCTTGGCTCCAGAACTATATCAAGGGAGGTACTAATGCTTAGTAAAGCACAGCTTGAAGAACGTAAAAATTACATTGGCTCATCAGAAGCAGCCACTATTGCGTCAGGTGACATCGAGCAATGGATCGAGTTGTCTGAGATCAAGAATGGCAATGTGACCAAAGCATTCACCAAACAGCAGCGATTTCTTATGGACACTGGCTCATACCTAGAAGAATACATCCTAGACAAATGGTGTATTGACCAGAAGAAAACTCTCAGCAGCCGTGGCATGGGCAAGTCTGTAATGATGCAGCCACGCAATCCAAGAGACTCGGTAGTGCCTTTGCACTCGACCTTTGATGCAATCATGGGAACAGTGCCAATTGAGATCAAAGCCCATTTTGGCTTCAGAGACATCGATGAGCTTGCAGAGCTTTACGCACCACAATGTCAACATCACATGATTGTGTCTGGCATGGACCACTGCTATCTCGTTGCGTTCTTTGGTGTCCGATGCCGCATTGAGTTTCGTCAGATCAAAAAAGACTATGCTTGGTGTGACCAATACATCAATCAAGCGGCTGAGTTCTGGGATCTTCACATGACAGACAGAATGCAAGATGCCTTACCAGCAGCGTTACGTCCTGTTGACTGGTCAGACATGATTACTATCAACATGACAGAGCTGGATGGGTTCTCAGAGGATGACCAAAGAGAATTCAACATGAAGGCTGGATTCATTCAGGATGCAAAAGACCTAGAGAATATCGCTACCAAAAGCAAAGATGACTTCAAAGCCAAGATGCCTAAGAATTGTAGACGTATGGACTTTGATTGTGATGGCAACATGACAGGACACAAGGTTCGTGTAACTAGAAGCAAGGCAGGAACTCTGACTTGTACATTCATACCACCAAAGAAGGATAAAGATAATGAATGAAGAACGTAAAGCAGTTTGGGAAACACTCAGCAAGACAGACGTTACCAAACAGGTTGAGCTAAAGAAAAATTTTACTTACTTGTCCTGGGCATGGGCATGGGCATATCTGAAAGACAAGTACCCTAGTGCCACTTTTGAAAAGCACACATTCCGTGACAATCAAGACAATCCTTTGCCGTTTATGCGTGACACAAAAGGTCATACATACGTTGCTGTATCAGTAACAGTTGAAGGTCTTACACACACAGAGATACATTATGTTATGGGTAACAAGAACGAGTCTCTTACACACCCAACTGGTGCTGAAGTAAACAAAGCTCTTCAACGTTGTCTTGTCAAAGCAATCGCATTTCATGGCCTTGGACTATCACTGTATGCGGGTGAAGACTTGCCTTTAGAAACAGAGGATGATTATGATGACATTATCGATCAGTTCAATAACGCCGCTGATGTCGAGGACTTGGACTCATGTTGGGTATCGAACAAGACCAGAATTGGTGGCTTATCGCAAACATCTAAGCAGCGTGTTACAAATGCCTTCAAAGAAGCAAAAAACAAACTCAAACTCAAAGCGTCTTAGAAGCCAATTGAGGTGTCAGTCCTGTGGTACATGGGTTGACATCACTCATGGTGCATTCATTATTTATGGTGACGGAAGCGAACGATGCCTCCGTTGCCATGAAACAGCAAATATATGTACAAAATTTGAAAAAGAAAGCAGAGTGCTACAATGAAATCCCTACTTATAGATCCTTGGAAACAAAAAATTACCGAAGTCAAATACTCAGGTGATTATAAAAAAATATATGATCTCATATCATACGACAATGATGGTCTTACTGAAATACCACCAGTCTCAACATTCGGACATGTCAGGCTTTATGCAAATGAAGACGGAGTGTACATCGATGACGAAGGCTTGTACGCACCAGTTCAAACATTCTGGATGCACAAGAACTATCCTCAACCTCTTGCCGGTAAGGGATTGTTTCTAGGCTGTGATGATGGTGGTGATAGCATAAGTCCTGTTACGTCTATTGAAACATTGAGAGATGATGTTAAGTTTATTGGTACTGCGGCATCGCTTTCTATATTACATCAGGCTGTCAAACAGGAGATAGAAGACTACCGTCCTTATTTTTTCGATGACACAAAAGAAAAGAGAGTACATCACTAAGACTGCACTCTCTCTTCATCCCTACAACCGCCGTTAAGAGCAGTTAATATTTGTATAACCTAAAAAAAGCCCCCCAGTCAAGGGGGGCAGTTTTCTCTTGGGGAGGAGGAGTATATAAAACCACACAAGAGAAGAAAGGGCTATTCACATTATGTTTGTAGATGATCCTAACGCAAATGAATTTGATAATTATGGTCGTGTTTATAGACCGGTTACTCAAACATATCAAGAATCAACAACAGCACTATTAAGTGTGGCTCCCACTTGGAGAGATCAGGAAAATCTTAAGTTCAAAAGCCTAAGAGCGCAGAAGAGATTTGAAAGAATGAATAATAAAACTATTCTATCTGTGCTACTTTGTTAGCCCAGATTTCTTTTCGTATGTCCTGAGTCCCCCGATTCCGAGCATGCCTCCTAAGACAGTCAAGAGTGTACCCATGTCAAACTCTGGAAGCTCTGGAAGCTCAAGTCCAGCAAATGATGCTCCAAATATAATTAAGTCTTTCAGTATAAAATGGTATGCAAACGCAATAGCACAGACCCAACCAACTGCCGGACGCCAACCACCCTTAAATATGCTACCACTAGCCGCCTCTGCTTTATTTATTTCTAACTGAGCGAGTAAGGCTTCTTGAGCATGTTTTTCTGACATGGTGGCTATTTCATGAGCCAACTTTGCCTTCTGGTCTTTATCCTCAATAAACTTATCTAACAGTCCAGAAACAGGACCAATCAATGCTTGTATCATTTGCAATCATCCTTTCCAGCGCAGTCTGTCGAAAAACAATGCGCTTTTAATTGATAATATTTATTGTCATAAGAGGCTTTCCACATATCCTCATCAATTAAATATAAACATTGCTCTTCTGTCATTTCCTGCTGAAGGACAATTTGATTTCCGATATAATGCCAATTGCTACCATCATTACCCCACATGGTAATAACTAAAACAAATGTTTCAAACATTACTCACCTTTATGTTCATGCCCCATCCAAATGCCAAACACGCCTGTCATGACCCCCATGACCACGGAAACAAAAGCTGACTGACTAGCAGTCGGCGTATCCAAACTCATGAACCACTCAGCGCAACGCCATGACATTGCTGTAGACACAAGCATCATAAATCGTGGTAATACTTTCCATTTCAAAAACTGTTCTACAGTAATCATGGTATCTATCCACTTCTAAAAATTGTCATAAACATTACAATAAAGAAGAATACAGCTACCAAGAGTACACCGACGATAATAAAAGCCGTTTTAATTGCCTCTGATATTTCGTGTTGCCTTCTTGCCGCTTCAATTTGCGCTTTCTTAATCGCTTCCTTTTGTTCCCTAAGTTTCTGATTATGATGATTAAGTATCTCCTGCCATGTACTCGGTTGGTCGGCTGGTTTAGGCCAACGCAAATTAATCATCGTAGCAATTTCTTGCATCTGCTCATTAAGTTTTTTGGCTTCAAGAACTGCATCAATCGAACTACGAATGTTGATGTCACCAACACCAGCTTGTTTATTACGTTCTTCGTTGAGCTTTTTTTGCGCCGAGAATAATGTTCCGATTTGGTCTGAAATATCAGCAACAGATTGAACATCATTAATTCGAGCCTTGATAAACCCTATTGCATTTGAAGCCGCAGTAACCGCAGCGATAGCTGTTGTTATCGGCTCCATTTATCACTCTGGTTTCGGATTATCGGCTTTGATCTGTGCAACTTTTTCTTGCCACTTATCTAAGCCATTTTCTGTTATGTACTCAAGCTGTTCAGCGTATGTACCATAGGCATCAAGTCGAGCCGCAAGCCAGGCCTCTGGCTCAACAACTTCAGCACCAGGTTTAGCACTAGCTGTCGACTTAAATCCTACTTTAGCAAAACTTGGGGCAACGCCCTGTTTGGGGGCATACTGATGAGCTAGATCATTTAGATCCTCTTCAGTCATATCTTTAGATAATGTTAGTTCAGCCCAACTATCATCTGAGTACCGCACTGTTGCGATCCCGTTCTCAATCTTTTCTATGTTATAATCGGTCATAGCAAATCCTCATTCGACCAGTTGTTTTTTAATTTCTCTTAAGACAAGTCTGTTTGTTTTTGACTTCAAAAATTTATCATACCTTTTTGCTAAAGGTATATTTGACCACCACTCGCTGACACGACCACAAGTAAATGATAATCTGCGTAAAGTCTCATTTCCTTCAAACCGTTTTAATACAACCTTTTCATCTGTTAGGAAATTAAAGTAAGCCATTGGCTCACCCTCTTCCATCTTGAAATAATTTTTTTTGCCCAATAACAACATTTCCATATTTACTGCTCTAAACCATCTACCAATATTAAATTTTCCCGGCACTAACATTCCATATTTTGTATGATTCGTTTCTGAAAAGTAAGGGCCAGTGACCATCATTTCCAAATCATCTTCACAGAAAAAAATATACGATAACCCATACATCAAAGTATGATCATTAGTCATAAAAGTTATATAATAGTTTTCTCCAACAGGTGTTACATTGCCATCAGCTAGATTAAATTCTGAAGCTATTGGGTTTTCTATATAGTAAGTATTTTTTGCCACAGTATTAAAAGCAGGGCATCTAATCATACCTTCCAATCGCTCATTTTTTAATTCAGATACATCATTTACAACTTTTGTTAATAGTTTCTTAGGTTCATCAAATAGAATATTCCAATGATGATTTTCATCCTTGGAAAACCAAGGAGACCAATACACAGTTTTCACTAAGCCACCGCCCCATTTACTGTTCCTGTGTTGTTCATAGTAACGCTGGTTCCTGACACGGCTGCACCAGCAGCACCGCCATTTTGACCCGCTGCCCCATTGCTAACATTTCCGTTACCACCAGCAGAAGAGTTTGAGGCTGCTGTTCCTAAAGCACCGCCATTCGTTCCGCTCGATCCAGCACCAGCATTTGTACCGCCAGACGCTCCACCTGTGCCGTTTGTAGCACTCTGATTGTACCCAGCACCTACGCCAAATGACCCACCAGCACCACCAGTTGTAGATGTGGTTGTAGTTACTGGCCCTGTTCTTCTAATTTTATACCAGCTACCATAAATATTATAAGACGCACCAACCGCAAATGTTGACCCAGCCTCATAGCAAACTGAGCAAGTTGGAGCATAAACCGTAACACCTAAGTATTTATAATACCAATCGCCACCTTCATTATTGTATTGAACAGAGTTATAACCATAACCAAAAGTTTGATCTGCTGTTACAGTGCTAGTAGTGGAATAGCTACCATTGCCGCCAGCCGCACCATTCGCTCCCGCACCGCCTCCACCGGAAATTTGTCCTGTGTTATTTATAGTCACGCCTGAGCTAGCACAATTTATGGCATGGCCTCCTGCTGCTCCTGCTGAAGCACCACCAAAGCCAATGACTGTCCCAGCGTTGTTGATGGTAAGTGTTCCAGCTAATCCACTTGGAATGTCTATAGCATCGTCACCAGAGCCGCCTATAGTTACACCAGAATTGATGTCTACAATTTTGGGGTAATTAACATCGTAGTCATCACCAAACAAAGTGTTCACATCTACATTTGTTGTGCTGCTGCTAATGGTATTCTTAAAACCTTTAGCAGTGCTATGAAAGTCACCAATATCTATTGTGCCACTGGTCGGAACTGTCGCAGCTAAATTTACTGCAGGGTTATCACCAGCCTTCGATAAGATGTTGGAGCCGCCACGATACAAGTCACCAAGAGAAATTGCTGAAGAGCCTCCAACAAACTCAGTTCTTAAATCGCTAAATGATACTGTTCCTGATGATGCTATAGGTGCCATTATGGTGTTCCGTATGCTGTTATGTTGTCTTTTGCTATTACAGCCCCAGCCGTGGTGATCTTAAATACCTCAGTAGTTGTACCGCCAGAGGTGTATCTGAAAACCATGTCAGAGCCATCCAATGCTGCATCCCAGCCAGAGGGGAATGCTGCTACATTATCTAAGTTTGCAGCTTGAACATCTCCATTGTTATCAATGAGGTCAGCCATCTTTAATGCTTTAGTCGTTGCCATTAGGGACTCCCATACGCAGTGATGTTATCAGCACTTGTTACAGCCCCGCTTGAGGCCAGCTTGAATACTGTTGTTCCGTTGTACTTAAAATCCAAATCATTCCCATCCAAAACAATCGTCCACTTGCTACTGCCAAACGCTATACTGCTTGAACCTAACGCAACATTACCACTGCCATCTACTGAAAGATTATCATGGTTTGATATGCCCAGGCTAGATAAGCTTGGCGTAGACACAGTACCGAAAGATAACTGACCTGACCCATCTGTCTTTAGAAACTGCCCGTTTGATCCATCGGCTTGTGGGTAACTCAATCCATCAAGAACCACAGAGCCAGAACCATTAGGAGTGACGTTAATATCACGGTTGCTGACAGAAACAATACTATTCGTTCCAACATCGAGCGACCCTCCCAACACAGGTGTTGTGTCCTCGACAACATTAGCAAGCAAACTACCAGCACTAAACGCCCCTTGCTGCCACGCTGATCCATCCCAAACATTCAGCTTATTGTTTGTGCTATTCCAATAAATGCTGCCGGTTAAAAGCGCATTACCGTCGTTGTCTACTGTTGGAGCAGACGATTTTGCTCCAAGGTATCTATCGTCAAAGGAATCCAATGCAGCTTCAGCCGCAGTTTGCGCTGCTTCCGATGCGGTCTTTGCAGTTTCACTAGCAGTCTTCGCAGTTTCACTAGCGGTCTTTGCTGTCTCAGCAGCAGTTTGAGCCGTCTCTGCCGCAGTTTTAGCTGTTGTTGCATTGGTAGCTTGAGTTGATGCAGTATTAGCGTGAGTCTGTGCGCTTGAAACAAGATTATTTAGAGATTGTTCTTGTGTCGTGCTAATCTTTGTAAACACCTCAACATAAAGTATGTCACCAGCCGTAGCACCAGCATTAAGAACTACATTGTTACCAGATATATGATAGTCGTTTGTTGATCCGTTGGCACCTTCTACCAAACGGATGCCGTTCTTAAAGACCAGTGTGTTGCCATTTGAATGAATAGACATAGTTTGGCTGGCATCATCAGTTGTAAAAGTTGTCTGGCTGCCTGTAGCTGTGAACACATGAGTTGATGTTAGGCCTTGTAGATATGCGCCAGCTATTTGAAATGCAGAACCCACATAAACTTTTAGCTGGCTGTTTGTTGTATCGTACCAAAGATCACCAGCACTAGGGGATGACGGAGCAGACGATCCAGCCGTAAACAAATCATTAAATGAATTTACAGCAGATAGTGTATTAGCAACACTATTAACGTTAGCTATAGAACCTGCGACAGAACTAATATTACTATTAGCACCAGCGACAGTATTAATATTCCCTATGTTACTAGCAACCACAGCAAAGTTACTTGTCACAGTCGTAATGCTGTTACCCATTGCATTACCATGAGCGACACAATAATAAAGCAACCCGCTTGATGGCGCACCAGCATCAACAATAATAGTTGTTTTAGCACCAGCCTGACCAGCCGTACCAGTGGTTGTTACGCCAGTTGTATAGCTGCTAGAACCATTCTTAAAAGCTAATGTATGACCAGCATTACTAGAATCAGACTGATCAAATATATATGTGTTACCACGATCTAACTGAATTGCTGGGTTGTTACTACCATCCAAAACAAATACGTTCGAGCCACCAACACTCGCTACCGTTACAGCATATGTTGTCGTTGCAGATAAAGCATTAGCCAATGTAGTAACATCAGAGCTTATGCCAGCTACAGTCGTTACATTGCCATGAATTCCGGCTACAGTAGTAACATTAGCCTGTACACCAGCTACAGTTGTAACATTTGCTTGAATACCGGCTACAGTGGTGACGTTAGCTTGTATTCCCGCAACGGTAGTTACATCGCTGCTAATTCCTCCGACTGTATTAACGTTGCTAATATTTCCTGCGACTGTATTTATATTGCTTGCATTGCTTACAGCCGAGTTAATATTTGAAGCGTTACTCACAGCAGAGTTAATGTTACTAGCATTACTTGCAACAGAATTAATATTAGAAGAATTACTAGCAACAGCATTTATGTTCGTAGCATTGCCAGCTACGGATGTCACATTAGCTTGTATCCCTGCAACCGTTGTTATGTTGCTGGCTATACCAGCGGCAGTTGTAACGTTAGCTTTGATTGCGGCAAGCCCAGATATAGCATCTGTAGCTGTCGTTCCATCTTCAATGTCAGCTAATGCAGCTATATCCGCTGCCATAGCATTTACAGTAGTAATGCCAGCTATAGTTGGTCCCGCTTCAACAGCACCGCTGCTAGCATTAAAAGCCAAGGTTTTGCCTTTACGATTGTCAACGTTAGGCAATGTAAGAGTTGTCGTAGTATCTGAATCGGGCAAAGACAACGTTCTTGTAATTGCTGTCTCAAGCTCCTGTTCGATTGCAATAATACGATCAAGCTCGGTATTCAGTGAAGATATATTAAATGGCCCAGATGTAGGAAAGTCCGTAGTTCTGGAAACAGCTATATCTCTAAATATAGTAAACTTTGTACCAGAGGCGTATGTGTCTCCTAGTGTTATATTGCCACCAGAAAAACCATCGTCTACAGCAGTACCATTAACAGCAAAGGTTCCAGTACCAGATCCTCTAGTTAATGTTGTATCTACACCAGCAGCACTTGTAACAATTACATTGATGTCATCCAGACTAAAGAATGGAAAATCAATTGTAAGCTGAGTAGATCCAGCAGTAACCGCTTGGGTGTACTGAACTCTTGCATCATTATCCGCTATTGATATAGTTGCCATAATAACCTCTTATACATTTCATAGGCTTTACTGTAAATTCACATTTACTTTGTGCCATACACGACATCATAAAATGGATCCATAACAGGATGATTTGATAATGGGGTAACAAATCTTGCTGTTTTTGCAGTTCCTTTATCTACTTGACCAGTTAAAATGTCAGTGGCTATTGAACCAAAGTTAGACACTGTGCCACCAGTCGGACCTAACACAGCATTCATTTTTGCACCAAATGGCATATAACGAGGCTCTTCTACCAAAGAACGTAAACCTAATCTGTTGTGGCTCAGTTTTTCTACAGCATTATTAACATCCATAAAAAATCCTGTGATACCGCTTCTATCTACAGCATTTACAAGTTTCTGTTGAAATGTCTCTGGACGATCAATTCCATATTGGCTTCTTTTAATTTCATTAACAAGAAAGCCCATTCCAACAAGAAGCACAGCTCCTTGCATAAAAGCACCATCTCTTTCCTGCAACCCAGATATAACCATTCTTTGAGTTGCAGACTGACCAAAAGACTTAAACTGAGTAAGCATCGATCCAAGCTCAGTAGATGTCCACAAAGCTCTATCACCAGCCCCAGGAGTGATGATTATACGATCAACGTTTTGGTTAAGAGCATTTCTAAACTTTAACCTCATAGTTACATCATTCCAATCATCTGTGTTAGGCAACCACTCTCCATCAATCTTTTCACCACGTTTTTTTATGAGAGCTTGCATTCTCATATGCGAAGATTCGTCTATACCATTCTTTAAGAATTTTTCTTTATCTGCTTTTGATAAAGTTTTCCAAGGCTTCATAATTCCTTCTGTCATACGAAGCATAGTTACATTGC
>PYIK01027216.1_pt1 | contig 12708 bp, 10 predicted proteins | sample 3578011 | NCBI WGS metagenome assembly PYIK01 (sample SAMN08408022, study PRJNA431606) | Marine metagenome isolate SA_KN192-05_S13_70m, whole genome shotgun... | biome: marine; feature: oceanic pelagic zone; material: water; isolation source: 70 m water sample, 0.2-0.8 um fraction ... | reverse complement strand
GGATCTAACTTCGGCAACACGTTTGGCCGAATGTACGAGCCTCGATATCTCTCTGGCATCGTTGCTGGTTCTGCAACTAGCTCCGGACAGATTGGCTATGTTGCCGCCTTCCCAATTCCTGAGGTAATCAGAGGAATCAATGCCTTCACACTCGGTGTTCGAAGCGTTAACCCTGATGCAACTGTAGAAGTAGTTTGGACAAGCACTTGGTTTGACCCAGCCGTTGAAGGCGACTCTGCTCAAGCATTAATCGATGCCGGAGCTGACGTTATCGCCATGCACCAAGACTCAACAGCTGCTGGTGAAAGAGCAGAAGCTGCTGGAATCCGCTGGGTTTCATACAACTCAGATATGAGTGCGTTTGCTCCAAATGCGTTCCTCACTGCTCCTGTATGGGACTGGTGTGATCGGTATACCCAAATCATCAATGAGGCTGCAGACGGCACCTACTCTGGTGGAGCTTGGTGGGGATCAATGGCCGACGGAGTGGTTGACCTAGCCCCAATTGCTGACGATGTATCTGGAGAGATTAAGGATCTAGTCGCTGAAAAGAAAGCAGCGATTGAAGATGGCTCTTTCCATCCGTTTGCAGGTCCAATCAATGCTCAAGATGGAAGCGTTCTTGTTGCTGCTGGTGAGACCATGAGTGACGGCGACATGCTTGGAATGACCACCTTTGTTGAAGGTGTCATCGGCTCTACAGGCTGATAAAAAATCTGACGTGATTGACGGTACCAGCGGAACTAACCGCTGGTACCGTCGCCGCGTCTAAGGTAAGAATTAATTTATGAGCACTCCTCTAGCTGTAGATCTATCCGACATATGGAAACGTTTTCCTGGAGTTGTCGCGAATGCCGGAGCGTCACTTCAAGTTAAGCAAGGGACAATTCATGCTGTATTAGGAGAAAATGGTGCCGGTAAGTCCACCCTGATGAATGTTCTAGCGGGCATGTATCGACCGGATGAAGGAGAAATACGAATAGGGGGCTCTCAGCACTGGTTTAGATCCCCGTCCGATGCCCTTGCTGCTGGAATTGGGATGGTTCATCAAGAATTTCGACTCGTCCCTTCTTTTACTGTCGCAGAAAATATTGTGCTTGGCGCTTCAGAGCGCATTATCCGAAAGGGGTCTATTGAATCAAAGGTTGAGGCACTGGCTCAGCAATTTGGCCTAAATATAGACCCAGCGCGACCAGTCTGGCAGTTGTCTATGGGAGAACGACAGCGAGTTGAGATCCTTAAGACTCTCTGGCGTAACGCTCAGATACTCATCATGGACGAACCCACTGCGGTATTAACACCAGGAGAAGCAGATGAACTAGGCGGTGTTTTGCGCGAGATGGCCAACGCCGGCAGGTCAATTATTTTCATTAGTCATAAGCTACATGAAGTAAAAGAATTTTCTGATGAAGCTACAGTCCTTCGAGATGGAAAAACTGTTGCGGCTTCATTAAACGTTGATGATACAGAGACTTCTCAACTAGCTGGTCTTATGGTGGGCTCATCCCCAGTAACAACTAACAGGCCCCCTAAACGCGAAAGAGGGCCTTCCTTGCTTGAAGTTCGAGGACTTGAGGCGTTGGACGACAGGCACCTTTCCGCTGTTCATGATTTCAATCTAGATGTTCACAGTGGAGAAATTGTTGGCATTGCTGGGGTATCAGGAAATGGACAACGAGAGATGGCCCAAGCCATTGCCGGACTTAGGTCTATTAAAACCGGCACGGTAAAAATTAATGGTAGCGACCTAAGTCATGCTCTCCCAGTGGAAAGATTTCGGGCGGGACTTGGGTACGTTCCTGAAGACCGCCTTGGTGTTGGCCTAGCCCCTCGGCTCAGTGTCGTTGAGAATGCTATCCTGCGAAACTACAAGCAACTGCGACAGGGCCCATTGTTAATTGACGATAAAATGTCGATACATTGTCAGGACATTGTAGATAAGTTTGGCGTTCGAACTGGACCCTTGAACGAACCGATAGCTGGCCTTTCAGGCGGAAATCTTCAACGTCTTTTAGTAGGAAGGGAATTAAGTGGGGAGCCTAAGGTCTTAGTTGCAGCCCAACCTACACGTGGATTAGATGTCCAAGGAGTAAAGGCCATTCAAGACCTCTTGGTGGCGGAGCGTGGCGCTGGGGTCGCTGTTCTTCTTATCTCTGAAGACCTTGACGAGCTCCTTACACTTTCGGACCGTTTACTTGTTATGCACAGCGGGAAGATAGTTGGAGAATTTGATCCGGTGAATTCGGAGCGTCATGACATCGGAGCAGCTATGGCTGGAGAGGCACAAACCTGATGGGACGCCTTGTTCTAGTTCGAAGAGAGCAAGCGGTCAAAGGTGGTCAGCCATTGGCCTTTCTTATCGGCCTTGTCTCAGCTCTTGCAATCGGGATTCTCCTGCTGGTTCTCTCTGGGCATGACCCTATGGCGGTGTATGAGCGCATGTTCGATTCCTCGGTGGGTAGCCCGAAATCGTGGTCCATAACTTTAAATCGTGCTGTTCCTCTCGGCCTTGCAGGATTAGCGGTTGCTGTGGCAGGGAGCATGGGACTTTGGAATATCGGCGCTGAAGGACAAATCCTCGCTGGAGCTATGATGGCTGCTTGGATAGCGAGAATCGGTGAAGGTTGGCCTAGCCCCCTTCTAATTACTATCATGCTCCTCGCTTCGATCCTTGGTGGTGCTTTACTCGGTTTAGGCCCAGCCGTCGCCCGAGCACAAATAGGTGTCAATGAAATCATTACCACACTGATGTTGAATGAGGTTGCGCTCCGATTGCTTCAGTGGCTTATTCATGGACCATGGAAAGATCCTGATTCTAAAGGATTTCCCTTAGCTCCGATGCTACCGGGTGAGGCGCGCCTACCAGATCTATTCGAACGGGCGCATTGGGGGGCGGTCATTGCTCTGGTGGTTATTGCCCTTTTCGGCCTGGTAGCAAGCAGAACGGCATGGGGGTATGAGCTTCGAGTAGCTGGATCATCTGGTGAAACAGCTAGGTATGCAGGAATTTCTTTGAAACGTAAGATTATGACTGTTTTAGTTCTAAGTGGAGGGATTGCGGGACTTGCAGGAGGAATAGAACTCTCTGGTAATGCGGATCGCATCGTAGAAGGAATATCAGCAGGATATGGATTCGCGGGAATCATTGTTGCAGCACTTGCCCTTATGAGGCCGTCAGGGGTCGCAGCGGTGGCCCTGCTCTTTGGCGCAGTGCAAGTCGGAGGGCTTAGCATCCAGACAATGGGGGTTTCATCATCTGTTTCTACGATCCTTCAAGCCCTCATTCTCTTTGGCGCAATCGGAGCTGGCGTATTCAGTCGCTACAGCCTGAAGCGTGTCCAGAAAGATAAACAGGTAGACAAGGAGGGCCTCAGTGAGTGAAGCGTCAATGATTGGGCTACTGACTGCCGCTGTTTCCTTTGGAGCCTTGTTGTATCTTGCTGCGCTTGGTGAGCTCATTTCAGAAAAAGCTGGCATTCTTAATCTCGGAGTCGAGGGGATGATGGCTATGGGAGCTGTAACAGGATTTATGGTCGCTCTCGAAACCGAAAATGCGTGGCTGGGGCTTATTGTAGCCATGCTGGTTGGTGCATTATTCGCTCTCATCCATGGACTATTCACTGTTATTCTTGGAGCAGAACAAGTAGTTTCAGGACTATCGCTAACCATTCTCGGCCTTGGGATGTCAGCATATGTGGGTAAGAATGCTGTAGGAAGGCCCCCTGGAGCAGTTCTTGCACCGGTCGATTGGGGTTTCCTATCGGATATTCCGTGGGTCGGGCCGATTCTGTTCACTCAATCTCCGATTGTTTATTTTGCTGTTGTGTGTGGAATTGCAACATCTTTTGTTCTTACCAGAACTCGAACCGGATTAGCCCTTAGAGGGGCTGGCGAATCTGCTTCAACCGTTGATGCTTAAGGCCATTCAGTAGTTCAACTCCGTCTAGGTGCTGTCGCCATGGGCGGTGCTCTAGCAGGGGCATCTGGTGCTTATTTAACTCTGAGCCTAACTCCTCAGTGGACTGAAGGAGTTACAGCTGGAAGAGGCTGGATAGCAGTAGCGTTGGTTATCTTTGGTGCATGGCGTCCAGGTAGGTGCGCCATTGGAGCGCTTCTTTTCGGTGGGCTTCTAGCTTTGAAGACCAGATTGCAAACATTTGGTGTCGATTTTTCTCCGATTCTTCTTTCTATGATCCCATATGTCCTCACCATCGGCGTTCTTATTGCCATTTCTATTCGGGCCAGAAACCGGCCTTCTTCTGCACCAGCAGCTCTTGGTCAGGCGTACCGCAGAGAAGAAAGATAGTGAATTTCAGAAGAATTTCTCAAAAAACTGTGAATATTTAACTTTCACAGTTTATTTTCTTCATATTTGTTCATTTAATGAGCGCATAGCGAATGTTCCGACTAGTGTTTCATCCGAGTCGGGAAATCTTCCGACAATATTCACCAAGTGGAGGGGAATAATGCGTAAAAATTTTAAGTTGATTGCCACCCTTGTGGCAGTCTTAGGGCTCTTTGTTGGCGCTTGCGGAGGCAGCGGAGTTAACAAAGATGCCGGACAGGCGGCAGCATGTCCAGATGGAGACAACAACGGAGACGGTGTGACCGCAGGGCTTGTTTTCGATATCGGCGGACGTGGAGATCAGTCGTTTAATGATTCCGCAGCAGCAGGCATTGAATGTGCGAAATCTGTGCTCGGAATTGAGTTTGGTGAATCATCTCCTAATGATGATGGATCAAATCGTGCAGAATTGTTGCAGCTACAAGCTGACAACAACCCAATTGTAATAGCAGTAGGGTTCTTGTTCGCTGAAGATGCAGCAACTGTTGCGGCAAACAATCCAGATACAAACTTTGCGGTTATTGATGATGCAATGATGGACTTCGATGCGGGAGCCCCAATAGCGGATAACGCTGCAGGCCTAACTTTTGCTGAACATGAGGGGTCATTCCTTGTCGGAGCTGCTGCCGCTTTGAAGACAGAGACGGGAACTGTTGGCTTCATCGGAGGTGTATGCTGCTTCGGCTTAATTGAGAAGTTTGAAGCTGGTTTCACGGCCGGAGTGAAAGCTGTCAACCCAGATATCAATATCATCTCCCAGTACATCACTGAGTTCCCAGATTTTGATGGGTTTAACGCCCCAGACCGCGCCAAAGAGATTGCTCTAGCCATGTACTCAGATGGTGCAGATATTGTGTACCACGCAGCTGGAGGATCCGGAGCCGGCCTATTTGAAGCCGCAATGGAAGTAAGCGAAAGCTCAGGCTCGAAAGTATGGGGTATCGGAGTTGACTCTGACCAGTACAACACGGTTGATGAAGCTGTCAGAGAATACGTCCTGACTTCTATGCTCAAGAGAGTTGACAATGCAGTCTTCCTCGCTATCCAAAGTCACATCGATGGAACATTCCAAGCAGGCCAAACAGCATTCGGCCTAAGTGACGATGGCGTCGGATACTCGACAGCAGGCGGTTACCTTGACGATATTGTCGACGAACTAGAAGCTTTCAAAGCTGACATCATTGCAGGGAATATTTCAGTTCCAGACTCAATGGAATAATTGAGTTAGTAACTAGAAAAAACTCATAACGAGTGAGGCTGGTCCTTCACCACGGTTGTAAAACTAGGTAGGGTGTGGGATACCAGCCTCACTCGTTGCATATACAAGGAGAAGTCTTGGAACCAGCAATTGAACTCATCGGAATCACCAAAAGCTTCCCAGGAGTTCTCGCGAACGACAACGTGAATCTCACTGTGGAGGAAGGTGAAATTCATGCCGTCTGCGGTGAAAACGGGGCTGGTAAATCAACGCTGATGAAAATCCTCTATGGCATGCAGCCTCCTGACGAAGGAACATTGAATATTTTCGGCGAGCGGCGGACTTTCCAGTCACCTAATGAAGCTATCGAAGCAGGGATAGGAATGGTGCATCAGCACTTCATGCTTGCGAACCAATTAACAGTTCTCGAAAACATAATTCTTGGTGCAGAACCTACACAAAAGGGCGGAATAATTGATTTTGATTTCGCAAGTGAACACCTTGATGAAGTTGGGAAAGCTTATGGACTTACAGTTGACCCATACGACTTAGTCGAAAGCCTGGAAGTTGGTGAACGACAACGAGTAGAAATAATAAAAGTGCTTTTTAGAGGCGCAAAAATTTTAATCTTTGATGAGCCAACTGCTGTTCTTGTCCCTCAGGAGGTTGAAGAGCTTTTCCGGAACATGCGAGAGCTTAAAGCAAATGGGGCAACCATCATTTTTATCGACCATAAGCTCGAAGAAGTCCTAGAGATTGCTGACACGATCACGGTTCTACGACAAGGAAAAACAGTCGCTACTGTCAAACCATCTGAGGTCTCAGCTACTGACCTCGCAGAATTGATGGTGGGTTCAGAACTTCCAAAGCCGCTGATCACTGATTCGAAAATGAGTGAGGCGATCGGTATCAAACTGGACAATGTGACTGTACTTGACGAAGACGAACGACCAATAGTAGATGCGGTTTCGTTAGAGGTACGGCAGGGTGAGATCTTGGGAATAGCAGGCGTCGAAGGCAACGGCCAACACGAACTGGTAGGAGCGATCTTAGGCACCCAAAGGATAAATGCTGGTAGCGTCCATATGACTGGTAGCGATATTACTAGCGCCTCTGTTCGATCACGCCGCGAAAACGGCTTAGGATACATTCCCCAAGACAGACAAGAGGAAGGATTGCTCCCGACGGCTCCACTATGGGAAAATGCTGCTCTGGGTCACCAAACCGCAAAACCTTTCTCTGGAGGATGGAACCAATGGTTCATTGATAGAAAAGGGTCTCGCTCGCAAACTGAGCGCATACGAAGTGAATTTGATGTACGAACTCCAAACGTTGAAGTGTCGGCCCATGCCCTATCGGGCGGGAATCAGCAGAAACTCATAGTTGGTCGTGAAATGGTATCAGAACCATCAGTTCTGGTGGCTTCTCACCCGACTCGCGGCATAGATGTCGGCGCTCAAGCATCAGTGTGGGAACAAATACGCCAAGCACGATCGCAAGGACTAGCTACTCTATTAATCTCTGCTGACCTTGATGAACTTATCGGCTTGTCCGATCGAATAGTCGTAATGTTTCGGGGTCAAATTGTCGCTGAGCTCGACCCTTCAGAAATCACCCCAAGGAGCCTAGGTGCATATATGACCGGCGCATCCACTGAAGAGAGCGCTGAATGAAGAACGAAACCATTCGCCGAATTATGCTTGCCTTTGCGGCACCGCTCGCAGCAGTTGTTTTCGCAACTATTGCCTCCTCCATATTTCTCCTCATCGCCGGCAGTAACCCTTTCACCGCATACGGAGACATGTTTGAATATGGCAGCAGACTGGAAATTCAAGTAGATATTCTTAACCGGGCTACTCCGTTATATATTTCCGGAGTAGCCGCAGCTATTGGCTTTCGGATGAATCTCTTCAATATAGGCGTCGAAGGTCAATACCGACTGGCGGCAATTGTCGCAGCATATGTCGGTGCCTCAGTCTCGTTACCTGGGGTTCTCCATGTCGGTCTGATCTTATTAGTAGCAATGCTGGTGGGTGGAGCATATTCAGGAGTTGCTGGGGTTCTTAAAGTAACTCGAGGTGTGAATGAAGTTATATCTACTATCATGCTTAACGCTATAGCAATTTCTGGACTGATTGCCTGGCTTGTTCGAGAGTGGCAGGCTGGTGGATCGGTTGATGCTACTGCAACCAATGTTGGGGTTGGCACAGAGCCTATTGATGAATCAGGGCTCATTCCAAATATCAATAGCTGGCTTGAACTTTTCACACGTGAAATTGGAAAAGGTAAGGAGCTGACTGGAGTATTTTTAGTTGCTGTAGCTGTGGGGATTCTCTACCACATTTTAATTAATAGAACGAGATTCGGATTTGACCTTAGAGCAACGGGCATTAACCCTTTCGCTTCCCGTGTTGGGGGCGTATCTGACAAAAAAATGGTTCTTGGTGCAATGGTGCTCTCTGGGGTAGTTGCAGGGTTGGTGGGGATGGCTGAGATTGCCAAACTCGGGAGGTTTAACCCAAACTTTGTTGGAGGGTTAGGATTCGCTGGGATTGCTGTTGCCCTTCTCGGAAGAAATCACCCTGGTGGCATAGCAATAGGCGCCCTTCTTTTTGCTTTCCTAGACACTGCTTCAGGTGTCCTTCAAGTAACCGGTTCAGCATCACGAGAAATTGTCTTCATCATGCAGGGGATCATCCTGCTTGCGGCGGTTATTGCATACGAAGTCGTTCAACGATTCAGAATTCGAGAAGAAGCCAGACTTGCCTCCGCTCTGCTTGAAGGAGAGACACAATGATCTTGAACCAGATCCGACGGCTTCCTACATGGGCGAGGTGGGCTTCTTTCGCAACCCTTGGAATTCTTGTTTTAACACTCGTACAAGAATTAGGGCAAAACGAGACGAGTCATCTGACTGCAATGACCACTTCTCAAACAGCGCTTAAATGGAGCATCCCTATCCTCTTAGCTGGACTTGGGGGGCTCTTCGCAGAAAGGGCAGGGATTATAAATATCGGCCTAGAGGGCATGATGATACTTGGAACTTGGTTCGGAGCTTGGGGGGCATTTAACTTCGGCCCATACACGGGAATTTTAATTGGAATTATTGGAGGCGCAATCGGAGGCCTCATTCACGCTATAGCAACAGTGGGATTCGGAGTTGACCATATTATTTCAGGAGTAGCTATTAATATCCTTGGGCCATTTGCTGCACGCTTTTTATCATCTGAAATCTTCACTGGATATCAGGGAGGGTCTGTCACTCAATCTCCAAGAGTTGAGAGCGTCGACAAGTTCACAATGCCGTTCCTCGCTGGTGGCTACAACACCCCGAACTTCTTAAAGTGGTTGGGCGACAAAGACATCCCGATATTAAGCGATGCAGGAAATGTACTCAGAGGGGTACTTACCCAAACTTCTTGGGCGACAATCGTCGCCTTGCTTCTAGTCCCACTCTCTGCATGGGTATTGTGGAGAACCCGTTTCGGCCTTCGAGTTCGAATAAGTGGTGAAGACCCATGGGCAGGCGAATCTCAAGGTGTGAATGTCTACCGATATAAGTTTATTGCAGTCATGATCAGCGGTGGATTAGCCGGATTCGGTGGAGCTTTTATCACTATAGAAATGTCATCAATATACCAAGAAGGTGGAACTACCGGCAGGGGTTTCATTGGTCTCGCAGCGCTAATATTTGGAAACTGGAGACCAGGGGGCATTCTTGCAGCGGCCTTATTATTCGGATATCCGTATGCCCTCCAATTCGGAGATTTTGATGGGTTCGCTTCCCACGCCTTACTCCTTGTTAACGCCATAGCTCTTTTCGGAGTAACCCTATGGGCTATTCGAAAGAGCAAGCATGCCGATGCTGCAATAGCATTTGTTCTCGGAGCATTATCAGCCATATGGTATTTCGTCGCGGACACCGTTCCAGATTGGTGGGTTAAGATACTCCCCTACGTTATTGTCATCGTTGTCTTAATATTCTTCGCCCAGCGCCTGCGAATGCCGGCAGCAAATGGACAAATATACCGTCGCGGACAAACATAAATCCATGCCTGAACTCTCAGATACTCAAATTCAAGACTTCAAGAAAGACGGAGTTCTGGTGATACCAGAATTCTTCACTGAAGATGAATGCGACAGCGTTCAAAACCGGATGACCGAAATGTTGAACGAATACCAACCCCAAGAGAAAGAGACTGTTTTTTCAACGACCGATAACACGCACACTCAGGAAGACTACTTTCTAACATCAGGAGACAAAATCCGGTTCTTCTTTGAAGACTCCGAAGCCATGGATAAATCCCTACCGCTTGAACTATCGTTAAACAAGGTCGGCCATGCCTTGCATGATTTGGATCCGGTCTTTTCTAATTTCGTGCGCCAACCAAAACTTGCGAAACTGGCTACTGACGTTGGTTTTATAAGCCCTTTGTTACTCCAATCGATGTACATCTTTAAACCTCCTCGGATAGGTGGGGAAGTTGTGTGGCACACTGACCACCCCTTTCTATGGACAGACCCTCCATCAGTAAAAGGCTTCTGGGTTGCCCTAGAAGATGCCACTATTGAAAATGGATGTTTGTGGTGCCTCCCTGGCCTGCACAAAGAGCAGCCGCGTCAGCGTTTACGGAGAAACTCTTCAGGAGGTACGGAAATGCTTACTCTTAACTCGGATCCTTTCCCGACCGAAAGGAAAGTTCCGATTGAAGCGAAGAAGGGAACCGTAGTTGTTCTCGATGGGCTTCTCCCCCACTGGTCTGGGCCGAACACGTCTTCTCGGTCGCGTCACGCATTCACTCTTCATCTGATAGAAGCTAGCGCCGAGTACCCCAAAGACAACTGGCTCCAACGATCTGATGATATGCCTCTCCGTGGATTTGAGACACAAATAGTAGATTAGCGAACACATATGTTGTCTCCAGAGATTATTCGAACTGCCCCAAAGGTTCTATTACACGATCATTTAGACGGGGGGCTACGAGCCTCAACCATCGTTGAACTAGCGAAAGACTTGGGAGTTAAAAGTCTTCCAACATATAACGTAACCGAGCTTGGCGACTGGATGACTGCAACTGCAGATCGGAAGGACCTTGAGCTTTACTTGGAAGCTTTCTCACATACTCTTTCAGTCATGCAAACTCAGGATGCCCTATACAGAGTTGCGGCAGAATGCGCTGAAGACCTCGCCGATGATGGGATTATTTATGCTGAAGTTCGATTCGCCCCCGAATTGCATCTTTCTAAAGGACTTACAGTGCCCCAAGTTATTGAGAGCGTTTTAGAAGGTTTCAAATCGGGTTCAGAAGGAAAAGGAATCATCGTGAATACCTTAATTTGCGCTATTCGATCTAGAACCCGGAGCAAAGAAATCCTGGAGCATGCTTTACATTTCCGATTAAAGGGAGTTGTCGGTTTTGACATTGCTGGACCGGAAATCGGATATCCCCCTTCCGGCCACATAGATGCCTTTAATTTAGCGATAGATGTAGATTTCCCTGTCACAATCCATGCCGGAGAGGTTGGGGGTGTTGACTACATACGAGAGGCTGTTGAAGATTGCGGCGCTTCTAGAATCGGCCATGGGCTTGGATTACAAGAAGAAGTACCCAGTGATGAAACTACAGCCATAGGGGAAAGTAACCTTCTTTCATTTTTTCTCAATGAACAAATTGCGTTGGAGTTATGCCCTACTTCAAATCTTCACATAGGCGCTGTCGATTCTCTCCCAGAGCACCCCATAAGCCGTTTTATAGACCTGGGGCTATGCGCTACCATAAATACGGATAACCGCCTTATGTCTAACACATCTCTTTCGAAGGAACTCCAGAGATGCTCAGAAACATTCGGATGGGAAATAAGTACGGTGCACACATTAATGAGAAATGCTTTGTCTAGTTCCTTTATCTCTTCTGGACTAAAAGAGGACCTGAATTCAGCACTATCCAATTGGTACCATTCAAGTAGCCGAGCTAAAGGAAGCAGCAATGAAAACAATTAGCAGTATTGGCTTCGATGCTGACGATACATTATGGGAAAGTGAAGTGTTTTTCAGTCAGGTAGAGGAGAAATTCACTCAATTGATCAATTCATATGAAGTTGAAGCTGACATCGGCAAAGAACTGTACGAAACCGAGAAAAGGAACCTATCTAAACTTGGTTATGGAGTGAAATCATTTACGCTCTCAATGATCGAATCTGCCCATCATCTCACTCAAGGCAACATAAGTAGTGCTGATACTGTGCAGATTATTCAATGGGGGAAAGAGCTTCTGCATCACCCAGTAGATTTACTTCCTGGCGTGGTAGACGTGCTGTCCTATTTACAAGACCGCTTCGCTATCTATGTCATTACAAAAGGTGATGCTTTCCACCAGCATCAGAAATTCGTTGATTCTGGTTTGGCCTCTTTTGTAACAGATATAGAAATCGTGCAAGAAAAAGATAGCAAAGCCTACAGGGCAACGCTCACAAAGATAGGCGTGGAACCTGAGGAGTTCCTAATGGTAGGCAATAGTGTTCGTAGTGACATTCTTCCGGTTATTGAGATCGGAAGTCAGGCCGTACACATACCCCATGAAACAACTTGGCAGTATGAAACTGAGCACGCAGGAAAAAACGACAGAAATGACTACCCAATCTTAGAGTCCATACGAGAGCTACCTGACTTCCTTTCTAGCGCCGATTCTTAAGAGCTGACTTCATCACCGTCGCGAATCCTCCTCTACACTGCTGGTATGGTTCACCTGGGAAAAGTTCGACTCTCCGAAGAAGTTTCAGATGCCATATCAGATGGGCTGCCGGTTGTTGCTTTGGAGTCAACGGTATTTAGCACCCTTGGGCTCCCAGAGCCTTCAAATGGCGAAGCGCTTCAGCGTTGTATCTCTACAATTCACAACCATGGAGCTGTGGCAGCGGTTACTGCGGTCATAGACGGAGAAGCGCGACTAGGAATTACCAGCAACGAATGGGAGCAGATTCTTAGTTGCGAAACAAAAATAGCTTCACGCGACTTAGTTGTTTCTATGGCAGAAGGTAGAAGCGTTGGAGCAACAACAGTTTCTGCTTCTCTTGCAATAGCGGCCTTCATGATCGCTATCGAAACTTCAATAATTTCACTAGCGTTACCTCAACTACGAGATGGTTTCCCTGACGCTTCCGAAAG
>PYIK01354864.1_pt1 | contig 12750 bp, 12 predicted proteins | sample 3578011 | NCBI WGS metagenome assembly PYIK01 (sample SAMN08408022, study PRJNA431606) | Marine metagenome isolate SA_KN192-05_S13_70m, whole genome shotgun... | biome: marine; feature: oceanic pelagic zone; material: water; isolation source: 70 m water sample, 0.2-0.8 um fraction ... | reverse complement strand
TTTATGGCATGGCAGAAGTATTTGATGCTTATTCTATCCCATGGGACACCATGGAAGTTGGTTGTAAAGACCAGGAAGAATACTAATCCTTTATCGCGTACCAAACTCCTTTGCCGGTGACCTTGTAGTCAGTTCCGAATACTTCTTCAACAGATTTACGGACAGGTGTCCAGTTATGGTCATCGCCAATTGCGTAACCACCACGCTTCAACTTGGGCCAGTAGGCTTTTATCTCGTTCATCACAAAAGGATATGAATGATCTGAATCGTGGAAGATGAAATCCATCGACCCGTCTGGTATTTTGTCTAGCACATTTAATGACCTGCCCTTTATGATTTGTATCCTTTCTCCCCACTGCAAAGCGTCCTCCCTAAACCTTTTTTCATTTGCACTATGATTCCACGCCTGCCCCTCGTGTTTGAATTCTTGTAACTCCACTAGCTCGCCGTTCTTAAACACCGGCTTCTTGTTGTATTGCCAATCATACTCAGGGTTGTCTTCCTGCACCTCCCACGCATCAACACATGTCATATTCAGCGTTGTATTTTTCATGAGCCAAAAGGTCGTGACACCAACCCAAACGCCCAGCTCAAGACCGTGTGTCCACTTGTTGTCCTTTGCAAACTTTTCTATAACCCTATATCTGTCCATTCAACTTTAATTCCTTTACCTTTTCCCCTTGTGCCTTTTTCATGATATATCAAACATTGGTTGTGCATGGCCTTGTCTATCTCTGTTTTGACATCATGATGTCGTATCCATTGCCTATGCGGCAAATTGTTGTACGAGAACTTTTTAAAGACTTCCTTGATAACCAATTGGTCAACTCCTATTGTGTCTGTATTCATGATCAACTCCTTCATACGAACAGCGGCTTTCTTTACGTGACTCCTACGACTGTGATGGAAGTTACAGAACGTTGCCATCAGCCTGTTATTATATTGAGTGAAGGCCATGTCTGAATCCAATGTCTGTTTCTGTATATCGTTTGGAGTTCTCAGAGCATATGAATCAACATCAGCAACTATGACCGATTGATCTTCGAGCATCTTATGACCTAGCAGTATGAATCTCTGTGCTTGGCAGTAGGTCTCGTACGAGTAAGGAAACTTCAAAACTGATTTGTCTGTGACGCAGTGGGTGTAGGTCACAGGTAATCTGTCCAATCTATATCTTGCATTCTGTGTGGGATCGATGATGTGTACGTGTATAGGCAGTGACCAGTGTTCAGAATAAGTTTTAAAGAATCTCGGGAAGTACTGATCAAAATATTTTGTGTCACACGAGGTCAGTATGAATCTTTTATGAGAGGGCCAGTCGCCTATTACCTGTTCAAACATTAGCTCAGAGTGTTTGCAGACTGGTTAAGGTCCAATTCTTTTTGTATCTCATCACGGTCATGCTGGTTCATGTTTCTGAGAAGTGTTCCGCTAAGACTGGACAGTGTCCTGTTTGCAGTGGTGATGCCCAGTTGTTTACAACTTTCTGTAATTTGTTTTTCAATGCTGAACCTATCATATCCAGCGGTGTCGATCCTTGTATCTCTCCTGGCTTTTCCTGCCACAGCCTCGAAGTCGCTTGAATCAGTGACATCTGGCAATCCACTGTCAGCCAACACTTGGTCAATAACGCTTTCGTTGTCAGAAGGAGTGTCCGTATCGTATAGTCCGTTCAGGTTGTCCTTGTTGGTCTCGTAGTCCTCAAAGTAGGTCTGCCAGTTCTTGTTCTGTGCTACCTTGGATATCAATCTCCTTAGGGTGGTATCTTCCGCCAGTGTGGAAAATCCAATGTTGTTCGTTAGAGTCTCTATGTAATTTATTATACCAGTGAGATTGCTGTTCTCAAGTGTAACCTGCACGTTAATCTTTTCACGCATGGCAACCAAACTATTCCTGTGTGTTAGCAATGGTTCGGAGGCCAACGCATTATTAAAATTAGTGTGTGCAGTTGCTACAGCGGTAGCAAAGGTATCTAGTGACTGTTGAAAGTCTGTAGAATCCGCCTCGAGGCCATTGATAAAGTTGATCAAATTCGTATACGCAGTTTCAAGTGCTGTTTCTGTTGCCAGGTCAGCGTCAACAATCGCTTGGATGGCTTCCTTAAGAACAGTGAACACAGGTCTAGTGCTGTCCTCAGTGTCAACAAAAATATTGTTTATAGTGCCAACATGATCATTTACAGATCTGCCTTTGTCAGAGGCAGGCACACCATATAGTTCAGGTATCAGTCCTTGTATTGTTTGAACGTTTTGTAGTAATTCTAAAAAAGTTGACGGAGTTGGATTTGTTGCATCATCCAAAGGAATAATAGAGGCGTCAATAATAGTGGCACTGTGTCTTATGAGATCTCCAAACACCCTACCGAAGTTAATGTGAGAGACGTTATTAACGTCAGATTTAAGATCTGTCTTCTGTGATGTGCTTAAGACGGCGTTACTGGCAATTACAGAGTCAAGTGTTGAACTTTTATCTACCCAACCTATCTTCAAGGAGTTGACTGCATTCTCTAACGCTTGGTTTGAGAAGTTCGGTGAGCTGTTGACCAGTGATAAAAAACCTTTATTGACTGTCATATTATCCTGCTATTACATCTTCCGACGCACCCGTCATATGGCCTTTGTCTGTGCTGTCTAAACGTCTCGCGACTCCAATGCCATCAGCAAACACTGTTGTAGATGCTTGATTAACCTTTGCTCCATGTACTAAACATTTTATACCAACTAGGATTGTGTGTGGTACCACTGGATCGGCTTTTCTCAAAACCGGCTTATCATTTGCAAACACTGTGAACTGAGTCGCTTTGACAGGTGCACTGGCTGTGCATGGGTGTCCTGTTCTGCATCTATCCATGTTTCTTGATACTCTTGGCATGCCAGTATTTATGGAAGCCAAAAACTGCTGTGATTATAACTTAAATTTACTAAATTGGCCTTTTTTGACATCCTGCTTGATACCACCAACGATGTATGATTCCACTTCAGTTTCCTGTGGTGCCACCTGCATACCTTTTGATGATAGCCAGTGCTGTGTCCATGGTAAAGGATTCTGTGTTGCTGACACATCATATAGTGGATCATATCCAAGTGCTCTTAATCTCTTGTTGGCAATCCATTCAACGTATTTGCCAAGTAATTTTTCATTTAGTCCTATGATGGATCCGTCTTTGAACAAGTGTCTGGCCCAGGCCTTCTCTTCTTCAACACAGTCTTTGAACATCTGTATCACTGTTTTCTCAGTGCCCTTGATTGCTTTGGTCATTTCAGGATCATCGCCCTTGTGCCACGCTTTGAGAACGTGTGTTGATAAGTTCAAGTGCGTTGCTTCATCTCTGGCAATCAATGATAATATCTTTGCAGAGCCTTCCATTAGTTTAAGTTCTCCAAATGCAAAAGTACAAGCGAAAGATACATAGAATCTTAATCCTTCAAGCAAGTTCACTGTGTTCATTGCAAGATACAACTGTTTCTTAAGGTCCAGCATGTCAACTTTTTTGCCTACTGCATAATCAAGCGCCATGCTACCAAACTTGTCATACTCGCCGGTCACCGACTTTGCTCTCTTCAGTATCTCATCATCATTGACAATGGTGTCAAACACTTCTGTTGGGTCTGCATACACATTCTTCATGATGTGTGTGTATGATCTCGAGTGAATTGTTTCAAAGAAGTCCCATGTAACTATACAACCTTCCAGTTCTGGATTGCTAACGTATGGTAAAAACATTAAACTTGGGCCTCTGCCCTGTACACTATCTAACAGGGTTTGATATTTTAAATTAGATGTGAATATGTGTTTCTGTTCTGGTCGGAAGTTCATAAAGTCTGCTCTGTCCTTCTGTAATGAAACCTCTTCTGGTCTCCAGAAGTAACCGATCATTGTTTGGTTTAGTTTATCGAACTGTGGATATTTAAATTGATCGTATCTTTGGACTCCACCGTCCTCACCAAAGAACATAGGCTGTTTTGTAAAGTCTACATCTTTCTTATTGAACACTGTTTTACTCATTCTTTTCTCTCCAACACATAGTAATCTTTCCTGCCTGCTTTTCTAGGCGGAGATACTCCGTGCCCTATAAAATCTTTATAATCGTAATATGTAATGATTTTCCAATCATACATATTTATCAAATTCCTTAATGCATTCCTACTTGGAGTAAGGGATGATTTTATTTCCTTTTCCCATATTTGATGCTCGTCCATCTTCGTTGCGTTGGGTTTATGAAGCATAAAATGGCCATCATCTCCGAAGTCATCACAAACTGATGTTTCAAGAAATAAATGCTTAGGTTTAAGAACCTTACTGATAAAATGGATCACTTCTATTGGGTTATGTAGATAATACATGACGTCTTGAAAAAACACTATGTCATATTTCGCACCATTATAATGTTTCATATAATCTTCTATAGATGTATTGTCAGTTACGATGTTTTCAGACATATTTCTAATTTTAACATATTCTTTTGCTAATTCAAACCTCTCTTGGTGTGGTTCTATGGCATGGACACTTTTGGCGCCTGACAGCACTGACCAAACACTGTAGAAATTGAATAGAGAACCAATTTCGAGGACAGACTTATCTTTGAAAATGTCACCGTGTAAAATGTAATTCAACCAGTACCTGGCTCGCCAACATTCTGGAAATTGCCATGATGTATGTTTTTCGGCACCTTCGAATTCTGCATTCTTATTGTCATATACTTTGTGCCATATGTATTCAACATATCCACTGTCCGACATTTTACTTTTAAGATCATTCAGTGCGTGAAAATCCATCTGGATTGTTGGTGTAAGATCTGTGGGCATGTTATATGGTGCAGGCTTCACACTCTCCGTCGTCTGCTTCTTGTACAGGCAATTCAGATGTCTCAGGTTCAAGTATAACATCTTCACCGTCATCTTCTGCAACCACTCCTATGCCTGCAGGTTGTACATCTTCTTCCTCACCTTTAAAATCATATGTGTTTTGATAATAACTTGTTTTCCATCCATACTTGTAAGCCGTTAGCATGTCCTGAGCCATCGCTGACAGCGGCACTTCGTTATTTTCAAACTGCAATGGATTGTAACTCCAGTTGCCAGATATGGCCTGATCAAAATATTTCTGCATCATTGCCACCACATTGATATAACCTTCATTATTTGGCATGTCCCAAAGTAATGTGTAATCATTTTTAAGTTTAGGATAACCAGGTGCTATCTGTTTCAAGGGTCCTTTTTTACTTTTCTTAATTGCCAATAGTGCTCTAGGTGGCTCAATACCGTTTGTTTCATTACTAACAACGGAAGAACTTTCCGATGGCATTTGTGCCGATAGTGTGCTGTGTCTCAATCCGTATTTTGCGATGTCTTTTCGTAGACTTTCCCATGCCATTCTTTGTTTGTGCGGAACTATTTCATCCACTTCTTTTTTGTAATGATCGATAGGTAGTAAACCATCTGCATATTTTGTTCTCTCGAAACCTTCACACTTGCCTTTTTCCATTGCAATATCACAACTCGATCTTAACAAATAATATTGGAATGCTTCTGTCAGCCTGTCAACTAGTGCCCATGCTTCAGGATCAGAATACTTAACATTGTTCTTGGCCAGGTAGTGTGCCAGTCCTATGTATCCAATTCCTAAACTTCTTCTTTTCTTTGTGCTGACCTCAGCGGCTCTAACTGGATAATCTTGATAATCTATAATCTGCTCAAGTGCTCTCACACTCAGGTCACATATGTTTTCTAGTTCTCCGAGGTCATTCAACGCACCAACATTAACTGCGGAAAGAATACAAAGTGCAATCTCACCTTCTGCGTCATCGATGTGTTGTATTGGAGTTGTAGGAAGTGTTATCTCTTGGCAGAGATTACTCATTGAAACTTTGTCTTTGAAAGAACTGTGTGAGTTACAGTGGTCTAAATTCATTATGTATATTCTGCCGGTCTCTGCTCTTTCTTTAAGAAGGTCAAAGAACAAGTCCTGTGCCGGTACTGTTTTCTTTGGAATTGTTTTGTCTGCTTCGTATTTCAAATAAAGATCGTCAAAGTCTTCTGTGCCGAATGCTTCATAAAGTCCCGGCGCCATGTGTGGAGAGATTAGAGTGATATCTTCCTCGTTCATAAACCTTTCATAGAACAGTTTCGATATCTGTATGGAGTAATCCATACGTCTCACTCTGTTGTCTTCTGTTCCTTTGTTATTTTTTAATACAAGTATGTCTTCGATCTCTGGGTGCCATATTGGAAAGTGTACAGTTGCGTTTCCACCACGCACTCCATTCTGCGTACAACATCTCACAGTTGATTCGAATTTTTTAAGGAACGGAATGACTCCTGTGTGTTGAACCTCCCCTCCTCTGATTTTACTGTTGATGCCTCTGATACGTCCTGCATTGATTCCTATGCCTGCTCTTCTGGCAACATATAATCCAATCGCCATATCGCTTGAAAAAATACTTGGCAAAGTGTCATCACTGTCCACCAAAACGCAAGAAGCGAACTGTCTGATAGGAGTCCTCACACCTGCCATCACTGGAGTAGGTATATTGATCTTGTGTAAAGATATTGCATCATAATATTTTTTGACATATGACATTCTTGTTTTTGTTGGATAGTCGGCAAATAAGGTTGCCGCAATCATCATGTACATGTCTTGTGGAGTTTCATATATCTGGCCTGAGCTTCTGTCTTGCACAAGATACTTGTCACAAATCTGTCTCAGCCCTGCGTAGGTGAATTTAAGGTCTCTGTCTCTTTTTATCCATGTGTTGAATTTTTTAATTTCTGTTTTTGAATACTTGTCAAGTATGCCTTTGTCATACACTCCTAGTCTAATGTTCCTTAGTATCAATTTCAACAGAGGGATATATTCGTATTGTCCATGTGCTTCCTTTCTCACATCATAGGATAGGAGCCTTGCCGCGGCATATTGATAGTTAGGAGTTTCAAGACTGATAAGATCATTTGCTGATCTCACTAAAACGTTTTGTATATCTTTTGTTGTCATGCCATCATAGAACTGTATGTTGGCATTCATTTCAATTTGTGAAGACGACACTCCAGAAAGACCTTCACAGGCCTCTTCAACGACGAAATGAATCTTATTGATGTCAAGAGACTCTAGCCTACCATCTCTTTTTTGAACTTTGATCGTACTAGAGTTGGTGTTCGGCATTAAGTTTTTATAATTTTTATTTTTGATTTTTGTTTTTGTTGTATCCATATTTATCTAAATCCGTGTTTATAACTTTTTTTGTCTCTTTCTGTCACCTGTCGTTTGACTAAAACTACTCCGTCGTTATGTAATTTTATAATGTACTAATATTATGACAAAAAAAGTTTTTTGTCTATCAGTTTATGAACTATTATGCTATTATTGTTGTCTGGTAATCTATCGTTGCCGCTGTGCCTGAGCTGGTAGTTGTAAATTTGAATGCAACAGTTTCATTACCTGCGGTTGAATCTTTGTTGTCCAGTGCGGCTGTCAAGGTAACACCAACGTCGTTCCCGCTTTCTGTGAATGTGTCATCGAAACCAACAGCATTGGTTGAACAACTTATAATAAATTCACCTGTCCTGTCAAGGTTTCCTCTTGTAATTTTATACTTTATTACTATTCCTTTACTTGTCAGTGCTGGAAATTCATTTATCGTAGTGGCCGACGATGTGTTGTCAGGTAAAGTCTGTGATTTTATTAATTTGGTTGTGACACCTATACCTTGTACTTCTGGTGCCGCGTTTAGTTCCGAACTGCCATCTGATCTCCTTAGGTCAGTTCTTTCAAAAAAGTCTTGTACAGATGAGCATTCATCGTTGTCAAACTGAATGATTGGTACCTCTCTGATAGATCCTACACCTTCGAAGTTGTTACCAACAGTTTTTGCGTAAAAGTTTGCATGTGATACTATGTGTCTTGGTCCAGCGTCGTCTGTGGTGCCTGTTGCTGGAGAAACTAATATTGCCTGCTGTCCTATATCACTCCAACTTGAACTGGTAAATTGAATGTCTCGTGGTCCGTCATCCAGTCCTGTTGTGCTACCGTCCATCTCTGCACCGATCAGTGCTCCGTAGTATGCTGTCTTGAAATCACATGCATGGAACTTCATGTTTGTAGCATTGAAACTGATGTCTATTAATCTAGCAAACTTGGTGAATTGACATTGGTTGAATACAATGTTGGATGTTGAATACGTTGCTGTTGAATTTGTTACCGTAACGCCTTTTGAATTAGAAGAGTCTGTTCCTCCAGAAGCAAATGTTCCTTGAAACTTCACATTGTTAAAGTATGCGTTGGTCACCCTATCTAATGAAACACCTCCGTAAGCCACAGATGTTCTCAAAGTCATATTTGTTATCTGTATTTGAGTTGGTGTTGTAGCACTGGAGTTTCCTATGTTTGATCCAACGTTACCTTCGTCGTCTTGCATCACCATCACGGCGTTGTTTCCTGAATTCTTGATTATCGTTTTGTCAGGACCTTCACCTACCAGGTGTGCGTATGGTGGAATCTTAAGTGCTGAACTAATTTTGTATGTGCCTGCTGGGAAAAATAATACTCTTCTTGCTCTGGTATCATCTTTGTCTGTGTCAATGTACAGCTCGTCAATCGCATTTTGTATCGCCGTAAGGTCTGCTGTCGAGTCGTCACCCCTCGCACCAAAGTCTCTGACAGAAACATACTCGTCTAATCTGTCTTGTAAGGTCCTTTGTTGAGATGTTGTGATAGGTGTTGAATCACCTAGGTAGCCCTTGTAGGTGTAACTAAGAGCAGTTGTAAATGCTGAACTTCCTTCTGTTACAATTTCGGTGTTTCCTACAGCCGGTGCCCCATCAGAAACAGTTCCGTTACCTATGAACAATCTCTGTTCGTCAATTACCCAGCCAAGTTCGCCCGCCGCTAATTGTGGCAGATCGGTACGTTTTCCACGTCTGTGCTGTATTCTAGATATCTGTACTATAGGCATATGTTGTTATTTATGTCCAGGAAGGATTGAACGTTTTAACGAAATCTGTGCCTCTGACTTCGTCTAGCATTGTAAAGTATCGTTTGAATCTATCATGTAAATCGTTATTGAATTTGTAGTTTTTCAACCAATTATCGACTACTTTAACTTGTGGAGAGTTGATGGTGGAAAGCCATTCCTTGAATAAATCCACGTCTTCCTGTTTTGCACTGCTCAAGGTTAGATGCCCGGAGCCATCAACGGATCCACCGTATATCTCACCTATTTCAAGTTCAATATCGTTTGCGACACAATACTCATACACTTGGCGGAATGTGAAAAGAGAAGTATGTTGAAGGATATAATAAAACATAAAATTTATATTTTTATCTTTTAATTTTTTTACATTATTTTCTATATCCATCCATGAGCTTCCGCTTCTGATATAGTCATTGTGTTCTCCTATACCGTCTATACTGATGTTGATTTTCAGATTTGGTCTATTTTGTAATAGAGCCAAAGTGCTATCAGACAGTTTAGTTCCATTAGTGCTAAACGATAACTCGGCCTCTGGTGGTATCTCTTTTAGAAAATCGTCAATAAAAGGATTAATAAAAGGTTCTCCACCACCAAAGTAAGCAGATACACAATTGGCTAGGATTTCTTTTATGAAAGTTTTGTTTTCTGCATCATTGATCCATTCATAATCAGACTTCAAATATCCAATCTTGAACTTAGAAAACTTGTCTTTATATTTTTTTGCCTCGGCAGACCATTGTGAGCTGGCGTATGGTCCACACATGGTGCATTTCAAATTGCAAAAATTTCCCAGCCTAAGTTCTAGGTGTCCAATATCAAAAGTGTTGGCCGTGAATGATTGGTAATCTTCTTTGAACAATCTACTATGATGCTCTCTTCTGTTTATGCCGTTGGCTTCTCTTTTGATGCAGTACGAACAGCCACCATCTATCTCGCCATTAAGCATCTTTTGGCGTAGGGTGGTGTCTGCCTTGTACTGTTCAAACTCCCATATTTTGTATTGCGGCAGTGATGATTCATCTCTGATAAATTCACAACATGGCAACAAGGTGCCATCGTTGTCGACCACTAGACTACGGAAAGGAGTCTTACAGAATTTTTCTGGTTCTGTCCTCATTAGTAGTATTTAATCAAGTACTTTTTTGTAATATTCTTCTAACTTTGCATACCACTTGCCAACCCAGTGGTCATAGTTATCTATTTCAAATGTTTGATATTCGTTGGCCTGTGTACAAATAAAGATACGTCCGCTTTTGATCTGTGTGTCGTACTGTTTGTTGTGTGCTTCTGCGTATGCCACAAGTTGAAGATAGTAATCTTCAACCCATTCTTTCTTTTTTAATCTTCGTGCCTGTTTGAAATCCATAATTGCAGGTTGCCCTTTGTACACACCAACTAGATCCGTTGTGCCTGCGTACAGTTCTGGATAGTATAGAGACACCTCAGAGCCCCATACTTCACTAACATCATTCAATCCATTTTCTATTATCACATTGGCCATGCCATGGGCCTTTTGTTGTATAAGATTCGAACCTGGTGTTCTGTCTTGTCCTTTGACATGTTTCTCAAGGCTTCGGTGCATGACAGTTCCTATGTTTGCTGACTCTGTTGTGATTTGTTGCGCCTTCTCGATGCCCACTCTCTTCCTCCATGCGTGTAGATGTGTCATATCTTTTGTCGCACTCAAAACTGTTGTGACACTGGGCACTTGTCTGCCATCTGGAGTTTCATAGTGTCTTTTATGGTTCTTCGTGACCCTTGACAACTCGCCATATGGATATTTCTTTAGATATGTGATGCCTTTACCTTTTATGACATCTTCTGATATTTTCATACACATATTGTATATTAGTTTTGATTCTTTGTCAAAGCCTCTTCTAGTAATGGCAACAGTCCCCGCCATGTTGTGCGTTTTCTGTGCCTATCTTGTGTGTCATTGTATCTCACAAAAGACATTTGTAAATTTTTTTCCACCTGTTTCCCTAGTGTGTCTATGCGTAAATTATCAATTTGCTTGTTATAGAAAAAAGATATACCAGCATAATCCGAAAAGTAATCTACACTTTTTTCTAACTTGTCGGCCACCCATAATCTATATTCTCTTGGAGCGGTATCGTAGTTACAAATTCGAGGATACCACACTTGTGACATCCATGAAATGTCAACAGTGTTTCCCCAGTCGCCTTCTGAAAATTTTATAAACCATTTAAGCATGTCATCAAGTTGATGAATATTTAAGAGCTGTATGGCAGGACTAAATGTAATTTTTCCATTGCCATATGTGTTCAATAATTTTTTGTAGTAATTTAAATTTTCAGTTATCTTTTTAAAGTTACTTGGATAACGGATGTATTCTGTTACATCACCTATGCCATCTACACTCGCCCATATAGTCCATGACTTCATCTTTGAAAGCCACTCTGTCATCTTAGGATTAGTGTTTGTAAGGTTAGTGACGATTGTGATATCCTTATCTTTAAGTGTATTATTTTTAAAACAATAATCAATCAGCTCGTAGAACTCCGGTATTATTGTTGGTTCGCCTCCTATAACAGTTAATCTTGTAATATTTTCACTCACGTAGTCGATAAGTCTTTTTTTTGTTTTTTCATTCTTGAACCATGTGTACTCAACTGAAAGATTATTAGTCCAATTATTCACATTACCGCTCTGCTTGTAGACCCAAGACAGGAAGTCTTTATCCTGCTCGCCAATTTGTAGAAGCTCTTTACCTATTTGATTTGAATAGTCCTGTCCACACATTTTACATTTCAAGTTGCAAACGTTTCCAAAGTGTAACTCCATTGAGTGTGGCATATATTCCATGGAGCCATCTTCATTGACACTCGCAAGATTACTTTCTTGATTTTCATAGTTTCTCATTGACTTGTATCCGCGAGCTTCTTGATCTATGCATTTGCTACACGCCTTCAGCACTTCGCCGTTTTTCATCTTCAGCCTTGCGTCTTTCATGTATTGGCTGTTCCAGGACTTCTGCAATGAGTCGTTGTTCATGTGCAGTCTGTTGCCTTTTTTATCTGTGAGATTCTCCATCGTGGCACAGCAAAGTCTTATTGACCCGGACATATGCACATACTGGTGTTGGAAAGGATATGCACAATATGACTTATTATCAGACATATTATTAATTATTTGATTATTGTCTACGTTTCATTGCTGACTTGGCCATTTTCTTTACCACGTCAGTGCTACCTTGATCATCATAGTCCATGGCAGGATCTTTCTCTGCCTCTTGATCTGTCTTCACCACGATCTTCTCGTTGTCGAAGTCAGCCACAACGTTTTTGAGGTCTCCGTCTTGATCGTATATCTTTTTGAACACATCATAATTGAATGCTGGATATCCTGTGTTGCTCATGATTTGTTTTACAGCATCCATGCTTATGTCCGTGGCCTTGTCTTGTTCGTCGGCATCGCCCTTCATATTCAGTAGGACATTTATCAATGCTGATTCTAGGTCTGTATCGCTTTTATTGAATTCGAAAAATCTCACAGGATTATTTCCCTGCTAGTTTGCCGTACAATCTATTAGAAGCCTCGAAAACTTCCTTTGATTCTCTTTGCTCTCTACCCTCAGGTTCTGTGCCACCTGCTTCGGCGTCAGAGGCTCCAAACTCATCTGTCTCCGTATCTGTGTCTGGGTCCAGTGAGTCTAGATCTGTGTCCATGTCCATCGTGTCATCGGCGCCCATAGGTTCTGAAGCAACTTCTTCTCCGGTCAATATTCTTACACCGTTGTCTAGCTCTTGTCTAGTTGTCGTTAA
>PYIK01000607.1_pt1 | contig 12781 bp, 14 predicted proteins | sample 3578011 | NCBI WGS metagenome assembly PYIK01 (sample SAMN08408022, study PRJNA431606) | Marine metagenome isolate SA_KN192-05_S13_70m, whole genome shotgun... | biome: marine; feature: oceanic pelagic zone; material: water; isolation source: 70 m water sample, 0.2-0.8 um fraction ... | reverse complement strand
TTAATTTATAATTATCATCAAAATGAGGGATAAGTCTATTATAAATTAAAACTGCAATATTCTCAGCAGAAGGATTAGATGATTTGAAGTCATCAATATCTAGATTCAAGTTTTTATGATCCAGATATTCTTCAACTTCCGACTTGATAATATTTTTAAGTTTACCAAGATCATATACGTATCCAGTTTCTTGATTAATCTCACCAGTTAATCTCCAGCCAATACTTTCCACTATACCTTCTATATTTCTATCCGGTGACTTAATAAATTCTCCGACTTTAAAAGGACGATCGAAATATATCATCAAACCACCAAAAAAATTTGATAGAAGATCTTTAGCGGCAAGGCCAACAACAAGACCACCTACTCCACCAAAAGCAAGAAGTCCAGAAATACTCAATCCAAACTCTTGCATAAGAGTCAGGATTGCAATAGCAATAATAGTAATTTTAAAAATCCTTATAGTAATCTCGAAAGTTTGTTCAACAACTTTTGGATCATCATCGGGCTTGATATTTTTGAGGAATGACTTTTTTTCATAATATCTATCTAGAATTCTAATTAAGGTCCATGCAATTATTAATATCAATAAAATATGAATAATCTTTGATGTGTTAAACGAATTAAATATTTGATATGGAACATTTAAAGCCTCTATTATTAAGATGAGTGATACTAGACTAATTAAATATGTTAATGGTTTTTGCATAGAAGCAATAATAATGTCATCGAGATCTGTAGCTGTTTTTTTAGATATACCAGTAAATAATAAAATGATTTTATTTTTAATAAATAATAAAGAAAGCCCAATCATAAATATAATGGCTATCTGAGTTGATAAATCCGTTTTGAAGATTGTAGTTATAATATCGTTTATCATAGAATATATAAATTATTTTATTTACTGTAAAATATCCACCTATATGTTAGGTAGATTAATATCTAACATCTTACCATGATTTTTTTCATAGTACTTAATGATATTATTAGTAATGTAGTTTTGTGTAAAATATTTATGAGACTCTTTATCTTTAATAATATCTCTATTTTGCATAGTTGTTGCAATTGTAAATCTACAGCCAGCTTTCAACGCATACAATACCCTATCTTCACAAGATATTATTTTGTTATCATGTTTAGTTGCTGAATACATCTCCAAGTCGTCACTAATGAAAATAGGAGGTTTTTTGAATATTGTTGTCGATAGACTTTTTAACCATTTTTCAGAATATGTAATTATAAATTTGTCAATATTTGAGTAAATTAAATGACTGGTCATAATTGGAATATTATACTTATCGAATCTAGAATGTATCTCTTTAAAAGGCATAATATCAGTTTCTCTTAATGTTTCAAAATCTATATCAGTTACACAATCTTCAATATGACTATCTGTATTCACTCTACCATGACCAGGAAAATGCTTAAGGACAGGTAAAATTGATCCGTCAAGAGAACCTTTGATATAGTTATCTGAAAGGTCAATTATTGTCTTTACGTTATGACCGAATGTCCTATCACTGAGAAGCTTGTTTGATGAATCATGTTTTATATCAACTACTGGAGAGTAATTAACATCAATACCTACCTCATATAATTCACAAGCTGCAGTATATCCAGATTTATAAGCTTCAGAAATTGCTTGTTCATAATTTTTTATATTAGAGATTTTTTCAAAACTTGGCAGATGAGTAAAACCATCCAGCAACCTTTGAACTCTTCCGCCCTCATGATCTATTGTTATTAGTATGTTATCTTTAATACTCTTTATGTCAGCAATAAGATCGCTCAATTGTGACTTAGATTCAAAATTATGAGCAAATAGTATTATACCTCCTATAAGATCATGCTTTATTAGCATCCTTTCTTGGCTCGATAAATTTAATCCATCTACATTAATTATTAGAGGACCTAGATTTTTATGATTCGTAAAGGACAATTCTTTCTCCAGGTTAGATTTCTCTGAGAGAGACAACGCAATAACAGGTTACTCCCTCGCCTCGACCTATATACCCGAGTGATTCAGAAGTTGAAGCTTTGATATTAAACATATCTTTATTTATAACCTCATCAGGAGTAGATTCACTAAATAAATTTAATATATTTGCTATCATCTCATTTTTATATCTATATATTTTTGGTGTTTCCAGTAATAATGTAATATCAAGATTATTTAAAACATAACCTTTTAATCGAGCTTTTTTAATTGCATCTTGAACTATAATGCTACTATTGAGATTTAAATTTTTTGGATCAGTATCGGGATAATAATCACCTATATCACCACCTGCTATTGCCCCTAAGATCGCATCCGCAACAGCATGAAATATTATATCACCATCAGAATGAGCTTTTATAGAAACTATAGACGGTATATCAATACCGCATAGTCTTATGAACTTACCTTTTATTAGTTCATGTGTGTCTATTCCCAACCCTATTCTCATTTCTTGTTCATCAATCTTTGTATTACATCCAAATCATCAATATATGTTAATTTAATATTATCAATAGATGTTCTAATAATTTTCACTTTATAATTTAGTTGTGCCATTGCTTCAATCTCATCATCTACTTCTATCTTTTTATCAATAATAGCATTATATGCCTCTAATAATTTAGAAAAATTATAAGCTTGTGGGGTAAAAGACATAAATAAGTTATTTCGTTTAAGATTATCTATAACAATTAAATTTTTATTAACTCTTTTAAGCGCATTTGTAAGAGGATAGCCTGGTGATACACCAGTTAGTAAATTCCTAGAATGATATAATATTTTTTTCATATCCTCAGAGCTTACGCATGGTCTTGCGGCATCATGAATTAATACTTTTTTAGGCAATTGTTCAATAGTAGAGATAAATTTTAGAGCACTATAAACTGATTTTGTTCTGGTATTACCACCATTAACCAAGAAAAGATTGGTTGAGCTTGATGGTATTCTATAAGACTTTTTATTATCAACGACTATGAAGATATTTCTGATTTCTTTAATTTTTGATATTTTATCAATAGCTATATCAATTAGATTTTTATTATTTATTTTTATATATTGTTTAGGCTTTAAAGACTTGTATCTTGTTCCTTTACCTGCAGCTAAAATTACAGCATCAAAACTATTATTTTTCATCTCTTATAATTTGGAAAAATATTTCATTTTTTTTAATATAACCATAATTTTCTCTAGCATAGGCTTCTAGATAATTCTGGCTATAGGAGGCTTTACTAATTTCAGCTTCAAGATAATTATTTTGCTTAACTAATTCTGCAACCTTTTTTTCATATGAATGTTTAGTTTCTTTCAGATCAAGATAAGAAAAAATACTATTAGTGCTGAAGAATAATGAGTGTTGTAAACTCAAAAATAAAACTAAACAAATTAAATGAAATATCTTCATTTTAACCATCTATCAAAAACATTGTCTTTATTGAAAAATTCTTTACCAAGTTGCTCTTCAATTCTTAGTAATTGATTATATTTAGCAACTCTATCAGATCTAGATAATGAGCCTGTTTTAATTTGACCAGAGGATGTCCCTACACTCATATCTGCGATTGTAACATCTTCAGTTTCACCGCTACGATGTGAGATTATATAGTTATAATTATTTTTTCTTGCTAAATCTATAGTCTCTAAAGTTTCAGTTATAGTGCCTATTTGATTAAACTTAATTAAAATTGCATTAGCCACTTCTTTATTAATTCCTTTTTCAAAGATCCTTTTATTGGTAACAAATACATCATCTCCAACCAATTGTATCTTATTACTCAGATTCTCTGTTAAGCTCTTCCATCCATCCCAATCATTTTCAGCCATTCCATCTTCAATAGATATGATAGGATAATTATCACAAAGGTTTTTCAAATACTGGCAAAAATCGTCGCTGTTATATGTATTTCCATCAGACATTATGTATCTTTCATCTTTATAGAACTCAGAACTAGCAACGTCTAAACCTAAATAAACTTCTTCTCCGCTCTTGTATCCAGATTTTTCAATTGAGTCTAAAATTATATCAAGCGCTTCTGTATTACTTGTTAAGCTAGGAGCAAAACCACCTTCATCTCCAACAGAAGTGGATAGTGAGAGTTTATTGAGGTTTATCTTCAAATTATGGAATATCTCAACTCCAGCTCTTAAGCTATTTGAAAAAGAATCAAAACCGAGCGGCAAAATCATAAATTCCTGGAAATCTAAACTATTATTTGCATGAGCACCACCATTTATAATATTCATCATCGGCACAGGAAGAGAATAATTTTCATCTATATGAAAAGTTTTATATAATGGCTTATTAAGTGTTTTAGCGAAAGCATGAGCATATGCGAGGGACACTGCCAATATAGCATTAGCGCCTAAATTTTCCTTATTGTCTGTACCATCAAGGCTTATTAGCAAATGATCTAAGTCTTTTTGACTAAGTTCTTTATTTATAATAGATTTTTTAATCTTATTATTAACATTATCAACAGCGTTATATACAGATTTTCCCAGGTAAATATTCTTATCACCGTCTCTCAACTCTAATGCTTCAAGAATACCAGTTGAAGCACCCGAGGGTGATACACCTCTTCCATATATATTATTTTCCAACATCAAGTCTACCTCTACTGTTGGGTTACCCCTTGAGTCTAAAATTTGCCTAGCATTTAAATCCACTATTTTACTCAACTTACCACTCCATGTTTAATCTTTAACTATTGCGTTTATGCTTACTAACGAATTCAATAAATCCTTTAGATCTTTAATATTTAGAGAATTATTTCCATCACTTACAGCCTGTTTAGGGTTTGGATGTGTCTCTATAAAAATACCATCTATTCCAACAGCTGTTGCAGCTCTAGCCAAGGCTGGGATGAATTGACTTTCTCCTCCAGATTGATCAGGCAAAGCACCAGGTTTTTGAACAGAATGCGATGCATCAAAAATAACTGGACAACCAGTCTCTCTTAGTATTTCTAAAGATCTCATATCTGAGACCAAGTTATTATAACCAAATGAGACTCCTCTTTCACATACATATATATCTTTATTTCCTGTGGATTTAGCTTTCTTAACAACATTAATCATTTCTTTAGGTGATAAGAACTGACCTTTTTTTATATTAACCGGTTTCATAGTTGATGATACTTTGGTTATAAAATTAGTTTGTCTACATAAAAATGCTGGTGTCTGCAATATATCAACTACTTCAGCTACTTCATCAACCGGGGTATCTTCATGTACATCGGTTAAGACTGGAATATCAAAAGTATTTTTGACCTTTTCTAATATCCTTAAGCCTTCCTCAATACCAATGCCTCTATTTGAATCAATTGATGATCGATTAGCTTTATCGAACGATGCCTTAAAGATATATGATATTGGCAATGTCTTAGTTACATCGCATATGAACTCTGCAATCGATAAAGTTAACTTCTCAGATTCAATCGCACAAGGACCAGATATTAATGTTAGATTTTTAGATTTACCTATATCTATCGACATTTTATATTTTCCTCTTAGATGCTGAATTAATAAATCCATTAAATAATGGATGACCATTTATTGGCGACGAGGTAAATTCAGGGTGAAACTGACATCCAACATACCAACTATGATTTTTTAACTCAATCATTTCCATTAAATTACCTTCCTTAGACTGACCGCTAAATGCTAAACCTTTTTGTTCAAAGTCTCCAACAAGATTTCCATTAACTTCGTATCTATGCCTGTGACGTTCTTTTATGTTATTCCTAGAATACATTTTATGTGCTAAAGATCCCTTGGTAAGAATACATTCTTGTGACCCTAATCTCATTGTTCCTCCCATGTTTTCCTTATTGGCAAATATTCTTTTTCCAGATTCTTCTCTCCATTCTTCTACTAATGCAACTACAGGGTTTTTAGTACTCTTATCAAATTCTGTGCTATTTGCCTTCCTAAGTTTCATAACATTTCTTGCAAACTCAATGACTGAAATTTGCATTCCCAAACATATACCAAAATATGGAATATCATTCACTCTTGCATATTCTGCTGCTAGAATCTTACCCTCTATACCTCTATCACCAAAACCACCGGGCACAAGTACGCCATTCATCTCTTTTAATTGATGTATATTTCTTTTAGTGAGTTTTTCTGAGTCTAGATATATAATATCTACAATTTTATTATTTATAACACCAGCATGATATAAAGCTTCATTTAGAGATTTATATGAATCAAGAAGGTCAACATATTTTCCAATCATAGCAATTTTGACCTTTTTCTTACATTTTTTTACTTTATCCTTATAATCTCTCCATGGTTTAAGATTCAGCCTCCTTTCCTTAAGATCAAAGTTTTTCATCATAAAATTATCAATCTTTTGTTCACTGAACATTATTGGAATATCATAAATGGAAGATGCATCTAATGCTGAAAAAACGGCATCCTTAGAGACATTGGTGAATAATGCTATTTTATTTTTAAGTGATTGATTTATTTTATTTTTACCTCTACAAAGTAGAACGTCTGGCTGAATACCTATCGATCGCAATTCTTTTACGGAGTGTTGCGTTGGTTTTGTTTTAATTTCATTAGTCACATCAATATAAGGCAATAATGTTAAATGGACAAACATAGACCTCTTTTTCCCTAGATCAAGGCTAAACTGTCGAATTGATTCTAGAAATGGCAGAGATTCTATATCACCAACCGTTCCGCCAACTTCAACAAAAGCTATATCAGCTTTTTTTGCACCCTTAATAACTAGTCTTTTAATCTCATCTGTTATATGCGGTATAACCTGGACTGTACTACCAAGATAGTCTCCCTTTCTCTCTTTATTAATAACATTTGAGTAAACTCTTCCTGCGGTAACATTGCTATCCTGTGACATTTGAATACCCACGAATCTCTCATAGTGGCCTAGATCTAAATCCGTTTCAGCTCCATCTTCAGTGACAAATACCTCACCATGTTGAATAGGACTCATTGTTCCTGGATCAAGGTTTATATATGGGTCAAGTTTTTGGAGTGAGACTTTGAAGCCCCTTAATTTGAATAAAGAAGCAAGGGAGGCAGCTGCAATTCCCTTTCCTAGAGATGAAACTACTCCACCAGTGATAAATACATATCTTGTCATATATTACTTAGGAAAAGTATAGACGAATTCTCCTAAAAAATACATATATTAGATGACTATTATCGATATTAACTATCAATGATTGATAACCTGAGAGTGTCTTTGTTCTTGATTATCTTAATTTGATCAAAAATAAATAGAGGATTTGAGTCATTATTTGTCTGTAAAATTTTTAATATTTCTTTTATTTGTTTTAAATTTAGGATAACACCTGTCTGCATGATTACCCATTCATGTATTATAAGAATTTTATTATGTGTAAATTCCTGGTTAAGTTTAGATACTGATAGTTCATTTTGTGTAGTTAAATAGAAATTCGGCAGTATAATTTTTGCATAGTCAGTTAAACATTTTAAATGAATATCTTGAACTTCAATATTATTTAAAATATTTTTACTTATAGATGGCCATCTAGATCGTAAGATTGGAACCACATTATTTCGAATGAAGTTCCTATCGAACCTGTCTCCATGATTACTTTCATCTTGAATATAAGAAATATTATTAATATCACAATATTTATCAATGATTGTTTTTGGTATATTAAGAAATGGTCGATATATAAATTTATTATGATATTTAGATTCTTTTTTCATTGATGAAAGACCTCTAGCGCCAGATCCCCGTATAAGTCTCTGTAAAAAAGTTTCTATTTGATCTTCATCATGATGGGCTGTAAAAATTACTTCATCATCTTTGCAACTATTAGTTAATGCTAAATATCTTTTTTTTCTACATAATTCTTCAATATTCGACGATGAATCTATATTAATTTTTATATTTTCATGCTCTACTTTCAATCTACTTGTAATTTCTATACAATGTTTTTCAAATTCAGTTGACTGAGGAGTAAGTCCATGGTTTACATGAATTGTTCTGATTGATAATGGTGTATCTAAACAGATCTTGTATAAGCAATCAAGCAAAACCGACGAATCCAAGCCACCACTGTAAGCTAAAAGAATTTTATTTGAATTAAGCTTAAATATTTGATTTCGACAATCTTCTAATAAATTATTCTGATTCAAATTTACCATATGACTCAAGTTTTTGCTTACGCTTTGATAGTAACTCATCTAGGTCTATAGAAGATAATTCATCCAACATCGATAATAAATTCATTTTAAGTGAAGAACTCATGGCTACATAATCCCTATGTGCGCCACCTGATGGTTCTGGAATAATTGAATCTATAAGTTTAAAATCAAGAAGCTTTGATGCTGTTATACAAAGAGCATCAGCAGCCATCTCAGCTTTTTTTGCATCTTTCCATAAAATTGAGGCACATCCTTCTGGACTAATAACAGAGTAAATACTATTTTGTAGCATGCCTAGTTTATCACATACACCGATAGCTAATGCTCCACCTGATCCACCTTCCCCGATAATGATAGAAATAATTGGGACTCTCAGATTTGACATTACATATAAATTTTCTGCGATAGCTTGACTTTGATTTCTAGATTCAGCATCTATACCTGGATATGCTCCAGGAGTGTCAATGAATGTAATAATTGGTAAATTAAATTTTTCTGCCAATTTCATTACTCTTAATGCCTTCCTATAACCTTCCGGTTTCGGCATGCCAAAATTTCTTTTAACTTTTTCTTTTGCATCTCTACCTTTTTGATGACCAATAAACATAAAGTCATGATTATCAATTTTTGCTAACCCTGAAATTATTGCTGGGTCATCTCCAAACATGCGATCACCATGAAGTTCATTGAACGATGAAAATAAATTAGGAATGTAGTCGAGCGTATATGGCCTGAGTGGATGACGTGCCAATTGAGATATTTGCCAATCAGATAAGCCGTTAAATATTTTATTAGTCTTGTCGATATAATCTTTTTCTAGCTTGATAATTGCTGCGTCACTTTTAGCTGTTTTTTCAGGATCATTTTTTAGCTGCTTAATTTTAGCCTCAATTTCAAGCAAGGGCTGTTCAAAATCTAAATAGTTAGGGTTATATTCTTTCATGATTTAATGCAATTATCAGTGTTTAATATATCATAACTAATGATATTTCACGACTATATTTTCTTTTCCCAATAAATCTGACAAATTATTAATTAGCATAGATGTTGGATTAATAAACCACTCTTGATCTAAATTTAATGGCACAATATGTTTATTACTTAAACATTTTATAACTAATGGGCATTTACCATTTTTATGTGGTTCTAATATGCTAATTATTTTTAAGAGAGTTTTATCATTAATTAAATCAGATGAAAGAAATAATTCAACCTCTGTAGCATATTGTTGTCGTGCAGCATCTAAATCAAGAATTTTATGCGCCTTCATACTAAGATCTCCATTATAATCATCAACAGATATTGCGCCAGAAATAAACAACAATTCAATTTCTTTTATTGAGCTTCTATATTTTTCATAAACATCAGGATATATAATTATTTCAAGTCTATGTGTAGAATCATCAAGAGTAAGAATATTAATAAATTTATCTTGTCCTATTCTTTGGATCCGACTGTTTATAATCATACCGCTTATTGTTGGCAATTGCTCTTAACTCATCCAATTTTATTTTGCCCATAGTATTTCTAGGAAACATTCTTAAGAATCTTATTTCCCGGGGTCTCTTATAACTGGCTAAAGCATCCCAAGCTTCATGTTCTAGAAGGTTACTATTAGGAACCTCTTTAGCTTCAATAAATAAAACTGGCACTTCTCCCCATTTTGGGTCAATTTTTGCCACTGCAGCAGCGACACTAAAATCTGAATTTCTCAAAGCTATATTTTCAATCTCAGCAGGATAAATATTTTCACCACCTGAAATTATCACATTTTTTATTCTATCTGCGAACCAATAGTTTCCTCTATCATCTTTATATGCTAAATCTCCTGTCCTAAACCAACCATTATTGAAAATTTCTTCATTTTTCCCATAATATCTAGAAAAAACGTTTTTAGGAGTAATCTCTCCAATTATAAGTACAAGTAATGTTATTACTAGTGTTGATAAAGCTGATCCTGCAGTTTCATCACCTTTTAATAAGCGAACAAATAATATTGTTGAAAGAGAAGCCATAAGAATATTTACAAAATTATTAGCTACCAGTATCCCTCCGATAGTTTTTTCTAACTCATCTTTTGCTTTCTTTATTTTATTATTCCTCTTTGAGTCTTTAAGTTGATGTATTTTCTCTCTCGGAACATAGGTAATAGCAGTCTCAGAGCCAGAAAGCAACGCAGAGAAAAACAAGCAAATTGCTATAAGAATGATGATTATGTAGTCAGTACTCAATATGTATATTTGATTTTAAAGTATTTTCTGTTTAAGTAAAAAGGTTTTTTAAATTAGTTTTATCAATTGGTTTAAGCAAATATCCATCAGCTCCGACTCTTTTAGCTTGAAAAGTGTCAGCTTCTCTATCAATTAATAGAATAATTTTAGAATTTTGAAATTTTATATCCCTACTAATTTCCCTAACAATTGATGGCCCTCCGTTATTATTTACTTGCATATCAACAAAAATATAATCATAAGATAATTTAATCTCATCGCCATTATCAAGATGTGTAAAATTGTATTCAAAATCAAGAAATTTAAGTAAAGAATCCTTTACCCAGGCGTTATCAGTTATTAAGCAAATTTTCACAGTTTTAAAAGACTACTATTGTATATATTTAAGTATATAAAATGTTAAAACTATTACCGATATTATTTTTTGCAGCTGTAAATGTAACACAGATAAGCATATTTGAGATTGAAGGAATTTTTTCCAGCGGTCACATTAATGCTATTGAAAGATACTTTGATGAAAATAAAGTTAACGATGATGAGCTTTTCATTATCCAGTACAACGCCAATGATGTAAGTCAAGAAAGTGTCATTAAGTTAGGCGAAATATTAGAAAGTGTCATCATCCCAAAAGCCATTTGGGTTGGACCAAACAAAACAGAAATTAATGCAGAGCTTCTTAAAGATTTTGATTTTGTTGGCCTATCACCAGGAACTCTGGTAACAAATATGCCTCAAAATACTAATGAAGATATTTTTAATTCCAATCCGTGTCTAGTTAACATATGTTCTTCAACGCCAGATTTAGATCCTTTGAGTTCAACGATGTTGATTACCGGAGAAGAAGGTATATATGAGGGGTATATGATTGTCGGATCAATAGGAGCATTTATTGAGAAATTAGGCATGGAAGATATATCGTCAAACCTAGATAATGCAGTGGGGATTGTTAACTTCGACATAACTTCGACAGCAATCGAAGAAATAAAATTTATTAAACCTTCTTTAGCTGAAAGATTCTACATTTCTATATCAAATCCTTTATTTACCTATATGTTTTTTGGTCTTGGTTTTGCTTTGATTGGTTTAGAGTTATTTGCTATTGGTCCGGGAATCATGGCATTTATTGGAGCTCTTTTAATTTCATTTTCTTCCATGACATTTAATGAATTTGGTTTAAATTATTATGGATTATTTATTTTTCTAATTTCTTTCCTAACTTATATAAAAATATTATCTAGAGGTTATTTTGGCTTTTTAGGAATTGGATCATTCCTGATACTTCATTCATCGTGCCTGGTGATGTTTAACAATTATGAGTTAAAAATTAACCAATTTCTTATGTTTGGTTGTTCAATAATGCTTGCTTTTTTCTACTTTATAGCAATACCTACTGTAATCAGGTCAAGACTTACTACTGACACAAGCGCAATGTCATCATTAAGTGGCAAAAAAGCGCAAGTACTAGAAGTTTTGAATGAACAACAGGTTCTTGTGAAGCTGGGAGTTAAACAAATAGTTGTTAATAAAAATAAAGATAGATCGCTTAAAGAAATGCAGGACGTAATTCTCTCCGAAGAAGACGGAAAATTGTCAATATAAGCGAATACTTCGCGAAAAAAATCTTTTTACACATAAAAATTGCAGTTTATTGTTTTAATATGCTTCAAATAAAAATTTCAACTTGGCAATACGATGCTCTCTGCCGACAACACAGCAGTAATTTATTTTTTCCTCCTGCTACTTTTGAAAAAAAAGAAGACAGAGAAAAGAGGGAAGCTAAAGCAAAAGCAGTTTGTAGCGGATGTCCTGTAAAAATTGAATGCCTTGAAGAAGCAAATGAAATTTCTGAACCTTTTGGTGTTTGGGGTGGGCTGAATGAAGTAGAGAGAAAAAGAGAAGGCATTTTTATCTCAAACTAGCTTCTTTCTCTTTCCGCTATCCTCTATTTTTGCAGTAAGAGACTCATTATCTAAGAACTCTAAATATGGAATTGCATACTTCCTGGACAAACTGGCTATATCTTTAAACTCTTTTACTGTAAAAATATCAGGCAAGTCTTTTAATAGCTCAATGAGAGTGTTCTTATGATGATCCGAAATTATTAACTTTTTATTAATTCTATAAAGATAATTGTTCATAAAAAGTGTTTTGACAGCTTCTTTTTCATATTTAGATAGGTCAACCTCTTTAATGCTTAATTCAAGTGTTAATTCATTTAGAATCGTTTTATAAATTTTTAAATCAATTGTTGTTTCCTTCTTATGAATAATTTGATTTTTTACTAAAATAAATTCATCTATTTGATCTAAAATTTTTTCTATTAAAATTTTTTCAATAAATAGTATTTTATAAAAATAATTTTCAACACCCATATTATTTATTTTTTGTAAATTATCGGTAATTT
>PYIK01363952.1_pt1 | contig 12945 bp, 13 predicted proteins | sample 3578011 | NCBI WGS metagenome assembly PYIK01 (sample SAMN08408022, study PRJNA431606) | Marine metagenome isolate SA_KN192-05_S13_70m, whole genome shotgun... | biome: marine; feature: oceanic pelagic zone; material: water; isolation source: 70 m water sample, 0.2-0.8 um fraction ... | reverse complement strand
CCTATTTCGATTAGAAGGTTATTCCTTCACTTCTTCAACCTCAGCCGATTCCTCAACCTCAGCCGATTCCTCAACCTCAGCCGACTCCTCAACCTCAGCCGACTCCTCAACCTCAGCCGATTCCTCAACCTCAGCCGATTCCTCATCTTCGGAACCTGCTGCCCAGTCTTCGGCGGAAATTGCAGGACCTCCCTCTGCAGGTTGCCACACTTGCTCACCAGTATCAGGATCGACAACCCATTCACCCTCGGCCCAATCGACCTTCTCAAATGCTTCTTCTTCTTCAAGTTGAGTTTCGGATTTGATATCGATACGCCAACCGGTCAATCTGGCTGAGAGCCTGGCATTCTGGCCATCTTTCCCGATAGCGAGAGAGAGCTGATAATCGGGCACTATCACTTCAGCAGTACCGGTTTCTAAATCGGTTCGAACCTCTTTTACCTTTGCTGGAGAAAGTGCCCGTGAGACAAACTCTTCAGGCTCATCGGAGAATGGAACGATATCTATCTTTTCACCACGCAATTCATTGACGATCATTCGGACTCTTGCCCCGCTAGCACCAACGCAAGCACCTACTGGGTCCACATTTGGGTCATTTGACCAGACAGCAATTTTTGTTCTATGTCCGGGCTCCCTCGCACATGACCGGATTTCTACAATCCCATCTGCTATTTCGGGGACTTCAAGCTCGAACAAACGCTTAATTAAACCAGGATGCGTTCTACTGACAACAATTTGCGGGCCTTTCGCAGTTTTTCGCACCTCAACAATGTATGCCTTTATCCTTGTATTACTGTCGGGGCGTTCGTTTGGGACCTGCTCAGCACGCGGTAGTAGCGCTTCAACACGACCTAAGTCAAGAAGCGTATACCGACTATCGCTTTGTTGAATAATCCCTGTAACGATGTCCCCTTCTCGGCCGGCATATTCTTCATATTTCTGCTCTCGTTCTTCTTCACGAATTCTTTGAGTTAGTACCTGTTTCGTTGTCACAGCAGCAATACGCCCAAAGTTGTCAGGAGTAACATCGAACTCTTCACCGATTGGTTCCAGATCTTCATCCAACTCTTGCGCCATTACTCGGTATTCCATGGTTTCCGGATTTATGGTTACCCATGCATACTCGTGAGCGTCAGGCATTTTTTTGTAAGCAGATTCTAACGCGTCAGCTAAAACAGCAAATAGTTTATCGACGGAAATACCTTTGTCTACGGCCAGTGCCTGCATGGCCTCTAACATTTCAGCGTTCATTTCTCATACTCCTTAATTCCAGATCCTTGCAATATCTTCGTTTCATTAGGATTAGCTTTCCCTGGTTTCCGGTCCTGTTTCCAAAGAAACACTGTTGTAGCTTTCGAAATATCATTTAACGAAATTTCCACAACTTCACCTGATTCGTTTTCAAGAGATATCGATTCGTTAGAAACCGAGTTAAGTCGGCCTTTAAATCGTCGATCACCCTCAACATGGGGGGCTAATTTAACTCCAACAATCTCGCCTTTAGCTCCTTCAAAATGAGCTTGGGTTCTTAATTTCCGCTCTAACCCCGGACTAGAAACCTCTAATGTGTATTTATTAGGCATTGGGTCACTTACATCTAGCGCTTTAGAAATTTGCCGATTGATTCCGGCAAGTTCATCTAGGGTAACTCCGCCGTCAGCTTGTACTGTGACCTTTAGATTTCCTCCATTTCTCTCCACATCGTAAAGAGAAAACTTTGTTCCGGAAAGGAGAGATTCAGTGAGGTCATTAATCCGGCGAATGATGCTCATAGTTCTCCTACATAGTCAATTTTCTTAATCACAGCCCAATATCTAAGAAAGGCGTGGGCGAAACCCACGCCTCTTTCCTTAAGGATTGAAGACTGACCTTCACTATACCCGAGAATACGATCTCTTCGGTAGAACTTTTCTGATCTGAGCAATTTATCTTTGAGTGAGCGACTATGAGTTTATTTTTAGCTAAATCTTTCTGATAAGGTCCACTTTCTGGAATCCGTCATTAACATCATCACCTTGATCTATAAGAAGCTTTTCGCGATCTTTTTCTGCTTCCTTTTCAGCTTTTTCAAGATCCACACGTTCTAAAGCTGCATCGACACCATGTTCAACGATGTACTCCGCCCACTCCACGAGCGCTTCTACCATTTCACTCTCTTCGACCACAGCGACATTTCTTCCCTGCACAAACAAGTGGCCCCTCTTGTTGCCTGCTGCAATGCCCAAATCAGCCCCTCGAGCCTCACCTGGGCCATTAACCACACAACCCATTATTGCAATTTGAAGGGGCAGTTTTTTCGTTGCAAAAACTTTCTGGGCTTCTTCCGCTAATGCATAAACATCTACTTCGGCTCTTCCGCAGCTTGGGCAAGCGATCAGATCTATATTCTGAAGCTCTCTAAGCCCAAGTGACTCAAGCAACTTTCTTCCAGCTCTGGCTTCCTCAACTGGATCTGCAGTAAGGGAGTACCTGATGGTATCCCCGATGCCCTCCATAAGAAGAGCTCCTATCCCAGCGGTTGATTTTATTAATCCCTCTGGTGGAGGTCCGGCTTCAGTTACTCCAAGATGAAGAGGGCAATCCGTAACCTTACTGAGCTGACGGTAGGCCTCTACCATTAATGGAACGCTAGACGCCTTCACTGATATCTTTACCATGTCAAAGCCAACATCTTGGAAGTACTCTAACTCATTTAATGCCGACTCAACCATCGCCTCCGGAGTAACAGTATCACCATATTTTTTATACAAATCAGGATGAAGTGAACCTCCATTCACTCCAATACGAATTGGTATACCCTTTTCGCCTGCTTCCATAGCTACTGCTTTGATATGTTCAACTTTTCTGATATTCCCTGGGTTCAGCCGCAGACAATCAACGCCAGAAGCTATTGCTGCTAGGGCCATCTTGTATTGATTATGAACATCGGCGACAATCGGTACAGGCGACCGGGGGACAATATGGGCTAGCCCTTCTGCGGCAGCCAAGTCGTTGCAGGTGCATCTAACAATATCTGCTCCAGCTGCAGCTAACTCATAGATTTGCTTTAGCGTTTCCTCTACATCGGAGGTCTTAGTTGTGGTCATAGACTGCACAGAAACAGGAGATCCTCCACCGACTGGAACATCACCCACCATTATTTGTTTGGTTGGGCGCCGGTTAGGTATTGATACAACTTCCATATGCTTAAGCCTATTGACTTACAATGCTATTGGGTCTCTTAAATCAAGATATACCGCTGCTAGACCTACAATAACTAACAAGAATACAACGGCATATGTAAGTGGAAGAAGTTTTGAAACATCTGCGTGGTACCGCTGTTTACGTATTCCTCGTATCCCTTCATAAAGTGCAACAGCGATGTGGCCACCATCAAGAGGAAGAAGCGGAATTAAATTGAAAAATCCTATAAAAACATTAATTGTGATCAGAAATACAAATAACCCTGTCCATCCCGAATTAGTTAATTCAGCCCCTATACGTGTAGCCCCAACAACTGATACGACTCGGCCCTCCTGTTGACCGCTCGAGTTGATTGATGTTTCTGACCCTTGGGAAGTCTCTTCGCTTGTTTGAACTACATCGCTAAAGAAACTCTTGAGCCCAGCGGGACTAAAGAAATCACCAAGTCCGGCAAGCGTCTCTTTCGTAAGGGTCCCGAACTGTGTCAGTGATTCTGGAACAGCTTCTAATGGGCCTTCGCGAATTGTCTCCAAAGAGCTTCTTCTAATACCAAGAAACCCTTTTTCCTCTATCGAATCTGGGTTATAGCCAACAATCCCAGTTAAAAAAAGGCGCTGCCCGTCTCGGTTTATTTCAAAGGTAGCTTCCTCTCCTGGTGAAGATGAAACCACTGAAACGAGATCGTCCCATGTAGTAATTTCAGATCCTCCGATAGAAATGATCTCATCGCCTTTTTGGATTCCGATCTGTTCTGCAGGCCCGTTTGAAAGAACATCTCGAACATTCCATTTGGACTCATCGATTTGAATCCCACTACCTATCAGCAAGAAATAAAGCAATACGATGGCAATTAAAAAATGCATCAGAGAGCCTGCACTAGCTAGCAAAAGTCGGTTGTGCAATCTAGCTCTTCTGTAGGTCCGAGCTTCATCTTCTTCCGGTACTGGGTCAAGATTATTCATTCCTATAACCCGAACATATGCGCCAGCTGGGATGGCCTTTATGCCATATTCTGTTTCCCCTCGACGAAATGACCACAATTTAGGCCCGAAGCCAATAAAGAATTCTGTCACCTTCATACCTGCTTTTTTTGCTACAAGGTAATGGCCTAGCTCATGGAGAAAAAGAATCACAAGGAGAGAAAGTACGACAATAAAGACTGAGAATCCCGCAGAAAAACCTAACAACGCAAGGAGAAGAATAACTAGTATCCCGCCAGCACGTCCATTGCTGGGGCCACGCAGCTCTCGTTCAGCATCAGAATGGCTAGCCGTATTCCATTTGTTTTTTGCCTTTAGGTTTTCAGTTTTGTCCATAAATCCGACCTACACACTGTTCGGCAACTCTTCTGGAGCTTGCATCAGCTTCGTAAATAGATTGTTCCGTATCAGCCGAAAAAGCAGGGTATGAATCCATAGTCCGCTCTATTACTTCAGCAATTTCTTTCCATTTAATCTTGTCTTGTAGGAATGCCTCAACTGCTACTTCATTAGCAGCATTCAACCACGCTGGAGCTGTCTTTCCAGCTTTACCCGCATGGTATGCAAGACTTAAACATGGGAACTTATCCATATCAGGGGTTTCAAAAGTTAATTGAGATAGCTCATCCCAATTTATTTGGCCATGAAGTTTTCGCGATCGGTTTGGATAGTACAAGGCATACGAAATGGGAAGGCGCATGTCGGGCATAGAAAGCTGAGCCAGAACAGAGCCATCAGTGAATTCAACCATTGAGTGAACGACAGATTGTGGATGAATAACTACTTCAATTTCCTCATAGTCGACATCAAAAAGTTCATGAGCTTCAATCACCTCCAACCCTTTGTTCATCAAGGTAGAGGAATCGACTGTAATTTTTGGACCCATATTCCACGTCGGGTGGTTAAGGGCATCTTCTTTTCTAACATTGGATAATTCGTCTGTGTGCCACTCACGAAATGGACCTCCACTAGCAGTAACAAGAAGCTTGTTTATATCTTCAGCATTGCTATTTCCGCCATAAAGGCACTGATGAAGAGCACAATGTTCACTATCTACAGGGATAAGTTCACTCCCTGGAGTTTTCCTTGCGATTTGAACAACTGGGCCTGCGGATATTAAAGATTCTTTATTCGCCAATGCGAGCCTGCGCCCTGACTTAAGCGCTTCCATCGTGACAGGCAAACCTGCAAAGCCAACGACAGCATTAACTACAACTTCAGCTGTACTTGCAGCTTCTCTTAATGCGTTTTCTCCACAAGCAACCTCTACTTCTGGAGAGGCATCTTGGACTTTCTTAGCAGCATCGGAGTCAGCCATGATCACGAATTCAGGTTTGAATTCATTGATTTGCTCAAGTATCCGAGAAGTCGAATTCCCGGCAGCCAATACCTTTATTTCGAAACCGGCTCTATCTGCTCTAACAACATCAAGTGTCTGTTCGCCGATTGAACCCGTGGAGCCAAATATCGCTAATGAAGTCATTGATAATCTCTACCTCATATAAAAGCATAGATGTTTACGTAGTGATTTTTGATATCGCCCGACAGATTACGCCAAAATTTTCACCATGAAATAAACAGCTGGAAGGACGAATAACAGCGCATCGCATCGATCTAAGATTCCGCCATGCCCAGGAAGAATTGTACCCATATCCTTAATCCTTAGATCTCGTTTAATTAGAGATTCCGCTAGATCACCGATAGGCGCGATGAATGCTACGACAATGCCTACGATCAATGCATCGCTGAAACCAAAAGGAGTTCCATCAAAAGGCCCGACATCAAACAACGATATGAGAACCGAAACACCCACCGTGGAAATCGCGCCACCGATTAATCCTTCGATTGTTTTGTTTGGACTAACTTCTGTTAACGGAGATCGCCCTAGCGCTCGCCCAATAAAATAACCACCGATATCGTAACCAGCAGCAAGAAGAATTGCAGCTAGTAATAGCCCTTGCCCTTCAGAAGAGTCCAAAAGAAGCACTCCAAAAGATCCCAGCACCCCTATGTAGACTATGCCTAAAATAACCACTGCTAAGTTAGGAACAGGACGTGCACCGCCTATCCCTAGGAGGTACCACAAAACACCGGCAACAATTGAAAGGAAGAGGACAAGACCAATAGCCCCTTCACCTCTCCAATACACAGCTAGAGGCATAGCGACGATGCTAGCCATCCCAAGAAGGGTGGCCGGCTGATAGCCGACCTTTCGTAAGCTCCCAAAGAACTCCGCTGATGCCGCAAGTAGAACAGCAGCGATAAGCAGAAGTGATAAAAGCTTACTAATTGCTAGGCAGAGAATAGCTACACCGCCCAGAACAACCCCAGTACCTATTCGAGTGAGGAGATCGCCAGTTCCTCTAGCGCCTCGCCTGGATTTTTTTCCTTCGGCAATGATGGAATCAGTTACCTCGGGCAGAGTTTTACTTTGTTCATATGAAAAGAAGTCTTCGGAAGACGGATCCCCGCCAATAGTGAGATCGACTCTTTTCGGGGCAGCTTGAAGACTTGAGTCGCCTTCAGAAATGGCGGCACCCTCGGGGTCATCAGCCCATTTAGGCCCGGAACTTAAAGAGGTCCATGTATCTAAGCCCTCAGATGAGTCTGAAGGAACCCGAGGCACTTCCCCTGTTCCCTCTTCAGTCCAGTGGGGAAGGCCATGGCGATCTGCCACGCCTGAATCCTCATTGTCTCTTTCATCAGATGTATTCATTGCACTCCTTTAAATAAATCTCATACTTCTAAAAGCTCTTCTTCTTTTTGGCCCAGAGCCGCGTTTATTTCATTCTCGTGTTCTCTAGTAATTTGGTCCACAGATTCTTCCGCCCTCTTTGCGGAATCGGAAGATGCTTCTCCATCTTTTACTAGAGCCTCTAAATCCTGCCTAGAGGATCTTCGAACATTCCTAAGGGTCACTCGACCTTCCTCAGCTAATGACCGAACTACCTTTACGAGCTGCTTTCTTCGTTCTTCGGTAAGTGGGGGAAACGAAAGGCGAAGAACAGAACCGTCGTTCGATGGGCTAATGCCTAAATCCGCTATTTGGATGGCTTTTTCTATTGCTTCAACAGCACCTTTATCAAACGGAGAAATAACTAGCTGCTGGGCTTCAGGCACTGAGAAACTTGCTAGTTGTTGGAGTGGGACTTCACTACCGAAGTAATCAACAGGAATTTTTTCAACTAAAGCAGGGCTAGGCCTTCCCGTTCGAATAGATGAAAATTCTTGACGAGTTCGAGTAACAGCCTTAGCCATCTTCTCTCTCATTTCTAGCAGTACTAATTCGATCAGCTCTTCGCTCATCGTCTTCCTTCCCTATTTAACAACAGTACCTACTGCTTCCCCTGCAAGGATGGACCCGACATTTCCATCTCCCATTAAGTCAAAAACCACGATTGGCAAATTATTATCCATACATAATGAAATAGCAGTTGAGTCCATAACTTTTAAGCCTTTCTGCAATACATCGATGTAAGTTACCTCGGTCAATAATTCAGCATCTGGATTGGTTCTTGGATCATCATCATAGACTCCCTGAATTCCTGAATGAGTTCCCTTTAGTAGTGCCCCTGCTTCGATTTCTACTGCTCGTAAAGCTGCTGTGGTATCAGTAGTGAAGAATGGGTTACCTGTTCCCGCAGCAAATATAACGATTCTCCCTTTCTCCAAATGTCGGATAGCACGACGGCGAATATATGGCTCAGCGACCTGACTCATATGTATGGCGGTTTGCACTCGAGTAGGTTGACCTAGCTGCTCCAGAGTATCTTGCAGAGCCAACCCATTTATCACGGTGGCTAACATGCCCATATAATCGGCTTGGGCTCTATCCATCCCAGCACCAGTGCCAACCATACCTCTCCATATGTTTCCTCCGCCTACAACGACAGCTAGCTCGACATCGAATTCGGAACGAACTTTAACAATTTGACGGGCTATTTCCTGAACAACATGCCCATCAATGCCGTGCCCTTCATCGCCGGCAAAGGCTTCACCAGATACTTTCAGCACTACTCGATCCCATTGGCCATTTAGTAAGTTCGTTGTCTTTTTTTGCACAGTGACTTTGCCCTCTACGAGTCCACTACCTCATTGCTACCACGAGCTAGCTTAATTTGCATCTCGACAAGAATAGATGACCTAGAACTATTCTCCAATGTAGGCCTGAGCAAACTCCACTATTTTCCCGTTACCGATTCGCTGCGCTACGGTTTCCTTTTCCCCAAAAACACCTTGTTCAAGAAGAACACGCTCGCTGAGCCATTTAGAAACTCGACCCTCTACTATTTTCTCCCAAGCTGCTTCAGGTTTGCCTTCGGCTTTAGTAACCCCCAATGCGCTCTCTCGTTCTTTGGCTACCTCTTCCTCTGGAACTTCTTCTCTGCTTAATGCAGTTGGCTTTGCAAATGCAATATGGAGTGCAACTTCATGGAGGTCTTCCTCTGAAATTCCTTCACCCACGACTACTACCCCGTTAATTCCCCTACCCTCTTGATCGGTGTGTAGATAAACATCCATGACGGCATTTTCTGGAACTTGGATTTTACGCACTAGCCCAAGCTGGATATTTTCTTTCTTCGCAATTCTTAAATCATCTATTGCATCATTAATCTGCGATACGGCTTCGTCTCCTTCAGCAAGAACTAAATCTGCCAACTCCTGAGCTAATGAAAGAAAGTCTTCAGCTTTTGCAGAAAAGTCTGTTTCAGATTTCAGCTCTACAATTGCAGCAGCCGACTCTCCACGTGAGACTGCAATTGCCCCGTCAGAGCTCTCTCGGTCGCTCCTACTATCAGCTTTTGCAAGGCCTTTTTCACGTAAAGCTTGAAGGGCAGCTTCAAAATCTCCTGATGCTTCATCAAGAGCTCTTTTGGCATCCATCATTCCTGCTCCAGATGCCTGCCTAAGTTTTTGAACATCTTTCGCCGTAAAATCTGCCATCGTTATACCTCTAACTAGTTTCTTCTTGGTTTTCTTGTTCGGACGATTCTTCGGCTGGTGAGGAGGCAATTTCTTCAGCTATCTTCTTTTCCTTTTCACGGAATGCCTCTGCAGCAGCCTTTTTTGCCTGCTCTTGTTCCTCAGCTATCGCCTTTTCATCTTCTTCAGTTCTCTCTTGGTTCACTTCTGGCACAGGCGGTTCACTTCCGAGTTTCTTGGAGGCTATTAATTGACCTTCCTCTACAGCTTCACATATGACTCGGCACATGAGTTCACTTGATCGGATAGCATCATCATTTCCTGGGATAACGTAATCGATAACATCGGGATCACAATTAGTGTCAACAACAGCTATTACGGGGATGCCTAGCTTATTGGCTTCAGTAACTGCGATGTGTTCTTTTTTAGTGTCGAGCACAAAAACGATTTGTGGCCGACTGCGCATGGTTCTGATCCCACCTAGGTTGCGCTCAAGTTTTGCTAGTTCTCTAGTGAGCATAAGTGCCTCTTTCTTTGGCATCTCATCAAACTCACCAGATTCCCTCATCCGCTGATATTCCTTCATTTTCGCAACGCGTTTAGCCATAGTTTCGAAATTTGTGAGCATGCCGCCAAGCCACCTTTGGTTTACATAAGGTTGGGCGCACCGTTCGGCGAACTGTTCAACCGAATCTCTAGTTTGTTTCTTGGTCCCGACGAATAGAACCAATCCACCGCCTGCAACGGTGTCTCTCACTTGAGTGTATGCAGCAGCCAAACAGTCGAGGGTTTGATTTAAATCCAGTAGATAGATCCCGTTACGCTCGCCAAAAATGAATCTCTGCATTTTTGGATTCCAACGTCGCGTCTGATGGCCGAAATGGACACCTGCTTCTAGAAGTTGACTCATTGTGACAACTGGTGACATTAATTTCTCCTTCCACGGTTAAACGAACCCTGAAGTTTGCGCTCGAAAACGACCGTGGTTAGCTTCAGGTGAATTTTTGATCTGATTTCAGAACAGAGAGAAGTCTACCAGCAGAAATCCATCTCCCACTTCTATGACATCTAGATTTGCGATCTCTGGGGGGCTCTAAGCCCGGGGGTGAGTATCCTTATGGACTCTCTTGAGCCTCTCCTTACTTACATGGGTGTAGATTTGGGTTGAACCAAGATCAGCATGACCGAGCAGTTCCTGTACTTCTCGGAGATCTGCCCCTCCGTCGAGAAGATGAGTGGCGTATGTATGCCTAAATGCATGAGGATTCGTTGGAGAAAGAGCTCTTCGGTCGATAAGTCTCCTTAGATCTCGAGGAGTAAGAGGCTTACCACGAAGATTGACAAAAAGGGACTCATGACTCCGTTCCTGAGTCAGAAACTCAGGCCTGCCTTCGGATATCCATGCATTAATCGCCTTGACTGATTTTTGCGACAATGGGACAAGCCGTTCTTTATTTCCTTTACCGAGAACGCGCACCAGGTTTTTTTCAAAATCAAATGACTTCAAGGTGAGTGCACATAACTCACTCACTCGAAGTCCGCTGCCATAAAGCAGTTCCAACACCGCGTCATCTCTAAGGCGTCGAGGTCCATCTTGGTCGAGAACTGATGCCCTTGGAGAATCTAAGAGTACCTTGATCTCTTGTTGCTTTAGAACTCTTGGGAGCCTTCCCTCTCCGAGAGCTGCTTGAATTTCAATACATGGATCAGTGGAGGTTACTCCAATCTGCTGGGCCCATCGAAAATACCTTCGTAGGGCTGATGTTTTTCTGGCTATTGTTCGACGAGCATAGTTTTTTTCCTGCAACCATGCGAGGTAATGTCTGATGTGTCGGCGACTAACGTCTTCGGGCTCATGGACATCCGTTTCTGCACTCCAGCTTATAAACGCATTTAGGTCTCTCTTGTAGACGGATGCAGTGGCATCACTAACAGAAATTAATGAAGAAAGGAATGCTTCAGTGTCCCATGACATATAAATAGGGTACTTTTTTTATTCGTTGGAGTGTGTAACTGGGCGATTCTACTTTGGCCCTAGATACGCAAATACGGGCCTAATTTAGTATTTCTCGTATGTACCTAGAGACTGCAGCTATTTCTTCGTTAGAGAGCTTGGAACCGAAAGCTGGCATACCTTGCCCTTTGCCAACGGAAATAACATTTAGCAATCCATCTACCTCTGGGTAAATTTTGAATATTTCCCCATCGTTGAGCTTCTGCCCCCTTCCTCCTTGTCCAGAACTCCCATGGCAGCTAGCACAGTGCCTAGTCCAAACTGCCCTTCCCATCGACAACTCAGTATCGCTCTCTCCGTTAGGGCCAACGGGTATTTGGGGCGCTGAAGAAGAACTGCAGCTAGACGAAATCATGACTAGCAGAGCAAATATGGCGATCAGTGGCGCGATGATAGGAAGACGATGCGTTTCTACCAACCGCTAAACCTTGGAGGGCGCTTCTCTTGAAATGCTTTCATAGCTTCTGATACATCTTTTGTCGTGAAATTGACAGTCTGGGACGTTCCCTCTTGATCCAGTGCATCTTGAAGAGAATTCGCGAAAGATTTATTCAACATGGCTTTGCTCATAGCTAGAGCTCGAGGAGGGCCGCTCGCTGCTTTTTGAGCTAGCTCTAGAGCCTTATCATCGAGTTGATCATGTGGGACGACATAATTGATTAGCCCCATTCTGTCGGCTTCTGCAGCTGAGAGCACTTCTGCTAGAAGGACAAGTTCCTTTGCTTTTTGGAGGCCGACAATTCTTGGCAGAAGAAATGAGCCTCCAAAATCGACTGATAACCCTCGTTTCGCGAAGATCTCGCTAAAGCGAGCATTCTCAGAGGCAACAACAAGGTCACAGCATAATGCGAGATTCATACCTGCCCCTACCGCAACTCCAGGTACTTTTGCAATGGTCACTTTTGGCATGTTGAATAAAGAAAGGCAGCAATCGCCAACTTTGCGCATAGATTCAAGCTGGTGCAGGCGAGGCCCTTCACTGCGACTGGCCATACCACTTACATCTGCTCCGGAACAAAAATCGTCACCGGCTCCGGTAACGATAACAGCGCGGACATCGTCTCTGTAGCCAAGCTCAATGAAGATTCGTTGGAGCTCATCCCACATTTCACTTGTTATCGCATTTTTGACGCTGGGCCTATTTATTGTGATCGTTGCTATATTTTCCTCGAGCGTAAGCTGAATTTCTTCCATAAAACAACAATACTAGACATGTGGGCTTTAATCCGACTCGAAAGCATAGCAAGTCAAGATTTGATTATTGGTTCGTCATTGCTGGTTTAGTTATTCTGGTCGCACTTGTGCTTTGGGCATGGCTAGGTTGATAGCGCATGTGGACTGAAGAAGAATGTGAAATAAGAGTTATCCAACCGTATCAAGCTCGGAAATCCTATGTATGCCCTGGGTGCAATAGAGACATCCCCGCCCAAAAGGGGCATGTTGTCGCAGTACCACATTTAGCCCCTGATCTTCGCCGGCATTGGCATAAAGGGTGTTGGGCGAATCGAGCAAAAAGACCACCAGTGGGGTAGATCAGTCTCTTTTTTCTTTAATCTTTGCTCTCTTGCCAACTCTTTCTCGCTGGTAATAGAGCTTGGCCCGCCGAACGCGTCCTCGAGACACTTTTTCGATCATATCTACAATTGGAGAATGGACTGGGAATGTTCGTTCTACTCCCACTCCAAATGAAATCTTTCTTACAGTGAAGGTCTCGCTTACACCGCCACCCTGTCGACCAATTACTACTCCTTCAAATATTTGAATACGTTGCCTGTTACCTTCCACCACACGAACATGTACCTTTACCGTGTCACCTGGGGCAAAATCCGGAACGTCATCGCGAAT
>PYIK01008957.1_pt1 | contig 13054 bp, 11 predicted proteins | sample 3578011 | NCBI WGS metagenome assembly PYIK01 (sample SAMN08408022, study PRJNA431606) | Marine metagenome isolate SA_KN192-05_S13_70m, whole genome shotgun... | biome: marine; feature: oceanic pelagic zone; material: water; isolation source: 70 m water sample, 0.2-0.8 um fraction ... | reverse complement strand
TTCATTTTTAAAGATACCTAAGTTATTTAAACAAAATAAAATATCATATGGGTTTGCTTTAATTGGAGGCATCTTTATTTTTATTGGTTGCCTTTTTTATATTGCTGTTGGATTTACACCAGAAGACTTATATTTTCAAAAACATATTTTTGTCGCTGAATATTTTTTTAATACGACGTCTTTAGGAATTATTTTCTTTTCGATTGCAATACTATTTAGTCGAATAAATAACTTATATGCATCCTTATCTCTAATACTAATTGCATTACTTGTTATTTATGCAATAAATTTATCTCACATTCCCGAAATAGATCCCGCTAATACCGAGTTGTACGCACAAACGTATTCCATGGAAACTCAGATATTTAAAGTAATAATGCAAAAATTAATGGCAATCATGATTATGATTAATATCTATACTTTCACTTTTGGGATAAATAATTTAATAAAATTTGATGATTGATAATTTAACAGTTTATCCTATTCGAATAATGGTGATTTATTTCATCGTAGTTAATGCTATCGCTATATATTTATTTCCAGGTGGCTCATTGTATGACTCATCATTAACAGCTTACTCATTTAGTGAAAATTTTTTTAGCGACTTAGGTGTTTATGAAACTGTAAGTGGGGAACAAAACTTTCTATCTTGTTTTTTATTTAATTCTACTTTGGTAATGATGGGGTTTGCTTGTTTATCGTTTATTTTGGTTCCAAGATTATTCAAAGGGAACAAATGGTCCTATATTTGTGCAACAATAGGTTCTTATATTGCAATTTTATCAGGATTGTCATTTCTTGGTGTTGGATTAACTCCTGCAGATTTATATTTCCATGAGCATGTATTTTTCGTAATTGTAGGTTTTAGGGCTATGGTCCCAGGCCTTCTATTCTTAACTATCGCTTTCTTCTTAAGTCCTGTAAGTAACAAATACACAGTTGCATCTGTTTTATTTCTTCTTTCAATCACAGTGTATTCAATATTTGAAACGTCAAATCCTCCTGAAGTTAGCCCAAGAGAGGATCTAGAATTATTCAGAGAAACTGTATCTTATAATCGAATGGTAATTTCAGTTATTGCACAAAAAGTTATCGCATTAATTTCTTTTATAAGCTTTTTTATGTTCACATATGGTTTTTATCAACTTACCTTAATCAAGAAAGATTAGGTCTTCTATCAATCCAAGGGTTAGCTTGTTCAATCTGAGCAGATAAATCAATTAATGTGTCTTCGTCTGCATATCTTGCTGCAAATTGTACACCTAATGGCATTCCTTTATCTGTAAAAAATGTAGGTAATGATATTGATGGTTGACCAGTAACATTTTGGAGTAGTGCGTCTGGAGCAAACCATAAGCTATCTGGTGCAAGTTTATTTAAAAGTTTATCTCGTATTGTATGATTTCTAAATAATGAGCCTAGTCTTAAGGTCATAACGATATCATTTATCAGTTCTGCTGATTTCTTAGGTCTTAATTCACCTAAGAGTGGAGCAGATTGTGAAATTATAGGCATCATGACAACATCATAGTCGTTCGTTTGTTGCATTACTTCTCTTGAGATCTTTTGTATTGTATAGCGCGCCCATGTATAATCACTCGCTCTAAAGCTTCTTCCGAGGTAATCAAACATTCTTGTTGCATTCTCAACTTCATTTTTTTTGTATTTTCTTCCAACGAGTTCTTTCAATTCGTTGAACATTTGAGATACATGAGAAGTAATAATAATTACAAATGCTCTTGATAGCAGAAGGCCATCATATTCTATCTTAACTTCTTCTACGTCATGGCCTAAGTCTTCACAAATTTTCGCGTTGAATTGGACTGCATTTTTTGCATCCTCTGATATAGTGACAGGAACTCTTGTCTCTGTATTAAATCCAATTTTATACTTTTTATTTTTATTTAGTGCATTGATAAGTGATCCTTTCTCATAATGTACCGAATAGGGGTCACCAACTTCTTGGCTAAACAGTTCATTGTACATATGAGCAGTATCTCGAACAGTTCTTGATAATATTCCAGAATGCGTCAGACCTCCCCATTTATCACCATGAGAAGGAGAAAAAGAAATACGTCCACGAGTTGGCTTTAAGCCAACTGTTCCACAAGCTGCAGCAGGTATTCGAATTGATCCACCACCATCACTTGCATGAGCAATGGGAACTGCTCTAGATGCAACTGCAGATCCAGCGCCCCCACTTGAACCACCAGTTGAACGCTCTGAGTCCCACGGATTACGTGTTGGTTTGAATGCCTTTGGCTCTGTTGTAATCATTAATCCAAATTCAGGAGTTGCAGACTTACCGCAGATTAGAGTTCCTGAATTCGTAAATTTCTTAGATAAGCTGTTATTAAATTTCATTGGGATATCTTTTAGATAATTACTCCCTTGCATCATTGGAACACTATATAAAGCACTGTCCATATCCTTCATCAGCATTGGGACTCCTGCAAAGGGACCATTTAAGTCCTTATTGCGATTCAGAGACTCCATAGCGTAATGATAGGTCTTTTGGTGCATGAAGTTTAGTTTTGGATCTAATTGTTCGATTAAATCAATGGCTGTATCCAAGGCATCTATAGCTTGAATCTTTTTAGTTTTTATCAGCTCTGCAATTCCAACGGCATCAAAATCGGTATATTCTTTAAAAATAGGCATAAATAATTATAAATAAGATTTTTTTATGGTATTCTTTAAATTGATTTTGAAAAGCAATAATTACATTTAATGTCATTTATTAAACGATATTTTCTTACTGGTTTACTAGTTTCAGCTCCGATCGGGGCAACTATCTATATTACTATTTTTATTGTTGAGTTTATTTCAGGTCTTGTCCCTGATCAGTTTAATCCTAATAATTTACTGCCTGAATTTATTGGATATAAAATCCCAGGATTAGAATTATTAATTGCATTTTTAACTTTTATTTTTTTAGGAGCAATTTTTTCAACATTATTTGGAAGATCGCTATTAAATTATTTTGACAATCTAATCACAAGAATCCCTTTTGCTGGAAATGTATATAAGGCGATTAAACAAATAACTGAAACTTTCTCAAATGCAGATGCGGCTTATCAGAAGGTAGTTTTAATTGAATATCCAAGAAAAGGAGTTCATGCCATTGGCTTTATGACAGGAAGCACTAAGGGTGAAATAAAAACTAAGACAAATAAAGAAATGGTTAATGTTTTTGTGCCCACAACTCCAAATCCAACTTCAGGATTTCTATTACTATTTCCCGTGGAAGATGTGATTGAGCTTGATATGTCTGTAGAAGATGCAATTAAACTTGTTGTATCTGCTGGTCTTGTCATTCCAAATGAATAATCATCCAGATTTTAAATAATCAATCGCTACTTCATTTTTAAATAAGTGCAATAGTACTCTTAGTGATTTTCCTTTTTCTGATTTCAAATTTGGATCATTTTCAATAATTGATACCGCTTCTGATCTTGCCAGTTTAAGTAAATCTTTATGCGCATCTAAATTGGACAATTTAAATTCAGGCAATCCGCTTTGTCTTGCGCCCAAGATTTCACCTGCGCCCCTAATATCAAGATCTTCTTCTGCAATTTTAAATCCATCATTTGTTTCTTTCATAATTTTAAGTCTTTTTTTAGCGGTATCACTTAACGGGCTGGTGAACAGTAATATACAACTTGATTGCTTTTTACCTCTTCCAACACGCCCTCTTAACTGATGTAATTGAGATAAACCAAAGCGTTCTGCATTTTCAATAACCATTAGTGTTGCATCAGGATCATCTATTCCAACTTCAATGACTGATGTGGCTATTAATATCTTAATATCTCCGTCTTTAAACTTAGACATGATATCGTTTTTTTCTTCTTGTTTCATTTTACCATGAACCATGCCAACGTCTTTGTTTGAATAGTAACTTGATAAATCCTTCAACCTATTTTTTACTGATTGCAATTCCAATTTGTCTGAATCATCAACCAAAGGACAAACCCAGTAAATCTTTTCACCATTTTTTATTTTTTTTAAAAGCGCTGACTTTAGTTGATCAATTTTATTAATACTAACTGATTTTGTTACGATATCTTTCCTATGAATTGGCTTACTTTTTATTTTTGATATATCCATATCTCCATAGGATGCTAATTCTAAAGTTCTTGGAATAGGGGTTGCAGTCATTAATAAGATATCACACTCATTTCCTACTTTTTCACTCAACATAATTCTTTGATGAACTCCAAATTTATGTTGTTCATCAATTACAATAAGTCCAACATTATCTATTTCTACTTTTTCCTGAAAAAGAGCATGAGTTCCTATCAATATATCAGCTTCAAAATTATGCTCTTTTCTTGTTGATGATGTAATCAATGAACAATTAAGACCCATCTTTGATGCATACTGATTGATTGTATTGTAGTGTTGCTCAGCAAGTAATTCAGTAGGAGCCATAAAAATTGATTTTTTACCATTCTCTGAAACTTGTAATATTGAAAACAATGAAACAATCGTTTTACCACTGCCCACATCACCTTGTATAAGTCGAAGCATTTTCGTGGGTGATGAGAGGTCATCTGAAATTTCTTTAATCGTTTTTACTTGATCTTGAGTTAATTCAAACTCAAGAATGGATTTCAATTCATTTATTAATTTATTAGATGGTTTAAGAATATTTCCTTTAATTTTATTAATTTTTTGTTTAATCAATCTGATTGTAAGCTGATGTGATAAAAGTTCATCAAAAGCTAATCGTTCCAAATATGGACTCTGATTTATCTCAAGGGCTTCACTAGGATTATGAAGTTCATCAAGACTTTTTTTCCAGGAATGCCAATTTCTATCTGCCATTAATTTATCATCAAGCCATTCAGGTAGACTACTTGTTTGAGATAAGGTTGTATTAATTGCTTTCCTGAGTGATTTTGATGTTAATCCTGAGGTTAAAGGGTAAATAGTTTCAATTGTTTTGACAGAATCAATGTCTTCTAAGCTCGCAATATGATGTGGATGTGTGATTTGAAAACTATCTTTGTATTGCTCAACTTTTCCACTCACTACTTTTTGACTTCCAACAGACAACATCTGTCTTAAATATGGACCCCGTATATTAAAATATACTAAGGACATAATTCCAGTTTCATCAGAACATATGACTCGGTAAGGCATTCTTTTGTTAAATGCTGGTACGTGTTTTTCAATTGTCACTATTATTGTTGCGATTTCTCCACTCTTGAGATTAGTAATTTTAGGGCTATTTCTTCTATCAATGATTGCTACTGGACGATGGAATAGTAAATCTATTAAATATCTACCGCACAATCTTTCTATTAGTTTTGCGTATTTTGGACCTATTCCTTTTATCGTAATAATATTAGAAAATAGGTTGTATAGAATTTTGGGTCTCATATAAGTAGTTAATAAATTAATAGAATATCATGGAAAATATAGAAATATTTAGAAAAAAACTTCTTTATAAAGCATCACATAGAGGCACAAAGGAAATGGATATCTTAATGGGTAACTTTGCCGATAAATTTATTCAATTATTCGATGACAATGAATTATCATTGTTAGATATTTTGTTAGATCAAGATGATGATCATATTTATAAAATTATATTAAAAAAAACTCCTATACCAGAGAATATAGATAATAGAGTTACAAAACTTCTTATCGATTTTGCAAATACTATTAATGAGTAGTATCGCAAAAAAAAATATCGTAGTTGAAAATAATCTTATCTTAGAAAGCAGCGGTCATTTTAAATATGAAAATTATATCAATTTCTTAGCAGAAATTGGATATGCCCGCGTCAGTACAGTTAATCATCTTGGAGAATTTTCAGTAAAGGGAGATATTATTGATATATTTCCATCCGAGTTTAAAGAGCCTGTTCGGTTAAGTATATTTGGCGATACTATTGAGTCCATAAATACATTTGACCTTAAAACTAAACTTAATAAAGACACATTAAATAGAGTGGTTGTTAAACCACATGATGAAAAAAATTTTAATAAAAGAAAAAGAGAAATTTCTGCAAATACTTTTTTAACTGATATCAGTTCATTCGATATTGATGATCTTATTGTTCACGTCGATCATGGTATCGGTCAATTTCAAGGTTTGAAAACTCTTAATATTCTTGATTCAGACCATGATTGTATTGAAATTAGATATCAGAATAGTGATAAGTTATTTATTCCTGTAGAAAATATAGAACTGCTTAGTAAATATGGAGGTAGTTTAATTGTCGAATTAGATCGTTTGGGTGCATCAAGTTGGCAATTAAGAAAAGCAAATGCTAAAAATAAAATCAAAGATATCGCCGGTACCTTAATTCAAACTGCAGCAGAACGTGAACTACGTTCAGCAAAAAAATTCAAAACACAGGAACCTTATTATTCTAATTTTGTAAATGAATTTGAACACGATGAGACAGAGGATCAAAACAGATCTATTTCAGATATTCTTCATGATTTAAATAGAGGAGTGCCAATGGATCGTCTTATTTGCGGCGATGTGGGGTACGGAAAGACAGAGGTCGCTGTTAGAGCTGCTTTTAATGTTGCATTAAGCGGATATCAAGTAGCTATATTGGTGCCAACAACTTTATTGTGCAGGCAGCATTTTGAAACGTTTACAAAAAGATTTGCAAATACACCAATAAAAATTCGTCAAATATCCCGCCTGATAAAATCAAAAGATGCAAAAAATACCATTGAAGAAGTTAATAATGGTGAAGTAGATATTATTATCGGAACCCATGCTTTATTGAGTGAAAAAATAAAATTTAACAATTTGGGCATGCTTATTCTTGATGAGGAGCAACATTTTGGTGTAACTCAGAAAGAAAAAATTAAAAAGATTAAATCAGATATTCATGTCCTTTCATTAACGGCAACACCTATACCGAGAACTCTTGAAATGTCTCTTGTTGGACTACGAGAATTATCAATCATTTCAACTTCTCCTGTAAATCGCAAAGACATCATTACAGATGTAATGAATTTTGACTCATCGGCCATAAGCGAGGCAATTAAAAAAGAAATAGAGAGAAAAGGTCAAATATTCATTGTGTGTCCAAGAATATCAGATATCGCAGAAGTAGAAGATTTTTTAAAGTCATATTGTTCAGGTGTAAAATATAAAATTGCTAATGGTCAGATGAAAGCTGAAGACTTGGAAGATGTAATGATGGAATTTTATAATAATGAATTTTCAGTTTTATTATCAACTTCAATAATAGAGTCGGGTCTTGATATTTCAACGGCAAACACAATTATAATTATTAAAGCAGATAAGTTTGGAACATCACAATTACATCAATTAAGAGGAAGAGTAGGGCGATCTAATACGGAGGCTTTTTGTTATTATACAGTCCCCGATCTTGATTTAATCACTGATAATGCTTCCAAAAGATTGGATCTATTAAAAAGATTGAATAGCCTTGGGTCAGGATTTCAACTTGCAAGTCATGATTTAGATTTACGAGGATCAGGAAATATAATAGGTGATGAGCAGTCAGGTCATATAAGAGAAATTGGCTTAGAATTATATCACCGACTTTTAAGAGAAAAAATAAGTGATCTTAAAAACGAAGATTCCTTATCAAATGATTCTGAATGGTCACCTCAAATAAATTTAGGATTAACTGTTTTAATTCCTGAAAAATATATGCCAAATTTAAATAGTAGATTGCATTATTATAAAAAACTTGCGTATGCATTGGATAAGAGCGAACTAAGTTTCATTTCTGATGATATAAAAAATCAATATGGCGAATTACCTGAATCAATAGAACATCTATTAAAGATCACAAATCTTCGTATATCATGTAAGAGTCTCAATATTGAAAAAATTGAAATGGGTCAAAAGGGTGCTGTTATTAAATTTAGAAAAAATAGATTTGATAAAATACCCGAATTAATATCATTGATTGCACGCAAAGGGGATAAAATCAAAATGAGACAGGATGAATCTGTTGTTTATAAGTTTTTCTCGAATGATAAGGCGAATAACATTAAAGAAATTACAGATTTTATTGGTGAATTAGAGGAATTATAGATTAATATTATTCTATGGGTGCGCTTAGTGGGTATAAAATTATTGAACTTTCCGGTATAGGTCCTGGGCCTTTATGTGGAATGTTGTTGGCTGATCTAGGAGCTGAAGTTATCCGCATTGATCGAATGAAAACTACTTTGCCGCCAACACCTCAAAAATTTGATATTACAGGTCGAAATAAAAAATCAATTTGTCTTAATCTTAAAGAAGATCAGTCAAAAGAAATCTTTTTTAAATTAATTAAGGATGCCGATGCATTAATTGAAGGGTATAGACCTGGTGTGATGGAGAAATTAGGTTTAGGACCTGATGAATGCTTAAAAGTAAATGAGAAACTTGTATATGGCAGGATTACAGGTTGGGGACAAGATGGACCTTTAGCAAAAAATGCTGGTCATGATATTAATTACATAGCTTTGGCTGGCGCCCTCTATTCAATGAGCGGTGATAAGCCCACAATACCTCTAAATTTAATAGGTGATTATGCTGGCGGCTCGATGTTTTTGGCATTTGGTGTCTGTTCTGCGATGCTCTCTGTTAATAAAACAGGAAAAGGTCAGGTCGTTGATGCCGCAATGATTGATGGTGTTTCGTCTTTAATGTCTATGTTTTACTCTTTGAGCCAAAGTAATATTTGGAATGTGGCCGCTAGAGGATCAAATATATTTGACGGTGGAGCACATTTCTATCAAACCTATAAAACTAAAGACGATAAATTTATTTCATTTGGTTCACTTGAGCCTCAATTTTATTCAATACTAATTGATAAATTAGATTTAGATGAAAAATTTAATAATCAAATGGATATAAGCAATTGGAGCAACTTTAAAGATGAAATTCAAAAAAAGATCATTTTAAAAACGAGAGATGAATGGGATGAAATATTTCTAAATACAGATGTTTGTTATTCTCCTGTATTGTCTATTGATGAAACGCATGAGAATGATCATATGAAGAAAAGAAATAATTTCTTAACTATTAATGATGTGATTCAGCCAGCTCCTGCACCTAGATTTTCAAACACAAAATCGTCTGAACCAAAACAAGCTCCTACAATTGGTGAAGATAATAATGAGATTTTATTAAATTTAGGTTATAAAGATGAAGATATTTCCAAATTAAAAAAAGATAATATAATTAATTAATATGCCAAGTTTTGATGTTGTCAGTAAATTAGATATGCAAGAAATAGATAATTCTATTTCAAACTCAATGAAAGAGATCACTCAACGTTATGACTTTAAAGGTTCAAATTCAAAAATTGAAAGAAGTGATAAAATCATAACTCTAACTACTGAAGATGAATTAAAAGCAAAACAAGTGCTTGATATTCTTAATGGACACATCATTAAGAGAAACGTTGATACGCGTTCTATTAAGCTTAAGAATTCTGAGTCTGCATCTGGTAATACCATTAGACAAACATTCGATTTAATCGAAGGTGTTGATCAAGATATATCCAAAAAAATTATATCAACGATCAAATCATCAAAAATGAAGGTTCAGGTAAAAATCCAGGGCAATGAGTTAAGAGTGTCAGGTGCCAAAAGAGATAATTTGCAAGAAGCAATACAAATGATCAAAGACCTTGATCTTCCAGTTCCCCTTCAGTATGTTAATTTTAGAGACTAATGAATCCTATTAGTTTTAGGCAATTATTATCAATACTATATCGCATCTTTACCTTTCCAGTGTTAGCAATAATCATTGTGCTTGGAATGATTTTTATACTTGCATTTCTCTAAAACTTGTAAAAAAATAAGTAAAAAAAGTGGAATTTTATTATGATAAAAAAGTTTATAGCATCTGTCTTCATTAGTATAACAGCTTTGGTTTTTCTAAGTTTGGGATCTTATGCTCAAGAAGTAACTGGTTCAATTAAAAATCTTTATATGATTGCTGAATTGCCAATACCTAATTCGGATAGACCTTATGAGATCAAAGCTTTTGAAAAAATAAATGATGATGGATCTTTTGAAGAGATAGAATACAGCTCTTCGTCTATGTTTGAAGGTAATTACACTATTCAAATATCATCTGGCTCAGGTGGATTTCAAAATATATCTGCAACAGTTTTAGTTTCTGGGGTTGAATTGGATTTCACAAAAAATTTCAGCGTATGCAACAATGAGATAAACCAAGATGGATTAATCTACAAAGATTATGAAGGATCTTCTAATGGGTACAGTGAAGAATGTGTATGGAAATTTGATGATTACAGTAGATACCAAGTTTATTATGCAGAGTGTGATGATATATGCGTAAATTATTTTTATAATTTTGACCTTACTAGATTCAAGTCAACAGATGATGACTTCTTAAGAGAATATGGTTTCAAATTTTTAGAGAATGTTGGTGGTGCTGTAATAGGTGGAAATCCATTTTATTCAATGGATTTTGAAAAAGAATATATTAATTTTTAATTCGATATAAATATTTATCATTATTAATTATCTCTATTTTTATTCCTAATATTTAATAGAATTTTTCTATTAATTTTAAAGGGAGTATCAAATGTTACATATAAGTAAATGGGAGAGGCATAGTAATGCATCAAGAGATGCGTTAGGAACTGCGGCCTTAAATCTTTGTAAAAATGCGAAATCTAAAGATGGTGTTCATAGTGCTAAGTTCTATTGGCCTAATCCAAATTTAATCGCAATCATTATTGAAGCTGAGACTGGATCTTGGGGAATTTCAGCTGAGCCAGATGGAGCTACAATGAAATCATTTTTTGATTTAGCTGATGTAGCTTGTTGTGTCATCGATGAAACTTGGGTAGATGCAAGCTTGGGCCAGAAAAGATCTGATAAAGCGTCTTAAGAATATTATTTATTTATAATTTTCATTCTCTTGGCAATCATTTTATCTGCCATGCGCTTTGGAAATAATTGAAGCATTATATTTTGAATCCTAGTTGGATCAATTCGGTAACGTGTCTTATTTTTTGAATTTTCAATAATTGATAAGGCACGTTCAGCTATAACACTTGGTTCACAGCCTGCTTGTTCCATTTTTTCTGTCATTTTCATTGCTCTTGATACGGACTCTCTAAAGTCTGAATTGTCATATCGTTTAACTTCATCTTTTTGATTTATCTTCTTCCAAATTGGTGTTTTAACTGGCCCTGGTGCAATAACAACCACATCTATTCCATACATTAATAATTCACGTCTTATGCCTTCAGAAAAACCTTCTAAGCCAAACTTGCTCATATTATAGGCAGACATAAAAGGCATACCTATTTCACCTGAAATAGAACTTATATTAATTATTTTACCAGGATCTCCTTTACGGTTTTTATCTGCTCCCAATAAATCTAAATAAGCCTGACAGCAATGAAATACTCCCAATACATTAACATCAAATTGATACTTAAATTGCTCAGCGGAGAGACTTTGAATTGTTCCAATCACGCCAAGTCCTGCATTATTAATAAGACCAGATAATTTTTGATCACCAATTTGATCTTCTACAATTTTGACTGAATTTTTTACAGCTGCTTCATCTGTAACATCAAATATAAGAGGAACAAAATTACTGCCAAGTTCACTAGAAACTTTATCTGCATCAGCTTCATTTCGAACAGAGCCAAATACTCGGTATCCATTTTCTATGAATAATTTGGAAGAAGCGTAACCTATTCCAGTGGATGTTCCTGTAATAACGATTGATTTCATATTAATACCTTGAAAATTTATATTTTAATTATAACTTATTTTTTCTTAATTTGAAGATTAGTTTACTTTGAAAGTGTCAAATAAAATTAATGAGTATCAAAAAAGTATTATGAAAAAAATTGATATTGAATATGACTATATTATTGTTGGCGCTGGATCGGCTGGATGTGTATTAGCAAATAGATTATCAAAAAATCCAAAAAACCAAGTTCTTTTACTTGAAGCGGGTAGAGAAGATAAATCTATAACTTTAAAAATGCCGGCAGCTGTTTTATCTAACCTTAAAAGTAATAAATATAATTGGGCGTTTAAAGGTGAACCAGAACCTGAGCTTAATGGTCGGCAGCTTCAACATGATCGAGGTAAAGCTATTGGTGGCTCATCTACAATAAATGGAATGGTATTTATTAGGGGAAATTCATTAGATTATGAAGGCTGGAGACAAATGGGCTGCGAAGGTTGGGGATACGCTGATGTCTTGCCTTATTTTAAGAAAATGGAAACCTATAGTGGCGGAGGAGATGATTTTAGAGGTGGGTCCGGCCCATTAAAGGTACACAGAAGTACTCCTGAAGATCCTCTATCTCAAGCTTTTATTGAAGCAGGAAAAGAAGCGGGATATCAAGAAACAAGAGATATAAGTGGGTTTTGCCAAGAGGGTTTTGGTATTTTTGATAGAACTGTATTTAAGGGAGAGCGTTGGAGCGCATCACGAGGATATCTTGACCCAGTACGTGATAGAAAAAATTTAACTATTATAACTAATGCCCTAGTTTGCAATTTAATCTTTGATGATAATACGGCAAAAGGTGTTTGTTATAAAAATAAAAGAAATAAAATAATTAATGTAAGTGCTAAGAAAGAAGTAATCCTCTCCGCTGGCGCAGTTGGGTCACCTCATATACTCATGCTCTCAGGAATTGGACCAAAAGATCATATAGAATCATTTGGAATTAAGCTTAAGGCTGATTTACCTGGTGTTGGTCAAAATCTTCAAGACCACCCTGACTTTATGCTCAAATATAAATGTTTAAAGCCAGTTACACTTGGTCCAAAAACAAAAACACTTAATAGTATTGGCGCTGGCATTCAATGGATATTAACTAAAGAGGGCATATGCGCGTCTAATCATTTTGATTCAGTTGCATGCATTAGATCAGGTCCAGGTGTTGAGTATCCAGATCTTCAATTATGTATCTCGCCAATTGCAATGGATGATAACACATGGCAACCAATGAAAGAGCATGCATTTCAAGTTCACGTAGGTCTAATGCGTACGCATAGTCGAGGTAAAATTGAATTACGTTCTAACAATCCTGCTGACTCAC